>Ga0115003_10000480_pt1 | contig 35033 bp, 40 predicted proteins | sample ArcticOcean_MG_C_7_FD_88736 | JGI IMG/M metagenome (GOLD analysis project Ga0115003, IMG submission 88736) | Marine microbial communities from western Arctic Ocean - ArcticOcean_MG_CB11_88 | ecosystem: Environmental > Aquatic > Marine > Oceanic | place: Arctic Ocean: Canada Basin | collected...
ATACAATAATCATCTTCTAAAATCATACAATAATCATCTTCTGTATTTGCAAACAATTGCCAAGCTTCAAAGTGTTTTTTTGAACAAGATATTTCTCCTGTTTTTAAATTACATTTTTTTTTAATGTTTTGTACAAAACCAGACTCACGGTCATAAGCATTTATGTAAACTATATCTCTTATTCGCGGAAGATGTTTAATTTCTGGGATAATATTCGTGTCAATGTGTATTTTTCTTTATTTATTCGGCGTGTAATGAATAATGTATACGTTCATAATATATTGTACCTTTTTAATATTTTTATACTATTTAAACATATAAGAACTTATTTCAATAAAAGTTTCTACATCCCAATATGAATTATGATGTTCTAGATAAGTAGTAAAATTGTTTATGAAGACTTCAGAAATATGTAAACAGTTTGACATATCATTTGCTTTATCATTTAAATCTTTATCATTTAAATCTTTATCAAAATATTTTCCTTTTTCGTCATAGTAACTTTTGTTTTGATTATCATTTCTTTTATGCTATTCGCATTTTGTTCCATAAATTTTCTGGGAGCACCAATTATATTTATCAAACATTTTTTTGACATTGATATATGTATATATTATATACATAGTTTTTTATTATCAAATATTTAATTATAAATATTGTAATTAATATACCGACTTCTGTTTATTTATAATGCATTTAGTATACTAAATCAAACCTTTATTCAAAGCGTATACTGTGTTACATGTGTATTTTGTCTGTGCATGAGTATTTACATATATACTTCCATCATGTACTACGTGTTCATATTCCATATCTTTTAGAATATGCATTTCAGCATCTAGTTGTTGAAATAACATTGTATTCATTAAAATAACATCGCATGCGGATGAGTTTTCAATCATACTCATATTACTTTCAACATTTAAATTTTCAATAAGATAGCGGTTAATAACGTAATTTCCTGTATTCATTAGAGTTTGACTTTTAGTGTTGCTTCCCAGTAACTCTATTTCTTGTTGTCGATTCACTTTAAAATTATTTTTCTTATACAACATACCTATCAATTTTCTATAGTCAAATGTTGGTTTTGCAAACGATGGAGATAATATAGTTCTATTGTTGCATTTATTTAATTGAATAAAATTTAATGCAGTCTCAAAGTATTTTTCGTCTGCAAAATTATCAGAGTCGATTAGTGCGATCCATTGAGATGATGCTAATTTACAACATTTCAACTTGTTTAAAAACGGACCTAATTTTTTGTCATTTACATACAACTTTATTTTTGCATTTTGAAAATTCTCAGATATTTTTTTGTAATCATTACCATTCTCGTCACAAATAATTATTTCACGAACCAGATTATTATTTATGTATTTAGGCAAATAACTTTTCAAAAAGTCAAATCTATCCATGGTAGGAATACACAACGAAAACATAGTTTGTAATGTATTTTAGTTATTAATATATTTAAATATATTAATAACTAAACATTTAATTGTAAATGAAAGTAAATTTTGTACCCAAAGGAAGATTAGGGAATGCTATATTTCGTTATCTTGCATCTACAATAATTTGTTTGTATAGTGATGGTATTTATTGTGTATGTGAAAATCAAAAATACAATTTTGATGATAAAGAGTTTATGAAATATATTGATGGTTATAAAAATATAACGGATTCAATAAATATGGTTGGTTTTTATCAACATGACGATATTTACAAGAACAACAAAACACGCATATTAGATTACATGCGCATTAATAAAGAACATTACATACTAACAGACGGTGTATTTGCTGGAGATAGAAACCTCCAAAAATTTTATATAAATGATTTAATAAACACACCATCTACATTTTCAAAACGTTATGAAACTGTCCTGCACATACGGTTAGAAGACTATGTAACAAATAATATGGTTTTACCAATTGAGCGTCTATATATATTGTTCAATGAAAAGTGCATAACAAAACATGTCTGTATTGTAAGTTCTCCATTGCGCACATATTTTGAAAAAAACTATATAAATAAGTTGATGAATTTTTTTAAAACAAAAGGTATAACATATAATTTTGAAACAAATGATATTTTGACTGATTTTTATATAATGAAAGAATCCAAAACTTTGATATGCTCACGAAGTTCAATATCTTGGTGTGCTGCATTTTTATCTAATAGAATTGAAAAATGCTATTTTTCAATTTCGTGCAAAGAAAATTCGAAAACAGTAACATATAAATGTCCGATAGACAATACTGAATATTATTGACGTTGCATATTCAAATAGCTAATTTTGTAACCATGTATTTAAATGTCTCATCAAAATGAAATATATGCTTTATCTTTTTCAACGTATTAACATATTCATTTATATTTACATTCTTTATCAAATCTGGTAATGTTTGAATTTCTGAGCTGTGAACTATTATAGAAAATGAAGACCAATCCAAAATATCATCAAAAGGCAAAATCTTTTTGTCCTCCCAAATGTAAATTGGTATACTTTCTGCCATAATAGCTTCATAAATGCGAAATGACGTGTATCCATATCCTCGCGGTGCTAATGTAAATATACTTCGGTTCAGAACTTGTTTATATTCTTCAAAACCTTTTTCTTGATAAAAATGATAATTTGGTTCATTTTTTAAGATATCTTGCATAATATATCTGCACTTATGAGTGTTTAATCTTCCCATAAACGAACAATATATGTCTTTTCTCGTATTTGTAAAAGGAAACGGTGGATTACACATCAATGGAATATCTATGTCTCCCTTATTTCCATAAAATATGTGCTGTGTGTTCCCATTGTAGTGTTCAATACGCACACATTGCTTCTTTTCGTTAATTCCTCCTCCTCCAGCAGAGAAGATCATTATGTCTAATCCATACTCGCTTAACTTTTGCACATATATTCCAGCAGCGTATTGTACAACGGTAAAGTACTTTTTAGTTTTATCAAGTGATTCCAGCCATTGATAAGATTCTTCTATATGCTCTCCATATCCATGAGTTACATAGTAAGATGTCCAAAATACAGGTAAATAAATGCGTTCAGTCGTTATAGTGTCTTTGTGCTTCAAGAAGTATTCGTAGTATATTTCTTCCATATTGGATCCAGAAGTATAGCCTGGATAAGAAGATCTGTATGTAGGTTGCAACTCACTTGGTACATTATGAATAATCATTATGTACAAAGGAATAATGTGTTTACATCATTTTCTGGATTTATAGCTTTATTTGTAATAAATTTAATTAATTCAACAGTTTCTGTATGATCACATCCCTTCTTCCATTCCAATAATCTCGGCCTCCTTCTCCTCCTTTATGCGTAACTTGTTTATCATGCAATCGATAATTGACCAATGTTTCGTCCATGTTATGTACATATCCAAACGTTTTTAGCATTCGTAATTCCAATTCGAAATCTTCCGCCATTTGTTTGATTGATGCATCATAATTACCGGCGGTTAATACTCCACTTTTACGGTAACATACTGTAGGATGATTCATGAACCAATGTGTCGGTTTTTTACGAAATCCTTCCCATGTAAGAGATGCATGGTTTGATGTACCCATTATTTTTTTCGTTGTATCTTGAAACATTTGGATTTGTCCACCGCATATTTTTACTTCCGGATTTTCACGCATATATTTCAATTGTTTTTGGATTCTTTCCGATATCATGACATCATCGCTGTCCATTTTTACAATGATTTCATGACTGCACATTTCAATACCGCGATTCAATGTATAGCCGATTCCTTTGTTTCCTTCGTTTTCACTGTAGACTACGGTAGTGAATCTGGTTGTGTTCTTGAAAATCTCTAATGCCTTCCGCAATAATACGGTATGAAACGGATCTGAACCATCGTTGATCCATACCAGTTCCATATGAAAATCGCCAATTTGGTGTTTTATTGATTCCAAACATTGTTGTACATAATCCATTTTTGTATTGTAACTCGACACCAGTACAGATACATTATTATAAGGTTCGTTTTTATTGGGTGGTAAAAATGCAGATGGCATTTCGATCTGATTCATCGTATCATAATGTTTCTTTGTAGACCCCCATTCTTGATGGGAAAATATTTTTGCATGTCCACGATACTCCAACCCACTGTAGTGTTGAGGCAGGAATGTATAACTCGGTAAGATAGTCATGTCCGGATATTTACCTGTATGATACATTTGTGTGATCAATCCTGGACCGACTGTTTTCCAGGCACGTTTGCCTGTACGTTTCACATTTACATCGTTTTGTTGGATCCATTCAATGCACGCACGGACCAGGGGGTGTTTCGGTGGAAACCCCATTGCGCCTGGAGCTACCAATCCTTTGCGGCATTGCTCATTTTCCCATATTGCGAATGCTTTTGTACCGGTGATGGATTCATTCAATGGTTCAATGCAAATACAATCTGCGTCGAGAAAAATACCACCGTAATGATACAATATTTCCCAACGCATAATATCGGCTTTTCCATTGATTTCTTCCATATCATCTATGCGATTTTGGCACGAAAAATGAATTTGGCGTTTTTTTATTTCTTGTTCATTCCAACGAATGTATTCATATTCAGGATGTTTTTCTTTCCAAGTATCCATAAAACGACTGGGCGATGGTTTGTTACCGATCCATAATTGATGGATTATTCTAGGTATCATGTATATGTTGATATAAAGAACAAATGTTTAATATTTATGTGTATAAAGTATATATAATGGACAACGATTCACCTGTTCTTGGACAAAATTTTGATTATTATGGCAATCCCATCGAGAATGATCACATCGACGATGATTATCCATATTCTATTCCATCAAGAACCCCCCCATCACTTACATTGGATGATTTAGCAACTAATTTTAATCAAGATCCAGAAGTTCAAGGAGAAGGAATCGCGTATCAAATACATAATGTATTTGCAAATATTCGTGAAAATATGGATGAAATATTTAAAACAATGGGAGGTAAACTAACTGTATTCCCACTTGATTTATCAAAAAATGATTTTTTTTATTGTATGAAATGGTCATTTAGGTATTGTATCGTAAATGGTCCAGAAGGTATTGTTTATGAAAAAAAGGTTAACCAAATTTTGAATAAGCTACATCTAAGCAGTTTAATTCAACCTCCAAAAGTACCTTACGATGGATTATGTGATGATATTTTTACATGGCAACAATTCGTAATGAGACAACCTCAAGAATTCAGAACACATTATGTTAGATGTTTTGTAGAAGATACATATTATGCATATGATGGGGAAGATGGGGAAGATGGAGGTGGTATTAGTTGTGTAGAAGGTATTTATGAGAGAATATTGACAAGTATAGGAGATGCGTGTATATTGTACTGTACAGAATTCAAGAAGAAAAATAAAAAGAAAAGGAAAACGAAGAAAAAAACAAACGGTAAATCAAAAAGTAGCACACGAAGCACATCGCAGGCAGGAGGAAACTATAAGTCAAAATTCCATACATGTGACAACCCAGTGTACAGGAAACTAATCAAGCTGTTTAAGAAAGAAATTCCAGATATCAATGAATTGACGAAAGAATGGTCTAAAATTTTAGAACATGAAATCAGCGCTTCTTTAACAGAAACACAATTAAAAACCAACTTTATCCAATTCGTGAATAAAAAATATACTCTCTATGGATTGGATAAAAAGGATATTGTGGAAAAGCGAGCAAATGAACTGGAAGAAGCAGGAATATTTGCAAATCGTGAATTTGGGTCTTAACAGTATATACCTACCAAAATTGATTTTTTTGTTAATGAGGTTTTCTACCATATATCTTCTAATACTACAGAAGTCATGAACAAGTTAATACCTTTGAATAACAGCATTCCAAAGGCACTCCCTATTGAAATTCTATACATAATAGAATCTTACTTAGTACATACGGACAATTCTTTCAAACAGATTTTACAGAAGCAACTATGTATGCGTTGGATCAAAAAGTTGATAATTGAAACAAGTTTGTATTCTTTCAAGTACAAAGACGTTCATGTATTTCTCAAGAAATGTTTGCACCAAGACATAGATTTGCAAACATCTATATGTACGATTTGTCATAATTACTATGATATAAGGGTGTATCATAGTATGTATAGTGAAAGGATTAAATGTTATTGTGACAAACCTCCACCGATTACGAATTATCACGTTCTAACGATGAATTTATAAATATAGAACCATTTTATAGATGTCAAATTTGCCTGTAGATGAACAATATATATGTTGTGGTTTAGGTTGTTTTAATATGACAATTTTCACCAATTGTCAACACTCTAGAGGTATATCCATATCAAACGAATGTTGTTGTTGCTTGCATGAATGCTGTTATAATGAACGTGATCCGATGTCCTGTTTTGATAAAAAATATGACCACATTGCACGCATTGGTTGTTGTTGTGATGCCTGTACAATAAAATACCCCAATGTGTTTTGTAAGCAAACATGTCATACATGTTGTTTGGTGAGTGTAGTATCCATACCAACATATGAAGATTCGCCTTGTTTGTTATCTTGTTGTTTTTGTACATGTTATCCTAAATGGGCACATTGTTTTACAATAGAACAATTAAAGCCAAAATAGTTGGTTCACGAATAAAATAAAAAGTCAATATATATGTCTCAAAGTGATTATATAATTCATAAAAAAACAGCTCATATATTGAAAGATCAAGAAAATTTAGGAAATATTATTAATGCACAATCATTGACAGATTTCAAGAGATTTGTAATACCCAATACAATATATGACAATACCATGACGTACAACAAATTGCTTCCTGTAAACAAACAACTTGTATTTGATATGGAAATGGATGTATCAGGTGTTTGTCCCACCTTTGTATTATGTAAAAATACACACACACGTCCAAATCGCAGTAGCAGTACGATTCCCATGTTCTCTCACTATAGGAAAAAAATTAGTACCGATGGATATTTCTGGAACCAAAAAATGCAAGAGATGTTATGTTTAGAAAAAGAGTTTAAAGAATGCGACGACTATTTGTACCGCAGAAGAATATGGTTCAAAAAAGAAGACTAACTAACTTATAAAGACTTTTCTCTTAATATTGTAAATGAAACACATTTTGAATATTACAAAAACGGCTGGTGCGCAATTAATGCGAATTGCCAAAGAACATAAAACAAAAAACATCCTGTTTTTTGTCAAAGGGGGAGGATGCAGTGGATTTAACTATAAATTAGAACCCACACAGGAAGAACCTGAAAAAATCGATGAAGTAGTGCCTTATTAAAACATCAATATTATCGTGGATAGTACAAGAGTTATGCATTTACTAGGAACTGAAATAGATTGGAAGAAAACTGTAATGGGAAAATCATTTCATTTTACAAATGCTAATGCGATTGCAAATTGTGGTTGTGGTACTTCTTTTTCAGTTTGATTATGTAAGCCGTAAAAAATTGGCCATAACTTGTTTGTTTGCTTCTACATGTTTCATGGTATTCAATTCAGAGGCATATTGTTTTTGCCTCATCTTTTCCTGTAACATTTTTTCTTGTTCTTCCATCATTACTTGTGCTTTGGATCGTTCCATGGGTTTAATTTGTCGAACGTCACGTGCGCGTTCATAATCATCTACGGATCTATAGCGAGCTACGTTCTGTAAGTCGGAATCTTTTACAGAAAAAACAGTCTGATCTTTATGAACTTTTCGCAAATCGTCAAATTTCAATTTGCTAAAAGGATCGCTACAAACATATCCGTCATCTTCTTCATCATCGTAAAAAGAATTCCCTTTTTGAGAATACATGGGTACGATTCCATTATATTTGACTAAGTTTTGTTGTTTATTTTTTATTTGTTCCAGTGCAACACCCATTTGACTAGGATTGGCAGCTTGTTGATTGTATAGTGCATCTTCTTGGGTAAACCAATCATTTATTCCAGTATTTACAGGAGTTTTCATGTGTTTTTCAAACATTTCATTAAAGTTTTTCTGGAATGTTTCTTTCGGAATATCGTTGATATTTTTATTGAATTGTTTTGAATCGATAGACGATGTTTCTGCCACATATTCTGTATCTTCTACTCTTTGAGAGACTTTTTGAACATTATCGTACATTCGAACTACAATTTCAAATGCTTTCTTGTAAAATAAAAAATACTCTGGGCCCAGTTTTGATTTGTCTGGGTGTAACATGAGTACTAATTTTTTGGCTCGCTTTAAATCGACTAAAGATACTTCGTTGTGATCCAAATCAAATAAATCTAGTAGTTCATAAAAACTGTAATTTTGGATATCTAAGTTATGAGACATTTATTATAATTTTATATTTTTTTAACAGAAACGAAACACAATTACTTCACCAGTAAGCCTCGTAACATTTTTGTAGGAATATTATGAGGAAATCTTCCATATATTTCACGATCACGCAATGCAAATGGGTTTGCATTTTTTATAATTATCTTGCGTTTATGCAGGCACGCGCGTTTCCATGCTTTTTGAATAAGTCGAATCCAAAAAGTTTTCAATACCACCGTATAAAGTTGCGATATGTCGTCTGTGTCATTTTCATATATTTTTGCAATTTCTAAACAAACTGTTTCTCCCATCCACGAATCATAACTTTCGATGTATTCTACTAGTGTATCACTCCCATATCGATAAAAGACAGTATTTGGAAATTTACTGACAATATTCACTTCACATGGGTCACTTTCGTGATAATGACAGGCAACAAAGTGACATGATTCGTGAATATCATCTATAGAATCATCATAATCATCTATAGATGAATCTATATCGATAAAAGTATTTTCAGTTAAAAATGAATTTTCCATTGTGTTTTGAAAATGCATTTATTGTTTTATTTTTTCAATTTTATTTTTTTCTTCTTATTCTTTTTCTTCGTCTAGTTCTCTTTTTTGAACCACCTTTTCCGCGATGAACATTTACAAAAGAACATAATTGAGTTATATTGTTGTCAATTTCGTTGGTGTCGTACATTATAGGACGCACAAAACCATCGTTATCGACATATGTTCCATTTTGTATATCCAAAGTATTTGGTGCCATAGGTTGTTCATATGCCATACTTCCCATATCTCTCATATAAGAATTTGCAGATAGCTTTGGCACGATCGATTGTCGTACAGGTGAATCAAATTGTATCAATGGACTTGCTGATTTTTTTCTTGTGGAATTATTCGGTGAAAATATAACACGTTTTCTAGATGGTGAACGTGTAGACTTCCTTCTACCAGGAGACGTATGTACCAACGGCCTAAGTGTAGGCGTTCGAGATGTAGGCGTTTGTCTTCCCTTTTTTCCTAAAAGACGGACATCATCCTCAGATTGAGATCGCAGTGTGCCTCGAAACATCCTTCCTAATTTTCGTAACCCTTTTTTTAACGTATTTTTTACTGCCATTATATAATTGATTGATAATTTATTTTAAAAAATATAAATAGAATTATAGGAATCATCATAATGACTATTATTACATATCCGATTGAAACGAGACAAGTTTTTGCTTCTATTTTAGAAAAAAATGAATCGATTGTAATAATAAAACTTGGGGCAGAATGGTGTGCTCCCTGTAAAAAAATCGAAGGAGATGTACATGGATACTTTGAAAAAATGCCGGTGAATGCATCTTGTTTTATAATAGATATCGATGAATCATTTGACCTGTATGCTTACTTGAAATCGAAAAAGGTAGTCAATGGAATACCTGCATTATTGGCTTACAGGAAAGGAAGTACCAATCCATGTGCACCAGACGAAGCAGTAATAGGTACAGATCCGAACCAATTGAAGATGTTTTTTGTAAATTGCATGACAATGTACAACTCTCTTTAACTGATTTTTAAGTTTCGTGTAAAACTAATGTATATGATACTCATATAAAAGTATATAATACTCATATAAAAGTATATAATACTACATAATTATTAGTATTATGATTTTGCAATTGTATATTTCGGTATGACAAGATCAACCAGCAAAGTTTATAAATCGCATATAGAAAAAATATTTGATGTATTACACCTTTGGAAATTTAAAATGCCGATTATTTTTTTAGAGTTGGAATTAAATGATAATCACAATGCCCAGCTAAATGAGTAAAATAATTTGTATCATAAAATTCTTGTAATATTAATGGTTGTTTTTTCATGATATTAAAATAATACTTATTGTTTGACCATAAAGCATTCCATTTCATATCCATAAAATAATGCATATTATTTTTTTGAATTTCATAACCAATAACCGATTGCTCATAATGAAAACCTGCTGGATTATTTATTTGTTTCTTAAAGTATGTATTAAATATTTTTCTTAAAAATACTTTATGTTTTTTAGGTTGTATTACTAAAACACCAGTATTTATTATATGGTCTGTTTCAATAATGTGGCCACACTTTAATTTATAATAATCTTTTGCTGTCGCTTCATAGCCTTTATGTATTTGACATTCTATTCTTGCTTGAAGAGTAGGTTGGGATTGGTTTACAACACCTATTTTATCACCAAAATTATATTCATTATGTATTGATGGGGTGTTTTCATTTATAATTATATCAGCATCTATAAATATAATAAAATCATATTCTTCTTCCCAATTATAATCACAAACTAAAATTTTGTTAAAAGAAATTAAATGTGGGTGTTTTGGTTCGTCTATATAATCTGTAATTACTTTGAAATCATAACCACATTTTGAAGCATATTTTTCTTGCGATGGTCTAAATAATGTATTATACTGTTGTAAATATTTTTCTCCTATGCATATTGTTACTAAGCAGACTTTCATAATATAATATATATAATATATATATTATACTTTTATATAGTTTTATATAAATATATAAAAATATGTCACCACAAAAAAGCGAAGACTATAAGATTACAGCAGTTCAATATTATCTATCTAAAAATAAGAATCAACTACAAACTTGTGAAATATTTCAATGTCATCCAAGAAGTTTAATGCGTTGGGTAGATAAGTATAATAAAAATAAAAATATAACACGGAAAAACAGAATATCAAAAGCATCCAAAGTTAAAAAAGAGCAGGTAGATTATATTTTAAAAACATTACGTAATGACAAGACAATTACGATGAATGATATACTTCAAAAGGTTAAAGAAAAGTATTCAGACTTTGATATTACAACCAGACATATTAGTAATATTGTTAGGGATAATAATATTACATTAAAATTAACGAGATTTAGACATGAACCTACAAAACGATTTGGTAAAGATATTAACATAAATAAAAATATTAAATTATTCTACGAAAAAGTAAAACAATATAAAATAGATGATATAATTTGTATTGATGAAACAAGCATAAAATCATTACAAAAGCGAAAATTCTGTTATAGTATAAAGGGTAAGAGATGTGTTGTTAAAACACATTCACAAGAAGTATTTAAGAAATATACTGGGATTTTTGCTATATCTACAAAAGGCGTATTAGGTTGGAAATTATATGATAAAGGAGGAATTAATAGTGAAAGATTATATGATTTTTTACAAGAAAATATAACAAGTAAATACAAAAATAAACTTATTATTATGGATAATGCGAGTAGTCATAGAAATCAAAACATTAAAGATTTGGTAAATAAAAATAATGAAATACTTTATTCCGTTCCTTATCAACATTTTACAAATGCGATAGAAAATTGGTTTAGTGTTCTAAAATCTAAATTACAAAAGAAACAGGGATTAACCTATAATCATTTACAAACCAATATAGCAAATATTTTGCGTGATATACAATTAACAACATTTAAGAATATATTTAAGGGAGTTTATGAGCGTCCAGAAAAATATAAACCAAAAAATAAGACAAGAAAAATAAAGAAAAACTATCTATAAGATCGGCATTTTAAATTTCCAAAGGTGTAAAAGAAAATAAGTTAACCTACAAAACATTTCTACATACTTGGAAAACAAATGATAATAAGCAAAGAGTATGGAGTGAATTTCTTGATCAAAAAATAGACTATGAAGAATATCAATTATTGAAACCAGATTTTTATACAAGAGATAATCAAGATGATTTTATTGCTGGAATTAATATGGACAATTATTTTTACCAAGATGTATGGGATCAACAAGGAGACCATGGTGAATGGTTGCCGAAATTAGTTCTAAACCATCTATGTGCTTTAAAATCACAAAAATGTGGACTTGAAATGGTTGAAAATTTTGTAGCAGAAGGAAATAAATTTAAGCACGTTATTTTTGTAAGACCGGATGTTTTATTTTATGATCCATTACCGATTCAAGAAGTAGACGCTGTAAATGACATATTCGTTCCAGATCAAGATCATGAAGAAGGATTGAATGATAGATTTGCGATACTGAAGTATGATAAAGCACATATTTATGGTAAAAGAATTGACGAAATTGCGGAGTTTAGAAAAACACAGGGAAGAATTGTATCAGAAAAATATGTAAAATTTATCGTGAATAAATATCAACTTAACTTGAAAGAAATAAAAGTAAATTTTTTGATTACGCGACCTTAATGTAAGGGAACCTACGGTTCCCTTATGATCCCTCCCTTTTATAGGAGGGAGTAAGGGGGGGAACTACGTTCCCTCCTAGAAGTCGCTCATCACATTTACTACCTTTGTCATAGCGTAAAAAATACCACCAAATACTGCACTTTGAAAGATTAATCCGTACATGTTAAAATGCCCATCTACGTCATGTAAGTTCATGAAAGAAAAATATTTGTATAATGTCGATAATACAATCGGCATGTGAAAAATAAAAAACATCACCGCAACTAGAACTGGAATTAATCCTTCATCGTACAATGTATCCATTTTCGATTTCTTTTCTTTCTCTTTCATGTGTGCATCCACTTTTTTATGAGTCATTACGTCGTATTGTTTCATATACTCAGTTGTTTGTTTTACCGTGTCAGTAACAGGTGGGATGTAATTTGCTTGCACTTGTGGATCCTGTACAAGATGCATTTGGTCTGTAGGAATATCACGAGATGGTAATTGTTGATGTACTTTTGGTACAGCAGATGGTGTTGGCATTGAAGGTACAGAAGGAGGAGGATGACCATATGGATTTGGATGCATATCAATGGGGGCGTACGTTGTATTCATTCCATCGCCACGTGGATTTGTATTCATTTGCATGGTTATGTTTTCCGGCAAATCCATGATTCGAGTACTGTCTGACATCTTTATATATGACATTACATATCTAAAGAAAATGAAGAGAACGCACAGGGGGAACTACGTTCCCCCTTACTCCCTCCTATAAAAGGGAGGGATCATAAGGGAACAATTGGGTCACTTAAAGGTTCCCTAAAGGAATGGTAAAAACGGTTTGTCTTCTTTTTTCGATTCTTTCTGAATTGTTTTTGCGGCATCTTCATCAATTTCAATGCTTCTGCGTTTGTTGTCGCATTGTGCTGGGAATAATTCATATTTATAGCAATATTCACCAAATTGATATGTTTTTCCATCGACTTCGCTAATTACAGGTCCGTTAAACTGTAAACAATTCTTATCATCACACACTTTACGGAACAATGTAGCTAAACCCAGTCCCAAAATAATTGAAATCAACATTTGACCAACTTTTGAATTTAATAATCGCTGAAAGTCCATATATGATATTTGGAGATATTATTACACAGCTTGTATAGGGGTTTTGAACATTTCCTTACCATCTTTCGGACACGTTACACGAGTCTGTTTAAATTGAAAGCAAGTGCCGGCTCGATCTACATATTGAATATTTTGGTAGTTATCTGGAGATGGATATACTATAATTTTCTTTTTATCAGGAGCAGTAACGTATACTGCAAAAATTCCAATTGCAAAAGTCGCTAAAAACACAGGGATGTTGATAAACTTTAGCATATATGTTATTTTCATAAAATAATTTAAAGAAAAATAATTGATTATAATGACAATCGTCATCGTCATTGTCATTGTCATTGTCATTGTTTTTGTTCTGCGTCATCTACCCACCCCTAAAAATACAGGGATGTTGATAAATTTAGCATATATGTTATTTTCATAAAAGTATTTAAAGAAAAAATTATTGATTATAATGACAATCGTCATTGTCATTGTTTTTGTTCTGCGTCATCCTACCCAAAACCCCAAAAACAGCACAAGTCTTCGTAGCTCAGAGGTAGAGCATACGCCTTGTAAGCGTAAGGTCAAGAGTTCAATTCTCTTCGGAGGCACTTAGAAACTTTTTTATAGAAAAAAGTTTCTCAATTTATATAAATGATTGGTTTTGATTTCAGTAAAATATTAAAGGCAATATCTCCTACAAATATATCTGAAAAAGCAACTTCATATTCTATCGCCGGAGTACCTTTAGTAACTTATGGCTTTATTGGAGTTACGGTTGCCCTTTTAGGTTCTGTTCATCTTTTAGACAATTCCGATAAATCGAAAGAAGGAGATTCTAAAAAAGAAGAACCTAAAGAAGAAGAATTAGAAACCAAGGAAGAAGAATTAGAAACCAAGGAAGAAGAATTAGAAACCAAGGAAGAAGAAGAAGAAAAAGAAGAAAAAGAAAAAGAAGAAAAAGAAAAAGAAGAAAAAGAAAAAGAAGAAAAAGAAGAAAAAGAAGAAGAAAAAGAAGAAGAAGAACAAAATGAGGAAATAACAGGAGGAAAGAAAAAATCAAAAAAGAAAAGATCGAGAAGAAAATCGAAAAAAGCAAAAAAAACGAAGAAAAAGGGATCACGAAAATCTAAACGTAAAATATCAAAATAATGTATACAATGAATCTAAACATTATTTTGAAAACTGCATATTTGTCTTTAATTGTACAAGTAATAACAGCATTCGTCGGCTTTTATGGTTTTTCTCTTACATTGCCATCTGAACATTATGTCTTAAAAGAATTACTAATTATGGAGACTGTAGTACAAGTAATAGAACTGGTATATTATGTATGGTTGATCTATAATTTTACAAGTATCAATTACGATGTGACTCATACAAGATACTTTGATTGGATTCTGTCCACGCCAATAATGATCGTTAGTACAGTTCTTTACATGAAGTACAGAAATACAGAAGAAAAAGAATCTTTGCGATTATTTCCTTTGGTTTTGGAATTTGCTCAACCCATTCTAAATATATTGATTTTCAATTGGAGCATGCTAATCTTTGGTTTTTTAGGAGAACGTAATTTGTTATCCAGAAAAAATGCATTTATTGGAGGTACACTTGCATTCATCGTGTCGTTTTTATCAATTTATACTAATTTTGTAGGGGACGATTTTGTCAACAAAGCATTGTTTTGGTTTATGTTTGTTTTCTGGGGACTGTATGGTGTTGCTTTCTGTTTTTCTTACAGCATCAAAAATTCAATGTATAATATTTTAGATATGTTTTCAAAGAATTTTTACGGTCTATTTTTGTTCAATGAAGTCCGTAAATTGGCTATGTAAATTTGGTCACCAAATATTCGGACATAAGGAAGATCGAACCCACTAATAAAATATCATAAATAACTGCTTTGTGTTTTACAGTATGAAACCATTTACTAAAGAATGATTTGGATTGAGGTTGAGAGATAAAAAACATGTAAAATCCACCTGAAATACCAAGTGTTACTAAAATAACGGTCATAAGCTTGTAAAATATATTTGTCATGGAAAAATGTTTCATAACTACACACGCTATAGACAAATAAATGAATACCAGTACAAAATCTAACAATAAATTGGTTTTGTAATTGTCATTGTAATACGTTTTTACAAGAGACGTTTCTCCAGTTACAAGAGTGGGCAAATTAATACCATACACAAAAACGGTTGTAATGGTTGCATATGCGAATAGATAGCTGTATATGTATTCAATCATATACATATACATCATATTTTAGAGGGGGGGGACGTAGTTCCCCCTTACCCCCTCCTATTAAAGGGAGGGTTCATAAGGGAACCGTCTGTTCCCTTATACTATTATAACGAAAAATATTCTTCGCGTTTATTGAATACATGTTGATCAGGGATCTTTCCATTTTTTCCTTGAAATAAATCGAATAATTCAGTTTTAGTAAGCGGATCACCGCCACTCATTAAACCATTTTCAACGTCGTAATTGATCTCGCGTTTTCGAATAAGCATAGTGATTATGAAATATAAACAATACATTCCACATTCTGTGTTGCTTTTCTGGTGTTCTACATTTTTATTTTGGTGAAAAGAAAGGTCTATATTATTTTCACGACCTTGAGAGATAACTTCATTTGCAAACTCTTCAATACGAGAAGGAATCTTCTCTCCAGTACTGTTAAAGAAAAACACGAAATTATCAACAAGATCAATAAACATTGCGACCCAGTGAGAACCACCTTTTGTATGAGGATCTAAATTGAATACTATACCGAATTTTGTTTTTGGTGGTGTTTTTGCTAAATAATTTTTCATTTGAAAATTGCATAATTTTTTACAAACGCAGCGTGATTTGTTTACAATGGCATTATAGTCAATTGGTGAAGGTCCAATAAACACAAAATTTTTGTAGGTATCTTCATATTGATTCAATACGTTCATGATATCAAAATTAGTAAGCCATGCGTCAGGATCTTTTGTCCATTCGCTTGGTTGTTTGGGAGGAAATAAAAGTGCTTTTAACATAGAAGATTCTCTTTTATTTTTCACAAATTTTTTGATCAAACATATATCTTCTTTACAATCGTTGTTGGCCTTCAATTGGATTTCTCTCAAAATATCTTTATCATTCATAGATGTAATCGGATCAGCAGGATTATTTTTATTATAGTGTCTTTTCATTAATCGTACAGAACTTGGAACAAAACAAGAACCTTTAGTTATTTTATTTTTCCTAGCAATTGGATTACACAAAGCTTTCCGCGATTTATTTTTCTTTTTTTGTTTCTTCAATGTGTATGGCATATATACTTTATTCAGAAATGTTAGTAACAATTTAAGAATTTTTTTTCACGTTTTGCATTTTCCAAAACTCGATTGGATTACTGGGTTGAATTCCTAAATCTTCACATTTAGTAAAGATGACGTCTTCGTCGACCTCTGTAGATTCGATAAAATCCGTTTTAGATTTGTCTAAATGGTCTAAACAAGCTTCTACAAAAATTTCATATTTCGATTGTAAGGTATAATTATTCAAATCGAATTTAGAACAAATCATTTGAGAGAACAACTCTAATAAACCATCGTGATTTTCTACTGCGTCTTTCTGGACACTCTCTTTTTTCAGATAATTTGTAGGGTCTTTCTTCGCTAAATATTTGTTGTATGTTTGTTTATTTGTAAAATACTCTAATGTTAGTTTGTCCATATCAAATTCCATATTTCTTTTCTATTTGTTATTTATATAGATAATGCTATCTTTAGGTGGAACGAACTTAGGAGGAGGCTTTAATGGCATTTCTCCTAAACAAACTGTTTTAAATGAAAAAGATGGAACCCAATCAATGATTCGATCACAACTACGAAGAGCTTGGAATACGTCTTATGCTACAGGCACTGTAAATGGTATGAAACGTGTGATTACACCATTTCGAGCAGTAAACAACAGTGGTGATTTTTTAGCAAGACAAAATTATGTATGTGGTGGTCCAAATCCAAATGCAATTCACAGAGGTGGTATCAAACGTCGGTTTGGTTCAATCATTTCTAATTGTGATAGTAGTAATATTGAATCAAGTTCCACAAATGTTCGATATGTACCAGACTCAAGCGAATATATTCGTTATAAGAAACAAAGTGCAATGAATAACAATTATAACGATATTACGTATGGTGGATATAACAACTCTGCTTATACAACGATTATGGCAATGAGAAGATAATTGTTTTATTATAATAAAATAATTACCGTGTACTTAAATCACAGACCGCGTCTTTTTAATTCTTTTTCGTAATCGGATTTTGTCAATTTATATCCCCAGTGTTGAAGAACTTGACGTATTTTAGGAGTTACTGTTTCATCGTTGTACGATTTGCGTGTTTTGATGATTTGAGTCACTAAAAAACGCATAAAACGACCTCTTGGACCAGCTAAAGATTTCCATCTTCCTATTTGACGTTGGTCATCTGGACCACGTTTTCCCATAAAAAAGTCGCAATACCAATGTACCCATCCGTATGGATGATGACTTTTTATCCATTTTTTTTCTTCCCAAAACTCAAGCGATGTACCTACTTTCACTTTGTATTTATTTATAGTTTTATCATACTCTGTACTAGTTAAATGATGTTTAGGAATATCTTTCCACCATAATTTTGGATACCGTTTATGGACATTTTTATAGTGTTTATTGTTTACGCTTGAATAAATAGGACGCCAATATGTTCCGCCAAAACTACCTAAACGAAACATTTCGCGTGGGCTTAAATTAGGTTTGAAATCAGGATTGTCTTTAAAACGTGAACGTCCTCCTTTCATTGTTTTATTATGATTTGGTGGTGATATAGTTTTACGCGTTGTCATGTATACATTCATTACATAAAAAAGGGAGAACGAAGTTCCCCCCCCCCCTGGAAAAATCCTCTGTAAATGTATAGATGATGCCAGATGTAATTGGGGAAGGTACATATGGATGTGTAACAAAGCCAAGTGTGAAATGTAAAAATAAAAAGGTTGAATACAACAATAAATTGTCTAAAATCATGAGGAATAAAGACGCAATAAAAGAATACAATGAAATGAAAGAAATTTCAAGAACACCAAATATTGAAAAGTATATTGTATCTCTTCCAGAAATCTGCGACCCTATTACCGATGATGTTTTTCATAAAACGATAGAAAATTGCGATAACGAAAAATTTCCCTATATGAAAGACGAAGATTTCTCTATTTTGGTTATCGAAGATGGTGGCGTTTCTTTACGAATATTTTTGGATGAAATTGTACCAACGTATCAAAAAAAGGATATTCAATCGTTTATCTCTCAAACATATACTTTATTGGAAGGTCTTTTGTTTTTTTACGAAAATGATATAATTCATCATGATATAAAAACAAGAAATGTCGTTTATAATGTGGTTACTGCGAAAATACAATATATTGATTTTGGTTTAATGAAAAAACGATCACAAATGAAACGTGAATGTAAAAATGATGAAAATACTATGGCACAAACATGGGATAATTTTCCCCCAGAGTACGAATTTGCGAATTATTCTGATTATCGAACAACTGAAATTACAATGGAATATAATTATTTTTTAGAACGTTTGTGTTACACATTTGACTGGTATTCTATGGGTGTCATGATGAAAACCATTATACGTGAATTGTTTGAAAAGAAAAAAATATCGAAATCTGCTTTTAAAGATCTTTCTTTGTTTTTTGAATATATGGGAAATGATGATATTACTAAACGAAACTATGATATTTATGAAATGTCCAACCAATACAAATTACTTTTACAAAAACATCAGTTATGGACTACTGTAAAACCAAAGCCTTCTGCAAAAAGTATTCATTTACAGGATAAATTCGAAAAGTCATATACATTATCGGCCAATGAAAAAACCGTCTTGTTAAATGCATTAAAAAAAAGGAGGATATTGAAAAAATGCAAGAATGGTTATAAACGTAACAAAAAAACAAATCGATGTATAAAAAATTGTGTACGTAACCCAAAAACAGGAAGATGTGTTACAAAACGGAAAACTAGAAAAAAATAAAACTATATATAATTTTTATTTTTTTCGATTTTTACATAACATATGTATGATTTTTATGATTTGTGATTTTTATGATTTATGCCTTCTTTCTAGCAACCTTCTTCTTCACAGGTGCTTCTGCGGTAGAAGGCTCTGTTGCTTTCTTCACAACCGTCTTTTTCTTTGGTTGCTCTACAACTGGCACTGGCACTGGCACTGGTTCTGGCTCTAGAACTTGTTCTGACTCTGGCTCTAGAACTTGTTCTGACTCTGGCTCTACCACTTGTTCTGGTACGGATTCTTCTTCTTGAACCTCATTGTCACTGTCCTCTGCATAAACATCTTCTTCCTTCTTTACTGGTGCTTGTTTATTTGCATATTCGTCTGGATTTGGTTGGGTTGGAGCTTCATACATTTTCTTGATGTCTTGATCTGAAAGATCGAGCTGAAGGGTTCTTGCAGTGTTTTCAACTTGTTTAGGAATAACAACACATTGCTTCAATGCCCATGAAATTCCCCACCCTTTTGCACCGATCCAAATTTGCTTACATTCAATTCCACAAGTTACTTGAGAACCGGATGGAACAAAGTCAACTGGCGTTTCACCTTCATTTTCAGATGGAAACAACATAGACCCTTCTGGGTCATAGATTTCAACATCCCATGATCCGCTGTAACAATTGACCTTTGGTCGGAAATAAATTCCTTTATCTGGATCTGGCTTTTTTGTTTCACTGTTTTTGCCCATCTTTAAGAAGGGATAATATGAATCCTCCACTAATTCGCGAGATTTCTTTTTTCCAAACCAAGCTTCTGAATTATTGACAGCGTCGTTCAAGATCTGCTCTTCGAACGCCTTCAGTTTTTCCAAAGCAACTTTGGATTCCTCAGTGATATAATTTTCTTTTCCTGAAAAATGCAGAGTGATTGTAAACTTACCATCAGACTCTCCGGTGGCTTGATCTATATAATCTTTGATACCCCAGCAAGTTATGGATGGCAACTGAATATGAAGTTTTTTATTTTTTTGTGTGCTAATTACTGCAACAGTCTTTAGACCGCGATCAGTAGTTCTAGGTTGCATAAAACGGAGGCCGTGTGTATCCCATTGGGATGTCTTGATATACTTATTGGCGGATGTAGATTGCATTGTAGTAGTCGATTGCATGATATAAGAGTGTTGTGTGTGATATATGTTATATATAGGATATCTATTTAATTCAATTTTGCAATTTATTAATTTGTTCAGTTTTGCATATAAAAAAATAGAATATACTCTAGTTAACAGTTAAAAATTATCAATTTTTGCAAAATTAGTGCCAAGGTATGTAATCACATTATCAATTTGTTGTGTGTTTTTATACTCGATATTATCTTTATTGTCAATGATGATATTACGTCCTTCTAGTAGATCCTCCAATACAACACACACAACCTGTTTTGATTTTTGTTTTGCAATGTCTATTTCTCTTAATTGACTATAAGAAGATATTGTTTTTTTACATACACAATGTAATACAATGTGCGATTTGTCAATAATGTTTTCTCCATGTTCCAGTTGAAAATCTTGATTTGTTTTGGAAACAGCAAAATGATAACTTGTTAATCTTTCTATCAAAATACTTATCCTGTTATCAAACTGTGTACCAGAGGGTACAGTGACATGAATATGTCTTTGTGGTATACTGTCTATACTTGATGAAGCTCCCATGATTTTTTTCTAAAGTATCTTTTTCTCCCAAAAAAATCAATTTTGTGATTCATACTAGTGCGATTTACGATACTGAAATATAATAAATATATTTAAGGTTTAATGTACTTAAAGTAAAGTTATGTATTAGTGTATATCACAATGGTAAAGACCAATACTCCTGCTCCTGTTTCCGTACCCACTATTGACGCTCCTGTTGAGAATATTGAGAAAAAGTCTTCGAAAAAGAAGGCTGCAAAGAAGGATGACACTCCTGCTCCTGTTGTTGCTGCGGCAACTGTCCCAGAGACTACCGAGGTCGTATCTGACAGAAGTGATATTTCTACCGAGCTTACCGATGAGATCACTGAACTTCTTAAGAATGTCCAATCTCGCAGTGTTCTTGATAACACCATCAAGTCACAGATCAAGTCGATTGAGAAGAAGGTCGCTAAGATGACAAAGATGATGGAGAAGTCAACCAAGAAGCGCAAGTCCAGCCAGAACAAGGTTTCTGGTTTTGAGAAGCCCACTGAAATCAGTGATGAGCTTGCAAAGTTTGTTGGTGAGCCAATTGGTACCATGCTTGCTCGCACAGCTGTGAGCAAGAAGATCCATGAGTATGTCAAGGCCAACAACCTTCAGAACCCTGCCAACCGCAGAATCATCCACCCTGATGCCAAGCTTAAGAAGCTTCTCAAGACCACAGGAACTGACGAGCTCAGTTACTTCAATCTTCAGAAGTACCTTAAGGTTCACTTCAAGAAGGACTCTGCTCCCAGCAAGTAAAATATTACATTAAATATACGAATAAACACATACAAAAAAAATAAATATTATAAAAATAAATATTATAAAAAACCCAAGCCAAATAAAAAACCCAAGCCAAATAAAAAACTTTGTTAGCTCAGTTGGTTAGAGCGTGCGGCGGTTAACAGCAAGGTCCTAGACTCGACCCCTAGATGGAGCGAATACCTAGTTAGCTCAGTCGGTAGAGCGCACGCCTTTTAAGCGTGTGGTCGTGGGTTCGAGCCCCACATTAGGTATAATCCGAACATAGCTCAGTTGGTAGAGCGCTCGACTGTAGTGGTATCAAACGTGGAGTTATCGAGCGGCCATCGGTTCAAATCCGATTGTTCGGAAATGCGTCAATGGTGTAATGGTAACATGAACCCCTTCCAAGGGTTCGCCGAGGGTTCGATTCCCTCTTGACGCAAACTGTTTATAAAACAATATGAAACTAACACTAATTATAATGTATATAATATTATAATGAGTGAAGAAAATCAGGAACAAAGACGAAGAACTATACGATGTAGTTTATGTAACGAAGTGGGACATAATGTTCGTAGTTGTCGGCTATTTGATACTGTAAAAATAGATGGTATTAAAACATATCAACATTGGTTATATCATTGTATAGTAGGTTATTCTTATAAATGGGATTATAGTAACATGCCTGACAATGAGAAATACGTAGACCCAGCTAACCCAGAATGGTTAGAAGAATACTCTCAATTGGAAACATTAACTCAAGTACTTGAACTTAAAATAGATTGGATGACAAACATTTCAGACCTTCATTTAAAAGCATTAGTTTATGGATATCAACTTGATAAAAATGCACCCAAAGAAAGTATAATACAATTATTGCATTACAATTTCATTTGTGAAGCAGATAAAGCATGGATGCAGTCATATGAAGTTTCTGAAGCATTACCCTACATAATTCATAGTACGCGACATATTGCTTATTTAGAACAAGTTCAATTGTCCATTTTTCAATATTTGGATTTCGTAATAAATGGAACAACTTTAGTAAATGGACTTCATACTGTGGGTTCACGTGAAGAAAAAATAAGAACCTTACATAATCAAACAAAACGACTTATTCGACATATAAATGTAGATATGGAACGCAATGGAAGAAAAAGGCGCGAATTACAACGAAGTTTGATACAAATACAATGTCAATTACAAAGTACACTAGACCAAAAAGAAGAAATTATCCAAAGAAAGGAGAGATATTTACATGAGTTATCTCTTTTTCCAGAGGGCATCGTTAAACCGCTTATTGAAATAACGAATAATGATAAAGAAACATCAATTGATTGTCCTATATGTCTTGAAACTGTAAAACATACAGTACAGTTAAATTGTACACATCAATTCTGTATACAATGTATTTTAAATACAGTAATAAAAAAATATAATACATCACAACATAAAATTGAGTGTGGATGTCCGATATGTCGTACAAAAATTGTCAAAATAAAAGGGAATGTTAACAATATAAAAACTAGGCTGAGTCATGTATTACAAGCCCATAGGATACATGATGATATGTCTGATATTATTGCTTAAGGTGATTTATTCTTTTCGTATTCTTCGATCCATCTTACTGGTTCACGTACCAATGTTTTTTGAGGCTCGGCATGTTCAAACGGAACATTCCGTGCATAATTTTGATAAGTATGTACTTTCAATTCCTTAAAATAATCACTATTCAACAAGTTTTTCTGTATGATAAACTCGTCTGGTAATATCTGATAGTCTTGGTTATTGATATTCAAATACTGATCCGGATAAAACATAAATAAATGAACACGCCTGTGTCTCACTAATTCATCCGCCAACCTCGTATAATAGATATAATCATTATCTTCTTGTGTAAGTAAATGTCTATCTGGTATTAATAATGTACCATTCATTGGACCATCTTTTACTAAACAATATGTCTTATTATCCGCATTGTTTTCACATGTAAAAATATCGTGAAGTTTTAATAATACTTCATCATCGTATTTTTGAAATGATATATCTTCAGTGCCAATTTCTCTCAGATATTTTTCCATTTTTCTTCTTTTTTTGGTCAAAGATACATTTTGAGTAAAACAAACTTGATGCATCTTTTCAACAATGTGACGATTTTTGTATAATTGTATAAATATACGCATAGTTGTGCGAAATGCATTGTAAAATTGGTTCTCTAAATAAATATATTTGACGTTTTTATGCATTGTATCCGTTTCATTTGAAGTATTGCTAGTTATCTCTTTATCTGCCAATATGTAATTTGATGACTTCATTTCAGGAAACTCTTTTTCTATGTTTTGTATAGGTGGATTAATTTGGACAAATTGATTCGTTATCGTAAGTAAACCCACAATCATACCATTCTCAACAATGCGAAATTTTGGTTTACAGGGTATTTTTTTATCAGAAAGCAGATATACATGTTTCAAGAAATCAACGGTAGATTTGTAATCGTTCCATAATCCTTTATCGTCTATCCATTTCATTGTTGTAACATCCTCTACCTCTTTGTTTGTGGATGGAAAGCATGGCAAATAAAATGTATGTGATTTGTATGGCACCATAAGAGCGATCATCTTTCCTTGGTAATTCACAACTCTTTGAGAAGGGGGTATTTTCAGATGTTTCAATAAAGAAAACAGTTTGATCACCACTAAATTGCTTACAAATTTATATGTTGAACTTCTACTCGAAAAAGGTTTACATTGTGATTCTGTTAACCCTTGGACCATTTTCAATATAGTCGACATATCACCAATCTTATCGCTTTTATAAAAGTATTTCCAATAATCTTCCGTATTCGTCTTTGAATTCCGTTTTACTTGATAAATCGGTTGATAAATATTTCCACTTTTTACCAACATCACGGTTGGCTTTTTCAAATCAAATAAAGGACTTTGATAATGATTAGTAGGACATACCAAATCAACTTTATTGGTGATATCGTCTTGTATTATTTCCATAATCATTAAATTTATGCCTTTATTAAACATATTCGGATTCGGTTTTGTGATAAAGTCCCATAAAAAGGTATGATCTATTTTTACAGTCGGATTCGTCAAATAATGGAGAAATGTTTGATATGCTGCAACACAATGTTTCAAAAAATTGATTTGACTTTCTTCTCGTTTGTCAATATTCTCATAAATCTTTTGATCATCGAAGTTTTGCAAGTCGATCATATTTTGCTCTACTGCTTTTTTATTTGCAAATTGAGAGACCAATCCACCATTTTGCAATTGAACAAACATATCCAATGTAATACTATTTGCGATTATCTCTCGAAAATCCAATAATGACATTGTCTCTTTTATTTTACGTTCATAACAATAAATATCTGCTATACAAGACAAAAATGACTGGTTGTTGTTTGGTGTATTTTCAACTCCATATAGCAATAAAACAGGACAATCTTTTTTTACAGTACGTAGATCCTTTGTTTCCACACATTTATTAGAATCCGTATTTAAAAACTGTTGTACTGGTAACGGCAAAAAACCATGACGTCCTTCTACTAATGGCTCTTGTTTATTATAGCCTAATACATACAATTGTCGAACACGATCCAGTTTTGCGGTGTCTTGTTTTGCATCTTTGTCGTACACCTCTGGATTGCATTCTTTCGCTCTTTTTTGATCCCACTCTTGAAAACAACAAGGATAACACACTTTATTGCCATCGCTGTCTTTCTTTTTAATAAATCCTGGTTCCCCTCGAAATCCCTGTTTCTCCCATTCTCTACTGTAAATATATTCTCCTTCTTTCGGTTTACTCGTGTCCGTTATCACTTTTCCACATACCCCAGATTTTACTTCTTCGTTCGTTAATGGTCCTTCTTGTCCTGGTTTTGTACACCAGAATTTTGGGCAAACATAATGCAATGGGTTGTCATCATCATCTTTTCCATACTCAAGGCTTTTACCGTATGGTGAAATCCCATTTTCATATTTTCTCTCAAACTCTTTCTTTTCTTTGTCAGAAATAATTACAGGATGACGTTTTTGACTTTCTTGACATACTCTCGTGTAACCATTTAATGTTTCATATAATTTGGGATCTTTATTTTCGATACGTTTTGTGAAGTAGTTTCGTACTGTATCCTTTTTCGCTCCACCAAAGGAAAAATCTTCTTCTTCTTCTTCTTCTTCTTTGTTTTCACCAGATACAGCATCTTCTGCATCTTCTGCATCTTCTGCATCTTCTGCATCTTCTGCATCTTCTGCATCTTCTGCGTCTTCGTCTTTATTATCAATTAAATTCATATAATCATCTAAATCACCTATTATCTCATCGTCATCGTCATCGTCATCATCTCCCATTTGATCTTCCTCTTGTTCTTTTTCTTTATCGTGAAATAAATTAGGTTCTTCCTCTGTTTTTGTATCTACATCGTCTATTATTACCTTTTCACCCTTTTCATTCCAAATTCCTAACCACTTATCAGAAATTGATTCTGGATATTGAGAGAGTAACAAAACACTTTCAATGTACTTTGGTATTAACAACAAATATTCTATCATATCAATATTCGTAACTTCAATTGTACAATCACTACCAAATGCCGCTGGTAAAAATACGATTGGAAATCCACCATTTGCCAATGATTCAGTTTTACGGTTTACAAACCGTCCATGAATAGTACGATATTTAGAAGCATAATTGTTTAATAAGTTCCGTAATTCGACATTGCTATATTTTGGAAATTGTTTCTTCATTTGTTTTTCTACAAGAGTTTTGTCTTGTGTAAGTTTCAATAGTTGAGAAATAAACTGTTCTTCTTCATTTAAGACTTGGAAATGTTCTACACGACGATACCGAAAATGCAAATTTGTTTTATTTTGATCCGGTTCATCTGCCAACAAAGATGACAACGATTTTAAATGATCGGAAAAATCCAGTTTTTTAGTAAGGTCTAATTTACAGTAATATGACAAATTTGAAACAGTGACAAATGGATCTAATAAACTTTCAAAATTACGAATACTATAACCAGACTGTATTAAATATTCGTTTATAGTGTCAATAACAATATTTGCCTTTTCACGTAAATACTCTTCGAATTTTTTGTATTCCATTGGTACTTTTAATTCACCGCGTAATTGAATATTCCCATTTTGTTCCAAAATAAATTCTAAAAATGATTGATGCTTCTCATCATGCGAAATATATAAAACAATATGTGGTCGATTTCCATGTTTTTTCTTTTGTATGTCTAATATTGTCTCTCTTGTTAAAAAAGGCACTTTATTACCATTTTGGGCACTATCTTTATAATGCACACGCAAAATAGGATCTTGTTTCACACCACTGTAATACTCAATGTAAGGAACATGTTCATTCGCATGAATGTTTTTGAATATTGCTTCTAATGGTACTCGTAACTTAGATTGGAAAAATTGATTGTTTTCCAAATTCAAACAAAAATCACGAATTCCTTTCGTTTTGAAGGGAATATTTGAAACCGCGTCTTCTTGTACACTGTAAAAAATATCATTTGATGTGTAACTGTGTATTTTCTGTGGATCATAAATTATGTTTTTCGTAGTTTCATATAAGTTTTCCTTTTCGAACCGTAACTGTTGTAGAGTAGTGATACCTGCTTTTTTCAATTGTGGAAAATAATATTTGGAGACATCTTTTTCTAGAACATTTTCAGCTGTACATACATAAATTGTATTGTTTTCGATTTGGCTACCATAATGAAACAAAAACTCATTGTCTAATAATATCGGTTCTTTTTTTTCATGTAGTTTGTGTATGTCAATTGACGGTAAAATATCATAAGGATTTGCTGAGAACATTTCATCTACTGGAAGTACCCTTTTTCTTTTTTCACTGAGAGAATATTCCATTCGTATACCCAATGGAACTTTTTGTGTTACTACTTTCTTGTCACGAAACCACGGAAACTCTAATATATCTTCATATGTCAAAACAGATTTTTCTTTTAATTGACTACTATTCAATATGTGTAATAATTCATCTTCTTCAGAATGCTCCATACTCAATAAATTCAAAAGCAACTGGCAAAATATATCGCGTTTTAAAGGAACTGTTTCATTATATGTTACATGCTTGTACCAATTCAATAATACAAAAGGCCTTTTTACTGAAATAAATAAATACATTTCTTCTAGACTTAAATTCGATATCTGTGAACGAATCCCATACAAAATTTTTTGTTTTATAATACGTATACTATCGTCCGAATAAATTGAAATTGAAGTAGTACTATCTGGAAATTGAAATGTATTTGATATTGAACCTTTGCTATCTAAAAAACATACTTTACAGGGATCTCTCATTAAAAGTAATTTATATATACTATGAAATTATTTTTATGTACTTAATGAATATCTTACAATAGAGTTTGCGGTAATGTTTCCAGCAATTTGAAAGGATCCAGCAATAAAAAGAGATTTATTGTCTATGGACATTACTTTACACATGCCATTTAATCCGACATTATCATTTTCTTCATCTATTTTCGGTTTTTTTACATCAGATAAATGATTTTCTAAACAAAACCACTTTTCTTTTTCTGGTTCATACTTTGCAATATAATTTAGTTGGAGATTGTCTTCAAATGTACGAGTGAATGTTCCACCTACATATATGCATTTATTGGTATCATCATAAAATATAGAATGAACTATATTGTTTAGACCACCATCCATATCATTCCATTTTTTATTCTTTATGTCATATTCTACAACATGATGCGCATCGACCGCTTTACTTTTAAAACCTACACTCGTAAATGTACCCCCTACATACAATTTTTGTTTATCGCTATCGAATGCGATTGCATTACAATACCCCTGTAAACCTCCTTCTAAATCACTCCAAGTATTCGTTTTTAAATTATAAGATGCAATATAAGATACGTGCAAATCGTTATTACCGGCATGTGTAAAAAGACCTCCTAAATATAACTCATCTTCTGTAGGTTTCAAAAGAACACGACAAGGACCATTTAAACTTCCGCCTTTCAGTGCAGACCATTCGTTTTTCTCAGTATCGTATACTGCTACATGTTTCATAACATTACTTCCAGAATGAGTGAATGAACCACCTGCATACAATAATTTGTTAGTCTTATCTATCACAATAGAAGTACAATCACGATTCAATCCATCCCCTAATGAATACCATTTGTTTTCACTGATATTGTAAGCGGCAATATTATTTGCATTTATAGCATTCTCTCCTTTTCCTACTTTTGAAAATACACCACCAACATATACAATTTCTTTATCTTCATCGACTGCAATAGAAGTCGCCACTTGTGGTATTCCTTCACCAATGTGTTTCCATGTTTTCGCATTAAGATCATATACGGCAATATTTTCAACTGGTACACGATTCACAAATTTGAAATTTCCTGCAATATAAATTTTACGGTTCTTTTTATCGAGGAATATGTCAATCACTGTTCCTTTTTCAATACCATTGCCAAAACGATTCCATCTACGTGACCCTAACGCGCGTAATTCATTTTCATAATGTACAATATCTTTATCCTGATATACTTTGCCCATTTCTACGATTGGACTATCGCTGTAAATAGGTTCATTCATCGTGTACATTGGATTGTATGTGTTATTTTTTTCGTCTGGATTTTGAAATTGTGATGTCTCTTGTGCTTCATAATCATATACATCTTTGTAATCTATATCCGAATGTATGGAATTACCGTCTGGTATCTCGTGTGCCTGGTCATATTTCATTACGCGATGAATGATGCGTGCGACGGAAGGCTCAATTATTTCTTCAAATTTCGTTTTGGCTTCGTCGTCGTTGTAATTGTCACAATCTTCTCCTTTTGTAGCCATTTTCGAGACATAATCTTCCACCAAGTATTCCATATTCAATGCATGAATTTTTTCATTCACAATATTTTCTGCATCTGTCCTTGTAACAAATTCTTTGGATTCTATCAATTCTATAATTTCTGGTTTTGTAGATGCCAACTTTGTGTCAAATGATTTCATGAGCTCTTCCGATTTCTCTAAAATCATTTGTTTTACTTGATATTCACTCATATATTGAGTCAATTCAGTTTGGATTAATTCCATCATTTCTTGTCTAGGCAATGCTTCGTTTTTAGGAATTTTATCTGAAACAATGGTCAATAAATCTGTTCTTGAAAACAATTCTATTTTTTCTTTCACAAAACTTTGAATAAAATCCATCAATTCTTTTTTCTGGGTTTGTCCTTGCTTTTCTAAAGAATTCATGTATTCTTGTATTCGTTCTTTTATCGATATATTCATAGTATTTGTTAAATCATCCATGGTTAGCTTATTTCCTTTTAAATACTGTTCGACATTTTGTTTTACATATGATTTATTTTTCAAGATTTTTTCTAAAAGTGGTTCTACCTTTTCTGTAGGAAAAACAATATATGTTTTATTTGGATCTCTCGGATTACTATCAAACACAACTTCGGTGTATTTGGTTTGTAGATTTTTAAAAGGCAATGTCATCGAATTAGGTGGATATACCGAGTTCTCATTTGGAGCTACAAATTTTTGTTTTGAAACCTTTTTCACATAACGTTCCTTTGTTTCTTTAGGAATGTTCACATTGATATATTTCTGATTTTTCACATCAAATTGAACACTATCCGTATGTATTTTGTTTGTAAAAATATTATTCGTGTTATGTGTAATATTACTTTTATTTGTCCGTTTTATATCACTCTCACTCTTCTGAAACATCATCATATTTTGATTATTCCTATATGTTGGTTTGGGTTGGACCTTAGAAAATATCATGGTATATACTATAATAATATTTAGAATGAACTTGCCCTAAATCCTAAATCCTAAATATGTTTTTTACATGTCGTAATAAGGATTATCATTGATTTGCATGGAACAATACTTTTGAGGTGTCTTGTTGTAATCTTTTGGTTCATGGAGTTTTGATTCTTTCGCATTTTCCAGTAAAAATTTGAAATTTTCCCAAAAAACAGTTGGATGCCCTACTTCTTTCGTACAAACATGTGTTAATTCATGCAATGCTACAAACATCAATGTATGTTCATCTATTAATGTATCTTCTCCATTCTTCTTTTTAGGACTCAAACAAAACGCAATTTTTTCTCCTTTATTTTCACTATAAGCCGTATATGAACTAGTAGGAAGCGTTTCCATAATACGTTTTGGATTAAAACCATTATTCAACATTTTGGTTCTTGTATCATTCGGATGCTTTTCTACCATGTATTCAACGAGTTTTTTGCATTTATTGGTTACTTTTGCTAAAAGATCCGCCGCTTCTTGTAATTTTTCTCTATCTCGTACGCAATATTTATTTCCATCCACTGAAGAAACAATACATTTCAATTGTAACATGTCACTATTTTTGAAGTACATGTAAACGCATACAAAACCAACAAAAAGGATCACCGCATACACAATCATATCTCCATTCGGATTTGCCATATATATATATGTCATTCTATTTTATTGCAAATATGTCTGTGTCCATTTATGTACTCTTTCTAAATTCACATCATTTGAACTGACGATTGACAATACCATATTTTGACGTCTAAAATATTCTTGTATTGCGGAATTCAGCTGTACTAAAGTTATATTTTCATAATGTTTTTCAAAAAGATCTTCATATGATGTAAAGCTTTCCTTTTTTCGTTCTCGTGGATAATCTGGCTCTCTCATATATAACAAATATTCCACTCCATTATACTTCGACATTGTATTGGAATCTTCACTATCAATATCATGCATACCACGACAACGGCTTAACCCTGTTTGAAATTCTTCATCTTGAATGCCGTTTTTGAAAATATCTTCGTACATAGCGATCAATATTGTTACAACTTTTTTCAAATCATTTTTATTCACATCTGTAGAAATTGAAAAATATCCAGTATATTCTTGTTCTTCCGTAGATGCTTGAACACCATACACAAGATTGTTTTCTTGACGCAATAATTTAAATAATCGTCCACTCATACCATTTAGGATATGTGTCAATAGATTGAAAATGTATTTCTTTTCAGAATATTGATTTACAGTGCGAAAGCCAATTACAATATAATCTCTGTTTGCAGATTTGTTATGTGATATGACAACTTCTGTATCAAAATCGGTATTATCTGTAAGAGGGAAAGACAATGCATATTCTGGTTTCTTGATACTTTCAAACGGTTTAGTAAAATCCGATTTGTGCAACATTTTTAACCAAAAATCAGTCTTTTTATTTGATACAACACTCAATGCCATATTTGATGGTTTATAAAACCAATGATACCACTTCACCAGCTTGTCACGTATGGAAGCCTTTTTTTTATGATAATCTACATGATCAATCGGATATTCAAACGAACTGTTTTTGTAAATAGATCTCTCAAATTCATCCAATGCAGTGATCGGAAAGTTGTTCACTCGAGTGTGATTCTCTTGTCGAACAACTTGTTCTTCTTGTTCTATACGCTTTTCTGACAATCTTGAATTTTTCATAATGTCTGTAAATAAATCAATCACTCGTTTGGCATGATCAATATGACATTTTACATAAAAACAGGTAAATCTTTTTGCAGTAAATGCATTGAATTCTGCACCAATACGATCATATTCTCTCATTATTTCGTACGCATCTTTTTTCTTAGTGCCTTGAAACAACATATGCTCTAACAAATGTGTAATTCCTCTTAAATCATCAGTTTCAAATGATGATCCAACGTCACAAAACAAATGAATGCTACATAAAGGTAATTTATGCAATGATCTTTCATGTACAAAATGAAAACCATTTCTATAAACACTAGAATCTAGTTTGCTCATTTATATTTTATAGCTAAAATATAAAATTGAGAGACTAAATTACTTAGGGCATGTAGAACCAACTTCTAGAGGTACACGCATAAGATCTGGCTCAACTGTACTTTGATTCCAGGGTCCTACTTCCGATTTGTTGATAAGAGGATCAGATCGAAGTTGTAGATTAGGATTTTTCAAGGTTTGTCCTACAGTTCCAATATGATGCCCAACCTTCAATAGATCTGGAGTAGAGGGACTTTTCATATCGGATCCTTGAGTAGAAGGATTAAGTGTTGCCCATTGTGAGTTTTCATCTTTGGGTAGTAATTCACTTGGATCTACTGTATCTTGTGTGGTGAAGCCGTCTGTCGACCGTTGTGGTGCAGCAACCGACGGAACTACATCTTCCATCTTTTTCTTAGGGTCATCTTGTGAAGGTCCTCCATCCGACATGGAATCAATCATGGTCGTTTTTCCAGTGGAGTAATATAAAAGAAATACGGCCAATAAAATAAATATCACTAAAATAATTACACGATCTTTTGTGAAGAATTTCTGTAAAGCATTCATAAACCCAGACATGTCTTCTGTATATAAACATTGGACAAAATTATTTATCCATTTTCCCATTTTTGCTAAAGAATTACTTTACATTTTCTAGATTTAGTTCTTTCATTTCTTTTTCGTCGCGCATCATTTCTTCGTCATCTGAAAATACTTCGTCTGTTAAATAATTATGTTTGATTTGTTTTGCCGATAAATAAGAGGCAATTGCTAAATCTCTTGCGATTTGCGCTTTTCGTTTCGCTTCTTTGTACATTTCATAATACACATCATTTGGATTCTTCAATTTTATTTCGGTGTCATCCGAGTCCGGAATGTCTAAAGTGATTTCGCATAAATCGGAATCGTTGTTTTCTAAACTTTCCTCTTTTATTGGAGACGAATTATCTATTTCTACAGTGTTTTCTATTGTATCTTCCTCTTCGTTCTCTTCTTCTTTGTCAACTGGCATATTTATTGGGGGGTTTTCAATGATAGGTTCTTCTATAACTTCGATCGTTTGTTTTTTCGATTCTTTTGCTAAAGGCTTACCGAATAAACATTTTTGAAAAAGATCTTTCGGCTGTAAAATCATCATCTGTTTTATTTCTAAATCTAATTGAAAACTACGTGCAGAACACCGAATTCCTTGGATTTCCACAATCGTCATTACTGAAGTATTTTCTTTTACAGTTTCTAAAGGTACATCTTGTTCTTGTTCGTTAAATATTTTTAAATCACATTCGCCTAAACGTACTGGAATGTTTGATCGTAAAATTTGGAGTTTGCCTGATTTATAGGATTTAGTGGGACATACAAAACAATTTTCAATGTCCATCATGGTTAAACCAGGTTCGAACCATTTTTCTCGATTTTCATAAATTTGCTTATGACAAAATCTTTCTAAAGATTCCATGAATTCCAAGAACGATTCATCTTCATGTTTGAAAATCAAGTCACAATAAATTTTTTTACCAAAATGAATAATACCTTGTTTTGTAAAACATTTAGGAGGTTGTATGTACAGGGGCTCTTGTTTTTTTGTCAACATCCTCAAAAAATAATTTCCACCACTTAAAGATGTTGGTGAAATGATACTTATTTGAGAGAAGTCGAACTCAGAATTCGGTTCCAAAATATGATCCATATTGTATTATTGTAAGAAATCGGAATTACAAACATAACGCGATCATTTATGGCGAGCACGTTGATTCTTTTTATCGTGGCTTAAAAACTCTTTTGGTGATGGTGATGGTGATGGTGATGGTGATTGTCTTTCACATTCTCCAGTCAAATTATGCGATATGTCACATCTATTTAATATTGGAGTTGGTTCTTGAGAATCTATACTTGGCGATCGCATACTGACAGTAGACAAATTGTCATTTGAATCAAGCGTCCTTTTACTTTCAAAAACAATCCGTACTTTGTAATCACTAATGCTATTGAGACTTGATATACTCGATGTGCGAGATTTGTACGATTTTTCTACAGTACATGAATCACTATCTATAG
>Ga0115003_10000482_pt1 | contig 35019 bp, 35 predicted proteins | sample ArcticOcean_MG_C_7_FD_88736 | JGI IMG/M metagenome (GOLD analysis project Ga0115003, IMG submission 88736) | Marine microbial communities from western Arctic Ocean - ArcticOcean_MG_CB11_88 | ecosystem: Environmental > Aquatic > Marine > Oceanic | place: Arctic Ocean: Canada Basin | collected...
CGACGAGAAACTTCGAAGAGCTGTTTAAAATGGCCACCCTGGCGGAAGTCGACGACATACCAAACCTTTTCGGCTTTCCACTCGTCAGCTCGGAAAACAACGGTGGCAATGTCGGTCGTCGCGTAATTAAAAGCGCCATCTTTCTTGCGAACGATCATCGGGTAATCCTGCCATTCGCCATCTCGATTGACCTTAAAGGGATCATTTTTGGGCTTGCCGGACTCGTCAGAAAAGACGCAAAGCGCTCCGTCACTCTCACGCGCCAAATCTTGGGACTTAAGTTTCTCAACCAGCAGTGCAAGCGCATCATTGTAGGAGCTCTCGCCCAACCAGTGGTCAAAAGAAACGTCGAGGCGCGTGTAGATTTCATCCAGCCCTTTTCTAGAAAGTTCCAAGCAGCGATTCCAAATCGCAAGATTCTCTGGGTTACCATCTTGAAGCGCCACCAACTCTTGGCGACAGGCGTCCTTGATTGACTCGTCTTCTTTGCATGCGTCAGTCGCAGAACGATACAGCCGAAGTAATTCCTGAAGTGGCTCGATTCTAAGCTGCTCTTCATTGACTTCCTTCTTCCAAGCCCAGGTCACCATTCCAAACTGAGTCCCCCAGTCTCCGATGTGATTATCCTTAATGACCTTGTGTCCAAGGCGGGAAGCAATACGACCCAAGCATTCGCCGATAATGGTCGAGCGAATATGCCCAATATGCATTGGCTTGGCGACATTTGGAGCTGAGAAATCGATAACGACTGTTTCGGGCTTGGGAACTACTTGGACCGAATGATTGGGATCTTGCCACTGCTTTTTTGCCAAGACGCTCCAAGTCTCTGAAGTGATTGTGAAATTCAAAAAACCGGGACCAGCGATGCTGACCTCTGCAAGAGCTGCCACATCGAGATGCTCCATGAGTTCGGAAGCAATAACACGAGGGTTCTTACCAGCTGGCTTCGCGAGCATCATCGCGACTGTGCTCTGGTAGTCACCATAACGCAGATCATCAGCCGGCTTCACCTGAATGCGTGAAGGATCAGGGGCTTCGAGGCCGATCTCGGCAAGAGCGGCGAGGAGTTTTTCAGTGAGCAGCTTCGAAATGTTCATGAAGATATGGAAGTTAGAAGACTCCAGAAGAGAAGATAGCAGAGATTTCAGAGGTAATTGAAGCAGCCTTTAATTTCTCACGATATTCGCATTGAGAAAACACTTTCGCCAGCTCCGCTAAAGTCAGGAGATGTTGTGCCGTTTGTTCCTCAGGCGCAAGGAGGAGCACTATGGTGTGAGAAGGAGCGTTGTCAGGAGATTCAAAATCAACCCCAATTTCTGAACGCGCAAATACCGCGAGGATTTCTTCGAGCCCCTCGACCCGGGCATGAGGAATAGCGACCCCTGAACCGAGCCCGGTACCCACCTGAATCTCCCGATCAATCACGGCTTCACCAAAACGTTCACAATCCTCGGGAGAAATACGGCCAATCTTTGCAAGATGGCCAATCATTTCCCCGATGGCGTCCTCATGCTTGACGCTGGCGAGTCCAAGAATAACGCACTCAGGAGGAATTAATTGGCGAAGGTTCATGAAACAAGCTCCTCCCAGGTGTGTCAGAGGAAGGTTCGTGCTAGTTCGTATTTCCTGAAGATTCAAGACCAATTCCAATCACAGTCTCGAGGCTTGACCCCGCTTTGCCATCTCGTCGACACTCCCTCAATGCGAATTTTCCCCTGCCTCCTGATTGCCTTCCTATTGGCTTCCTGCTTCGGCACGCCAATGGGAAGAGGAAATCTAGGCGACCATCCCGATCTTGAGACCAGAAGAGCAAATATCTTAGCTGAGCCAAGAGGGGATTTTTTCTATGGTAGACGTTACTTCGTTCAAAAAACTCGTTTCTGGGGATATCTCCGCAAGCCTGGCCAATCAGCGACCTCCGCGAGGCTCGTGATCTTTAATGAGTCCAAAATGAAAAATCCTGATCGCCTTCCCGAATCTAGCACTGCAGGACGCCGTTACGGCTTTGATCAGAACTACGGTTACCGTATTTACGGAAACTATACCGGACGGACACTCTACGAGCCCAACAGCAATCAGTTCCTTCCTGAGTTTCTCCTGACGCGTTACGAACTGCTCAACAAGGATCCGGGTTGGCTCTTTTCGCCAGCTGACGTCTACTCACCGATCAGAGTGACACTCCTCCCTCGCCGGTAGGTGGTCGACTTTGTGAAATATTTCACAAACTCCTTGCGAGACCCGTAATATGGGGGTTTTATCCCAGCGCGCACCATGAGTGAGACCACTACTTACGAGGCTCCAGACACCGCTGGTGTCGCAGCAAAAGCAGCCGATGACTACCGTTCTGAAACGGATGATGTTCTCGGCGAAAAGATGGTCCTGAATATGGGGCCATCCCACCCTGCGACCCATGGGGTGCTTCGACTTGTGCTGGAACTCGATGGAGAAATCATTGAAAAGGCAGAACCACACATAGGCTACCTTCACCGTGGTGACGAAAAGATTGCCGAAAACATGCATTACAATCAGTTCGTTCCCTACACGGACCGACTCGATTACTTGGCCCCTCTTGCGAACAATGTCGCCTACGCCTGTGCTGTTGAGAAGCTGATGGGTTGGGAACTCCCTCCCCGGGGGAAAGCGCTCAGGGTTCTTTGCTGTGAGCTCGCTCGCCTTTCCTCACACATGCTTGGTGTTGGAGTCTGTGCCATGGATGTAGGCGCGATGACCGTGTTCCTCTTCACTTTTGCCGAGCGCGAAAAGATCTACAATTTCTGTGAGCAGCTTACCGGCGCTCGTTTCACCACCTCATACACCCGGGTTGGTGGTCAAATTCGCGATCTTCCAGATGGCTTAGTCGGCGACATTCGTAAATTTTTAGACGAGTGCAGCAAAAGCATCGATGACATTTCCTCTCTTCTCGATAAGAACAAGATCTACCTCGAGCGGATGTGTGATGTCGGCACGATTTCCAAGGAAGACGCCATCAGCTATGGCATGACTGGCCCAAATCTTCGGGCTTGTGGAGTTGATCGGGACCTCCGGAAAGATAGCCCCTACTTGGGCTACGAACAATATGAATTCGATATCCCTATCGGACAAAATGGCGATTGTTATGACCGCTACCTCGTTCGTATGGAGGAAATGCGCCAGTCCATTCGTATTCTTCGTCAGGTAATGGACACAATGCCCGAGGGTGATATCAACATCGTAGACCCTAAGTCTGTCCTCCCAAATAAAGAACGCGTTATGATGAGCATGGAAGAGCTTATTCATCATTTTATCGTCTCCACTCAAGGCATTGATGCGCCGGAGGGAGAAGTATATTTTGCCGCTGAAAACCCCAAAGGGGAACTTGGCTTTTACATCAACTCCAAAGGCGGAGGAGTCCCCTACCGCCTTAAGATTCGCGCACCATCCTTTGTGAACCTTGGCATCTGTGCCGATCTTCTAAAAGGGCACATGGTTTCCGATATTCCTGCGATCCTTGGCTCACTCGACTTTGTCATGGGTGAGTGTGATCGTTAAGTGCTCATTCTAATTACCTACTCCCCTTTTTTCCGGTGAACTCAAGACTTTCAGTCCCCCAGCCTCGAAAGATTGATCGAGATCAGCTCAGCTATCTCTCAGATTCGTCGATAGTGATCCCTCTTCCAAAGAGCGTCGATCGCGCTCAACTAGAATTTCTTTCTGGAAATGGAAACATCAATCCTCCTTTGATAACTTCGATTGATCGTGGCTTGGTCCGCTATCATTCGAGTGACGGAATCATTCGAGTGCCCAAAGCCCAAAACATCCCTCGTGATGATGTTAAGCGGCTTCGTCCCAAACTCACGGTCTTGGAGAAAAATATTGCGTCACCAGTGACTCCTGGATCGCGGTTCTTTCCTCCTTTCGAAATCACTCAGGAACTCGAGAATAAAGCGGCAAGCCGCATCGGCCAATATCCTTCTGAAGAGAGTCGTTCGGCGGTTCTCCCGCTTCTCCACGAGGTACAGCACAAGTTTGGTTTTATCAGCCTTGAATCGATTGATTGGGTTGCCAAACGACTCAATATCGAGCCAATCAAAGTGGTCGAAGTGGTAACTTTCTATCCTGGATTCCGACAAAAAGCTCCAGGTAGGCTCCACGTTAGAGTGTGCCGCACCCTTTCCTGTGCCATGGGTGGCTCTCATAATCTCATGGACAAGCTTTGCGCAATTACCGGAATCGATCGGGCCGAAGCCGATGGTCACAAGGACCCCATCTCGGTCTCCCCTTGTGGAAACTTTTCAGTCGAGTATGCGGAATGCCTCGCCTCTTGCGGAACCGCCCCCGTTTGTCTTGTGAATGATGATTTTCACGAGGGAATCACCGCCGATAAAGCCGCTGACCTCTTGGAAAGCTACGAAAACGCCTAATTTACTGAGCATATGAGTGACGTCAACTACATCTCCGGCAAAGAACCTCACGAGAAAGAGTATCGCCTCATCTTTAAGAATGTTGATCGTGAAGGTTGGGATACCTCCATCGACCGGTATCTTCAAGAAGGTGGATACGAGATGCTCAAAAAAAGCCTCGGAATGGAGCCCAAGGCGGTTATCGCAGAGGTCAAAACTTCGGGCCTTCGTGGACGAGGCGGCGCGGGATTCCCGACGGGTGTAAAATGGGGGTTCATTCCACCCACAAACACCAAGCCAGTCTACCTGATCTGTAATGGTGATGAGTCTGAGCCCGGCACTTTCAAGGATCGTTATATCTTACACCAAGATCCTCATCAGCTGATTGAGGGAATGGCAATCTCCTCTTTTGCTGTCGGCGCTCATATCGCCTACATCTACATCCGGGAAGAGTTTCCCGAGGCGGCAATCATTCTTGAAAAAGCGATTGCAGAGGCTCATGAGAAAGGATTTCTCGGCCAGAACATTCAAGGATCAGGCTTTGATCTCGAAATCTATGTCCATCGTGGCGCGGCTGCCTATATCTGCGGTGAGGAAACCGGACTCATCGAGTCCCTGGAGGGGAAGCGTCCATATCCTCGGATTAAGCCGCCCTTCTTTCCTGCTGCGATGGGTCTCTACATGTGTCCTACTATCGTCAATAACGTCGAATCACTTTGCCATGTCGTTCATATCCTCAAGATGGGCGGCGAAGAATATGTGAAGCTTGGAACCCCGAGGAACTCCGGGACTCGTATTCTTTGTGTTTCCGGAGACGTTAAAAATTCTGGATACTTTGAGGTCGAAGTCGGCAAGGTCACCTTCCGCGAATTACTTTACGATATGTGTGGAGGACCCAAGGATGGCCGTGAGTTTAAGGCGGTCATTCCCGGCGGCTCTTCTTCCAAGATTCTTCGGTGCAACGAGTCCTTTAAAATTGGCCGTGGCGACGACGCCAAAGATCTTGAATTTTGGGATCTCCCCCTCGATTTCGACACTCTCGCAGCCGCTGGTTCAATGGCTGGATCTGGTGGTGTCATCGTGATGGATGACTCCCGCAAGATGTCCTGGGTCCTCAACAATATTACCCATTTCTACGCCCATGAATCCTGTGGCCAGTGCACACCTTGTCGTGAAGGATCGACCTGGATGCGCAAGATCTCTGATCGTCTCGCTAATGGCACGGCCACACCAGACGACGTGGACACCCTTGAGGAAGTCGCCTACCAAATCGACGGAAAAACCATCTGCGCCTTTGGTGAAGCTTCAGCTTGGCCCGTTGAAGCGATGATCGATAAATACCGAGATGAGCTCATCGCCGATACCTCAGAAGAGAATCGCTTTCGATCCGAAGAGCGGGTTGAGCAGGAAAAATTCCTCTCCAAATCCTAAGATCAAGCTAAGGCGTTTAGTATTAGGTAGGGGACGGGGCTATCCAGCGCATTCCTGAAGTCGCACCAGTCTTTCAAGAGCCTCTCCCTCGTCAATGAGCGAACTGGCTTTCCGGATTGCCGCTTCCATGTTGTCTTCAAGGCCTGCACATGCAATCGCGGCCGCGGCGTTGAGCACGACGATATCCCGTTTAGGTCCCTTGTCTTTTCCTGAAAGAATATCCTTTAGGATCACCGCATTCTCAGAGGAGTTCCCTCCCTTGAGATCTTGGATGTCAGCAATCTCCAGATCAAAATCCGATGGGTGAATTTCCTCATCAACGAGCCCCTGGAAGCTTCCGGACTTATAGATCCTTGAAGACCCCATGAGGCTGACTTCATCGACAGCACGTCCATCTGCGGTAGAACCGTTGACGACCCAAGCACTATCACGGCCCATGCGCTGCAGAATATCGGCAAAGACAGGACAAAGAGCTTCGTCCATCACGCCCACGAGTTGGCATTCCGGTTGTGCGGGATTAAGCAGAGGTCCAATGAGATTAAAGATTGTCCTCACCCCTTCCTTCGCGAGCTCAGCGCGGACAGGTGCGACCGCCTTGAATGCGGGGTGATAGAGAGGTGCAAAAAGAAATCCAACTCCCGCTTTTCCAAGGCATTCGCCTACCTTTTCCGAAGAGAGATCCAAAGGGATTCCAAGTTCACTCAGGACATCCGAACTCCCACTCTTCGATGTGACTCCACGGTTCCCGTGCTTGATCACCGTGGCTCCTGCTGCTGCGACAATAAACATGCTGGTGGTAGAGATATTGAAGAGATCCAATTTATCTCCACCTGTGCCACATACATCGATGGTTGGTCCCTCGAAAGTCTGTCCCAAGAAGTCAGGCTTCACGGCTTTCTCTAGGAAGACGGCGACGAATTCCGCGATCTCAGCAGCAGTTTCACCTTTGGTAGCAAGAGCTTTCAAGAGGCGCTTTTTTTTGGAAAGACCCACAGCTTCATCCAGAAGGAATTCTGCTGCAACCGTGATCTCGCGCGGCTCAAGATCTTCTCTGTTCTCGAGGTGGTGAATTAATGCGTCCATGGACCCAACCTATCACAAAATGAAGTGCCCTGAATAGCATTTTCAGGACCGTGGGGATTCGAAATATGAGATCGCCTTCCCTTTTGAAAAAAGTTAGGATGCAAGCATCTCTTGTCATGAAAATATTCACGCTTTTATCTCTTGGGCTGACAGCAATAATTGCCGCCCACCCCATTGATTTTCACAAAGATCCCTTCCGTCAATTGGAGGAACTTTGGCCCACCCCTACCGAAACACGCATTGCCTCCGGTGCTCCTGGACCGAAGTATTGGCAACAACAAGCCGACTACGACATTCAGATCGAACTTGAGGAGAAAAAAAACATTCTCACGGGCGCGGCTCGCACGACCTACCACAACAACTCTCCCCATACCCTAAGCTATCTCTGGATCCAACTGGACCGGAACCGCTTCATGCCAAAATCTTTGGGACACCAAAGCTCGGAAACTTCTACCCTCGCTGGAACAGATCTTCGCGGTCTTGACCGGATCCTTCAGATGGAACGATTCGACGGCGGGTTTAAAATCGATAGCATCGTTGATGATCGTGGCGCCGTTCTCAAGAAACGCGTCGTGGATACCATGATGAAGGTAGTCCTCCCTTCGCCTTTGAAGCCGGGCCAAAAATTCACCTATCGGATCGCTTGGCATTACCGACTCAACGACAGCGAGCGCCTGTGGGGACGTTCCGGATTCGAGAAATACAAAGACGGGAATAAGATTTTTGAAATCGCTCAATGGTTCCCAAGGGTTGCGGCCTACACCGATATGCGGGGATGGCAGAACAAGGCCTTTCTTGGACGCGGCGAATTCGCTTTGGAATTCGGGAATTACCGAGTCGCTATCACCGTTCCTGACGACCACGTCGTGAGTGCTACAGGAGTCTTAAAGAACCCCGAACAATGCCTTAAAAAGAGCTGGAGAGAACGGCTCAAGACAGCAGGGAATGCGTCGAAACCGATGTTCATCATTACCCCGGAAGAGGCTAAGAAGAACGAGTCCTCACGTCCTAATGAAACCAAGACTTGGGTGTTTGAAGCTAAGAATGTGCGCGACTTTGCTTGGGCAAGCTCTCGTAAATTCATCTGGGATGCGGTGAAGCACAAACTCAGCACGAGTGGTAAGCCGGTTTGGGCCATGTCATTTTATCCCAACGAGGGTGAGCCGCTCTGGAGCAAATATTCGACACACGCGATCATTCACACCCTCAATATCTACTCAAAATTCACCTTCGACTACCCCTACCCTGTTGCCATTTCTGTAAATGGACCGGTTTACGGAATGGAGTATCCCATGATCTGCTTCAACGGCCCCCAGCCGGAAGAAGACGGAACCTATAACGAGAAAACCAAACACGGTCTTATTTCCGTGATCATCCACGAGGTCGGTCACAACTGGTTTCCCATGATCGTGAATTCAGATGAGCGCCAGTGGAGTTGGATGGATGAAGGTCTAAACAGCTTCCTTCAAACACTCACAGAGGCCGAGTGGCAGAAATATTACCCCTCTCGCGCAGATCCTCGGAAAATTGGGACCTACATGCGTAGCAGTAATCAAGTGCCTATCATGACGAACTCTGAGTCGATTCTTCAATTTGGACCAAACGCCTACGCCAAACCTGCCGTGGGACTCGCTATTCTTCGGGAAACCATTATGGGGCGGGAGATTTTCGACGAAGCGTTCCAAGAGTTTAGCCAGCGTTGGATGTTCAAGCGCCCGGAACCATCCGATTTCTTTCGCACGATGGAAGATGCTGCCGGGATTGACCTCGACTGGTTTTGGCGGAGCTGGTTCTACACCACAAACCATGTGGATCTAGCGGTGACAGGAATCACCCGCTACGTGATTGATGATGGTGACCCAGAGGATAAGTCAAAGCGCGAGAAAACGGAGGACAAGGAATACAAGAAGAATAGCGTAACCGACCAACGGAACAGCAATCTTCCAAAGTATGTTAATGAAAACAAAGGGCTTCACGATTTTTACGATAAACTGAAGCGCTTCAAGATCAGCGACGATGATCGTAAATCATTTGCGGATTCCCTCGCCGATTTGACTCCTGAACAACGTAAGCTTCTCAAGACAAAGCAGGATTTTCAGGTGGTTTCCTTTGAAAACAAAGGAGGCGTCATCATGCCGATTCTAGTCGAACTTCACTTCGAGGAAGGCAAACCTCAGAAAATCAACCTTCCAGCTGAAATGTGGAAAAAGAACAGCCGGAACGTCAAGCGCCTCTTCGTCACCAAGAGGCCAATCGTTAAAGTAGTCCTCGATTCCGGACAGCAGACAGCGGACACCGATCTCACCAATAACGTCTGGCCTCCGCAAATCGAAAAAAATCGATTCGAGCCTGGTCCAAAAAAAGAAAGTAGCAACCCGATGCGCCTGAATCGCGAGAAAAAGGAAAAGGAGCAAAAAAAGAAGGAAGAGGCCAAATCAAAGAAGAAATCAACCAAAGTCACGGAAAAGTAGAAATCTATCGTGCTTCTTGATTGATTGACTTGCCAAGTGGGCGGGCGTCACTCCAAACTAAATCATCATGAATAAAGATTTTTCGCATAACGAACCGACGACTCCCTTTTCTGAAGTGCCTGCTGCTAAGGCAGCGGCCAACGACCTGCGCGCAGCTGCTGGCGGGACAGAAGCAAAAACAATCTCTCCAACCGAAGAGAAGGCTCGTCAATTAAAGGAAGCTGCCATTGAGAAAACGACCCAGCTCCGCGACTTCGCAGGGGAAAAGGCGTCCGACCTCAAGGAGGCCGCTAGTGAAAAGGCAAACTACTTTCGCGACTCTGCTGAGGATACCGCTCTCCAATTTCGAGGGTCCGCCAGCGAGCAATGGCAGGACACTCGCGTGAAGGCGCGCGAGTTCCACGTTTCCATGGAAGATTCCGTGCGCGCGAACCCGACCAAGGCTGTTCTTATTGCCGTGGGAGTAGGTTTTCTTGCGGGGCTGATCATTCGTCGATAGCCCATCAATCAAAGCACAATGTTTTCCAATTCCTCAACCTCTTCAAAGGAGGGCCACGATTCGTCGGGCTTGAAGGAAGAAGTCGTTTCTTTTTCTAGGAGTACCGGCGCCTATCTTTCGGCGCGATCCGAGCTCTTCGGGATTGAGGCTCGTGAGGCAGGAGTGGTCTACAAAGGTAAAATCACCTCTCTCGTTATTGCGGGACTTGCTCTCGCTCTAGGTTACGTAATGCTCCTTGTGGTCGCAATCGCCCTGCTTGGTGAACTTTTTGTTCAAAAATTCACCGGCCCATTAGCTGGATGGATTGGATCCGCCCTTGCTTTGGGCGGACTACACCTTCTCATCGGGGTGATATTCCTCAGGAAATCCCGTAAGGGCACAAGCGTCTCACTTTTTGAATCCACGCGTGCCGAGTGGCACAAAGACCAACAATGGCTCAGTCAGAATTCCAAAAGAGAAAGTTAGAGTTAGTCACGGTGCTCGCTGCTCAGCGAGCCGGGGTTTCATCCGCGCGCGCAGGATTGGAGCGAGAGCTGAGTGTGTCTCGACAACTCAAGAAGGCACTCAAGGACCATCCGCTCCCCTGGTTTGCGGGTGCTTTTGGCTCAGCAACTTTTCTAGGGTTACTGCTCCATAGCGCCAAAAGCAACAGGAGCGTAAAAAGAAGCCGAATCGGCATCCTGCCGAGGCTTTGCTTTAGTCTCGCAAAACCCGCCATTACAGCCTGGGTCATCGATAAGGTAAAAGAGGAAGTGTCTCGACGATTTCTCCTGCAAAATTGAAACTCCATGCTTGGCGAACCGCGTTAAGTAATGTTCCTTAAGGGCACACTACTTCCCTGCCAAAAGTCTTACACCTATCGCAATTTAATTTATGTCTGAGCACACAGTCCTCGCGCACGTCGACGAATATTTGAAAGTCGGAATCGAATATGATTGTTCCGATATCCACCTTCCCGCTGGCTACCCTCCTGCGTGGCGCCGATTTGGAAACCTCTCTCCTATCTGGGACTCGCATGCGCCCCTGAAAGCCGAGGACACCGAAAGATTAGCTCGTTCGTTTCTCGATGAAAAACGTTGGGAGCACCTTCAGAGACTAGGTGATATCGACTTTGCCTATGCCAGTGAACTTGGACGTTTCCGCGCTTCGGTTATTAAACAGCGCTTGGGCTATGAGATCGTTTTCCGGATCATTACTACCAATATCCGGACCATGGAAGATTTGGAGCTTCCTATCGAAAGTCTCAGGCCCCTCACGCGTTACCAAAATGGTCTCATTTTGATTACCGGATCTGTTGGTTCGGGTAAGTCCACCACGATGGCGTCCTTGGTCGACTTCATCAACATGGACCGTGAGGATCACATTCTCACTCTGGAGGACCCAATCGAATACGTATTTGAATCGAAAGGCTGCCACGTTAATCAACGAGAGGTCCACACGCACACGGAATCATTCCCAAAGGCACTCCGTGGCGCTCTACGTGAAGACCCCGATATCATCATGGTGGGAGAAATGCGAGATCTCGAGACCATTTCACTAGCGCTCACTGCAGCGGAAACGGGGCACCTTGTTCTCGCCACCCTTCATACTGGAAACGCCCCGCGGACCCTTGATCGGGTATTGGACGTTTTCCCTACCGATCAGCGCGCTCAAATTCGAGTCATGGTCTCGGAATCTCTTCGCGGAATCGTTTCTCAGCAACTCGTCCCCAAGGCAGATGGGTCGGGGCGCGCACTTGCTCTAGAGCTTCTCGTCAATACCCCTGCTGTGGGCGCCACCATCCGGGACGGTAAAACCTTCATGCTTCCCGGGATCATGCAGACCGGAAAAAATGTTGGCATGATAACCATGGATGAATCCCTTCGAAATCTCTATATTAAGGGTGATATCACCCAGGAGGAAACGCTCTATCGATGCGAGGATAAAGCACAAATGAAGTCCTTTTTCCAGTCCTAATTCACTCACTTTCTTTCCTCTTAACACACCTACATTTTTCCAGCTATGGCTGAAATCGATCGTCTTTTCCAATATCTCGTCTCCTCCGGGGGCTCCGATCTTCATCTCGCACAAGGACAGCCTCCTAAGGTCCGTGTTCACGGCGCGGTTACACCTATCGAGGGCGAACCCATCCTCGAAGGAGAAATCATCATGAGGCTCCTCGGAGAAATCTGTGAACCCATAGCTTTCAAAAAATATCTCGAAACCGGAGATCTCGACTTTGCTTATGAAATGGACGAGGAGTCTCGTTTCCGCTGCAACTACCTGAAGCAGCAAAATGGCTTAGGTGCAGTTTTCCGCCTGATTCCCACCGAGATTGCAAGCCTAGAGGATCTCAATCTACCTCTTGTGATCAAGGAATTTGGGCACATGAGATCCGGCTTGGTTCTTGTCACCGGCCCGACCGGTTCTGGAAAATCTACCTCTCTTGCGGCCCTCCTTGATTACATCAACGTTAATTTTAACCGTCACATTATCACGATTGAGGAACCGATCGAATTTGTGCACCGGAGTAAAAAATCCATCATCAGTCAACGCGAAGTCCCTATTCAGACTCCAAGTTTTGCCGACGGGCTCCGCGCTAGCCTTCGTGAGGATGCTGACATCGTTCTGGTGGGCGAAATGCGTGACCTTGAGACGATTTCCCTCGCTCTAACTGCTGCTGAAACGGGCCTACTGGTCTTTGGTACTCTCCATACTAATAATGCCCGCAAGACGGTTGACCGCATTATTGACGTGTTCCCGGCAGATCAACAGTCTCAGGTTCGCACGATGCTCGCAGCTTCTCTTAAGGGAGTTGTCGCTCAGTTATTGTGCAAGCGCTCGGATAAACCTGGCCGAACTGCCGTAAACGAAATCATGTTTGCCACTCCGGCGGTTTCCGCCATTATTCGTGAAGGAGCGACCCAGAAACTTTTCGATGTCATCATCGGCGGAAAGTCGGAAGGAATGCAGTTCATGGACGAAGCAATTTGGGAAAAGCTCCAACAAGGCATGATTTCCCCACAAGAAGCCTACATGAAGGCGATCGACAAAACTCGTTTTAAAGCTTATCTTCCAGAGGAATTACAATCTCTTGGAGTTGCATCGGGCGAAAACCCGATGGAACACTAAGTGATTTCCTCCAAGTCATAAGGTCAAGTATTCTTAGGAAATCCGGACTATTTACTGCTCCATATTTTCTTATGGGACACTGATCAGTTGCCCCCTTTCAAAACCCCTACTGAGAAAAGAATGTCTCAAAAGATTGAATTTTCCTGCCCGTCTTGTCACACGCCACTGAGAGTTCCCGCTGAAATGGCAGGAGTAAATGGCCCTTGCCCAACATGTCGCACTACGATTGCCGCCCCGCATCCCCAACCGGTTGCAAAGCAGCCGATGGCAACCCCTACCGCGCCCCCTCCTACGGGAGGGTCGCCTTCTCTCCAGCAAAAAAGTAATCTTCAGCAAAACGCCCCAGCCCCACAGACTGCTCCAGCGATTACTCCGGTTCAGCAAGGATTCAACAGAACCGGACCCGACACCCAACCAACGCAAAGCTGTCAGTCACCACAGGCTCCCCTCCAAAGTGGCGCCATACCCGCTAGTCGACCGTTAGGAGCAGCCCCGCACCAACAACGTATCGAGAGTTCCGTCAATCCCAGGGCATTTAACGCAACCGGTGATTCCGGATTGGGTCGTAAGAGCGTTGACGTAGGACTGCTGACTCCCATTCGGACCAAGCGTCGGATTTGGCCCGCCTTTGTATTCCCCCTCTTGTTCATTGGGCTGTCAGTAGCCGTTATCTATTTGATTCTTGATATGATGAAAGTGTTTGAGCCGGAGGTTCAACCTGAAGCGGAGCTCACTCCTAACGAATCTCTTATAAGCGAGGCTCTTTCTAACCCACCTGCGCTGGTCCCCGTTGAAGCCCCAGAAGCAACTCCCGCCGTCACAGATCCTTCTGTGGGACCCACTCCTCCAACCGAAGTGACGCCCGACTCTTCTGAAATCCCCAAGGAACTGGAGCATGACAAGCGGGACGTAAATACTCCTAATGAAATTCCTTCTGAACTTCCACTGACGGTAAAAAAAAAGAAGAAATCGATATTGATTTAGGAATTCTTCATCAAACAGGGGTCGAAAATACCCGTTTCATTGTCGCTAGCGAAGGGATCCTTAGGCAATTTTTGTCAGCAAAGACTTTTGAGGAGCGTCTCCCATTCATGACGAAATCGCGGCGTAGTCCGGAAGAGCTTCGTAGTAGCGCTCTCGCAGGACCTCTTCCGAAGGTTATTGCTTCCCGGCCTGAAACTTTTCCCCCTCCACCAAGTGGACATGTGATGGATTCTTATCACTCTGTCGTTTTTGACATGCCCAGTGCAGAGAGGAAGAGCCGGATCATCTCTCTCCGTCTCGTTTCTTATGCGGAGGATGAATCCCCCAGGATCCAGACTGACGCATTTTTGGACCTCTACGACGGTAATGCAGGTGAGTTTGCGGAAAAACCGGTAGACGGACTGCTTACGGTTCACGCTGTCGTTAAGGTGTCGTCATTTTGCTTTGTCGATGGCATCCCAGATGCAGCCTCCAAAGCAACGGTCTCTCTCTTGCAGAATGTTACCGCTACTTCAGATATCATCGCCAAGGCCTTTTTAAAGGCAGAATCTGATATCTTTAAAAAATTACGGAACCTAATTCCCGGGGATTCTCATGCTGCTGTGACGCTCACGTTGGAATGGAACACCACTGAGGATCCCACGAAACCTTACCTCGAAATCGTTAGGCTAGATGCTCTGAATTGGTCAATTGACTAAGCCCGCATCAGCCAAGGCCTTCCATCCACCATAGAGAACATAGACGTCGAATCCCATCATCTCAGCGAATTTCTCCCTGAGGACACTGGCAATCGTTTCACTCGATTTACATCCTTCTTCACTACAATAGATCACGATTGTTTGGTAAGGATCCCCTTCACGGCTAGCGGCAAACATAAATGTTTCCTCCAAGGCTAGATAATCCTCGTTAACATCGTCGTTAAAAAGAATTGAACCCTCTACTCCATTTTTTTTCCAAATGTTTCGTGGTCGAGCATCGACCCAAAGATAAGATTGATTATCCCAACCCTGAACCTCAGAAAGACAAATTTGCCCGGCTTCAAGAAGATCTTCCGAGCAAGTGATCGAACGGTCAGGCGGGCCTACTATTTTCCAAGTGCCTAATGCTCCGAGCGATGCGAGTGCAACGATCCCGAAAGAGCCCATTAAAAACATCTTCATTTCCGCTCCTTCTTAACGACAACAAAGACCTGATGCCGCTCATGGCGCTTGATCGCGCAATCTGTCTTCAAACGGATCATCCCCATTCCCGGTTTCTCAGTGCTGGATGGTTTAACTTTTATTTCATACTCCCATCCCTCTCTAATGGTCTTCACTTCGTAGGGGAAGTTGCCACTCGTCCCCGAATTTTCGATAAGTTTAATCGGCTGGTCGTGATTCACTTTGATCTTAAAAGTCTTCTCCGTCGGCGTCTCTCCGATCTCCCACTTTAACGTGGAAGGTTGAATTTCGAATAAGATAGGGATCGTCACTCTCACGACTAACTGAATGGGCTTATCGACCCCTTTCATTTTCAAGACGATCGCTTTGTCAACCGTCCCCTTAAAATTACCCATCTTGAAACGGCCGAAAATCCTTCCATTCTCCCCGATATCCCATCTTAACTTAGTGGATCGATCAGGATTGAGCGGCTCAACTCGAGCGGTCAAGCAAGTACATGGGGCTTCGTATTCAATAATTTCAGCTGCCGACCCCATGATTTCAAAGGGGAATTCAACAGTGATCTCAGTGACATCAGGCTTGGCGGTAATTTCAACGAGCTTTGTTTTAAATACCATTTCAGCATTTATCAAACTGCTGAGACCGAAGATTAGGAGGATCGCGGCTTTCATATTATTCCGTTAACTCAAGAAGCTCAACCTGAATAATCAACCGCCCTCCTCTCCATTCAGGTTCAAGGAGGTAGAGTGATTTTCCCTTCACTAAGGTCGGATTGGTCTGGAAAAGCTTTCGCTTTGATTGCCAATACGCCAGTGCCATTTGAATACGGCCCCTCCCTTCCCTCTTAAGTGGCTCAAAGCTAATCAACATCTCCTTCGATGGACGGAGAGGTGTTGCCCAACTCTCGTAGCTTCTTAGAATCTCCGGATTCTCAACACCTAAAGTTCGATAATACTTAAAGCGTAGCGGCTCGATCTCCTTCATTGCCATCACTTGCGCTTCAGGAGTCACTTTTCCCCTCGGTCCGGCACGATCACCATCTTCGTTGGTGGCAAAAATCATTTCAACTCGGAGAGAGCCAATTTTATCCTTCCCTGGATCGTCTCCAAAAGAAACGTTAATAAAGCAAAGAAAGGTAACAATGAGCAGAGGTTTCATGAGTCTAGTGGAATCGTTTCGCTTCAGCCCGTTGGTAACTCACCGGAAGTTCGCCCTTCTTAATCTCCGCAAAACTCGCATCATCCGAAATGGCACTCAGTCCTGTGACAATAATCGCTGAAACATCACCTTCCGCATCAGGGATGATCTCGGCATTTAAGGAATCTTCAGAAAAATAAACTGAAGTTAGCGAACTCGTCGCCACTGGCCTCGTTATCGATTCGCCTCCTTGCCCAAGTCGCTGCCCTGCCAGAAATGCGAGCACAAGCGCCATTGCCCCGGCCGGAGCCCAGGCCCACTGTAAACTCTTCCACCAGCGTTTCGCTTTCTCCTTGGGTAGCCGTGACACTTGATCCAGCATCACCTTCCGCATCAATTGGTTGTTAAAGAAGTCCGGATAAGGAGGTTCAACAGATGCTGGGATCTCCTTTTGGATCTTCGCCTTTACGCTTCGCATCGCGGAAAGCTCACCTGCAAGCTCTGAGTCTTCTAAGAGGATTACTTCTAGCTCTGCTTGTTCAGTAGCAGTCAACTTGTGATCCACCCACTTCACCATGAGTTCATCAGTAATTTCTTTGTTCATCAGTTAACAATATTTGGAGTTTCTTTCGGGCATAATAAAGGCGGCTCATCACTGTCCCCAAGGAACAGTCCATCGCTTTCGCGATCTCCTTGTAATCAAATCCTTGCACTTCACGCAGGAGAATCGTTTCGCGGTGCTCTGCTGATAATGTAGCCATCGCCGCATTGATCTCCTCTCCCAACTCAGAATCCTCAAGTGCTCGATCGGGGCGAAGATCTTGATTTGGTGTCGTCATCGAGCCCACTGCGACCGAGCCTTCGCTTAAAATGGTGTCATCAAACTCCCCTGCGGAATCAATTTTACGCTTCCGCAGCCAGTCGTAGACTACATTGTGGGCGATGCGGTAGAGCCAGGTCGAAAACTTCGCCCGCGCTTCAAATTTCGGCAAAGCCTTCCAGACCTTCAGGAAAACCTCTTGAGAGAGATCCCAGGCATCAGCTTCATTTTTGATCATATTTTGAACCATCGCATAAACCTTTCCACGATGGCGGGTTACGAGTGTCTCGAAAGCCCGGGTATCCCCTGATTGGCAGGACTTGATCAATTCATGATCGGAAGGTTCACCTTCCGAAAGTCCCGCATCGGAGGACGCCCCAACAGGCGCCATCAATGAGTTAAACGTGACCCTACGAAAAAAATTCATGAAGAACTAAGAAAAATTAGCGGAACCGATACGAACTGACGACTTTAAAAGCCGGGAATTCCGGTCAATCAGAGCCGATTGAACGATAAAATGGATTCACTGTCCTCAAAAAATCCAACCACCGGTTCACCTCCGGTTTTTCAGGAGCAAAGACCGAAAGCTTCTTTCCGCTTGAGCGGAAGTTGATTTTTTGCGTGCGCCCCCATAGTTCTCCGTCGATTTCCACTGGGATTGCCTCGGCGCTGGTGACCCTGATCCTTGCCGCCTGAAAATACTCAACCGACTTTCCTGGGGAAAGCGGATCAATCCCTCCTTTTACCAATCCGCGCAACGAGTCTCTGATGAACTGAAATCCCGACTCTTTAAAAATTATTACATCAAGGAGTTCGTCTGTATTTCTAGCTGTTCTGAAAAGGGGAAAATGTCCCCCATAGAGAGAACCGTTCCCGATCAAAAGACAAACTCCATGCAGCTCCCTCCCTTCTTCGGTAAGAACGGTCATTGCGGGAGGAACAGTCCCTAGTACTCGGACACCGGCAAGGAGGTAAGCCAGCGGTCCAAGTCGTCTTTTACTTTCCCAGCTCGTTGCCTCGATCACTTGGGCATCGAAACCCACTCCAGCCATTTGAACAAAAGGGACTCCGTTCATCTCAAAAAGATCCACTTCCTTTCGGCATCCATCATCGATCACTGCCATCGACTTCTCCAGCCGATCAAATGGAATCCCCATTTCGCGTGCAAAAACATTCATTGTTCCCGTTGGGAATACCCCCAGTGTCGTCGAAGATCCTGCCAGCCCTTCAATAGCAGCGTTGACTGTCCCGTCCCCGCCAGCAGTGATCACAACATCCTCTCCTACTTTTGCAAACTTCCTAGTCAACTCGATCGCCTCTTCCCTGCTTTGCGTCCGATGAATCTCAAACCGATGCGAATGAGCCTCGATGAACTCCATCGCACGATACCCTCTTTCGCTTTTTGCACGAGGATTCACGATAAGAGGGTATCGGCGTCGATTCTCAGAGGGGTCAGGCATATCGCTGGGCGGGATTAAAGCCCATTTCGTTTAGCTTCGCGAGGACCTTTGTAAGCGGCAGCCCCACGATATTTTCATAGTTCCCGTCAATTTTTTCAACAAGCCACTCACCGTGATCTTGAATGGCGTAGCCTCCCGCTTTATCGAGAACAGGAACGATATGAAGGTATTCATCAATAACCGAGTCCGAGTATTCTTTGAAAGTGACCCGCGAAACTTCGATGAAAGTAGATTTCATTTCACCTTTTTGAAGGGCAACGCCGGTCATTACCTCGTGTGTCCTTCCTCGAAAGCGCTTTAAGTTCCCGGCTGCTTCGATAAGGTCTCTGGGTTTCCCGTATACCGTCCCGTCCATTACAACGATTGTGTCGGAGGCAATAATCAAATCATCAGGGCTCGATCGCGATATTACACCTGCTTTTAAAAGGGCGTTCGTGAGGCAGAGGTCTCGAGCTGGCAAGACTCCCGCCTCAAGCTCAACGACATCTGGGACTTCAACCGTAAACGTTAGTCCGGCAGCCCTCAGTAATTCCTTTCGACGAGGGGAGCCCGATGCTAAAATTAAGCGCATAGTGTAAATTGAGGTAAAAAGAGCCTTCTAGTATCCTAGTTCAGTAACCAATCGACTACCCCGCAAATCGTCCCCTTCCAGCCTCATTTGGTGGCCCTTGAAGCCGGAGAATCCACCGCCCCCTAATCCGTCAACAACGAAAGCACAAAGCAAAGAGAATCCCCATTGCCTCTTTCTTCCTAAGCCCTGATGTTCGGGTAATTGCTGGCGCTCGGGAGCTTGCAATTTTTTTCTAGTCACGTTGGCTCTCGTTGCGAAATTCAAACGATATACCCCGGTGCATTGAAACGGCTGAGCTATCACCACTTTGGAGCCTCCTGTGTTTCTTTGAGAGGCTGATAAGCGTGGTTGCGCCTCTATTCGAGCGGACGCAACATCCCCTGCTTGCACCAATTCGGGTGTCGTCAGCGCAGTATTCCCAGCCCACTCAGGAGATGTCTCTGGAGTCCTGTTAACTCGCTCCTGTGAGGTGATCCGGGGTGAATTTACAGGCTCCGGCTGAAAGTCTTGAGGCCGGGAAATCTCATATGAATCAGAGGGCCTTGGGGAACCTACGCCATTTGGCAAAAAATGGCGTCCGTAAATAGGAGGCAAGGCCTTACTCTCATTGTCTATGATCAGCTCATAACCATAAATGGAGCAAGGTCCACAACTCTCTTTCATTCTCGTTGGAATACGAACCGGGCATCTACAGTAGCAACATACGACCACTTCGCTAGAGGGTTTATCGACGACTGATTGAATTATATTCACCGAACCTAATAGTAGGTATTTATCCTTAAATTGTCAAAATAATCAAATAATAAGGATATTAAAAAAACAGATACTTTTGATGCCCGCAAGACTCTTATACATCAAGGGAGACGCTCCTATTTATCAATAATTTACTCACACCCCATCACCACGGCATTAGCGGCAGCATAATGCTGAGCATGAGACAAACTCACCTTAACTTCTGTTGCTTCACATTTTTTGGCGAGGATTGTGGCATCACCATGAAGACGAACCTCAGGCTCACCAGTATCCCTTCGGATGATTTCTATATCAAGCCAACCAATCTCCTTCCCAATTCCCGTTCCGAAGGCCTTCGAAATAGCTTCCTTGGCCGCAAATCTCGCAGCGAGATGGATTTCAGGGCGTTTTTGCCGGTTGCAGTAATCCCGCTCTGCCGAGGTGAAAATACGATTGAGGAATCGCTCGCCAAATTCGTCGAGGGACGACTTTACGCGGCTCACCTCAACAACATCGATTCCTATTCCAATTAGCTTCATTCTTGATCCCCTTGGTAATCAGCCATGAGCGCCTTCATTTCCGCAACCGCTGCCCTCAAGCCAATGAATAACGCTCTTGAAACAAGAGTGTGGCCAACGTTAATCTCTTTTAAGTTTTTAACGGAAAAAAGAGAGCTAATGTTTTGACGATGAATCCCATGGCCCGCATTTACTTGCAGACCAAGACTCGCGCCTAAATCAGCACTAAGCCTGAGACGCGAGAGTTCGTTTTGATGAGGTTCGCCCTCCGCTAGAGCGAAGGATCCGGTGTGAAGCTCGATCATTTCAGCACCTAATTTCGCGGCAGCTTCGATTTGCTCTTCCTCCGGATCAATGAACAAACTCACCTTAATCCCCGACGCCTGAAGGGCGATTATAGTATCCTTCAGTGAGTCAAAATGACCCACTGCATCAAGCCCTCCTTCAGTGGTAATCTCTTCGCGACTTTCAGGAACGAGACAGGCAAAGTCTGGTTTCAGGTCACAAGCGAAAGACACCATTTCTACTGTATTCGCAAGTTCAAGGTTTAGCGGGAGATTTACTTCCTTGCGCATAAGACGCGCGTCCGCGTCCTGCATGTGACGCCGATCCTCTCGAACGTGGATCGTAATCGAGTCGGCTCCACCTTTTTGAGCCTCTCTCGCGGCATCAAGAACCGATGGCTCGAGAATAGGCGCATCCGGGTTCAATGCATAGCGGGCCTGCCGCAGTGTGGCGACATGATCAATATTGACTCCTAAAAGTAAGCTCATTGGAAAAGAGGGTCTCTAGTGACGGAAATGCCGGTGATTGGTTAAGACCATCGCCATGCCAGCCTCATCGGCAGCAGCAATCACCTCTTCGTCGCGAATAGAACCGCCAGGCTGAATGCACGCTGTCGCACCAGCATTGATAGCGGCATCAAGACCGTCAGCGAACGGGAAAAGCCCATCAGAAGCAATCACGCTTCCCTTGAGAGAAAGCCCAGCCTCTTTTGCCTTCCAAACTGCAATTCGAGCCGAATCAACCCGGCTCATCTGCCCCGCGCCGATACCAAGGGTCCGATCCGTTGAACCAAAGACAATGGCGTTGGATTTTACATGCTTCACCACGCGCCACGAGAAGCGCATCGCCATCATTTCTTGCTCAGTCGGAGGACGCTTAGTGACCACTTTTGATTCGAGATCATCGATCCCCATGACAGTATGATCCTTGTCCATGACCATCAACCCGCCTGGCGCGGAGCGCACGACAGGATCCTTGCGATACCTCTCATAGCCTGACTCGAGCTTCATAATCCGAAGGTTCTTCTTCTTCTGAAGAATCGCCCGGGCCTCGGGCTCGAAGTCAGGAGCAATAATGACATCGGTAAAAATACCCGAAATCACGCGGGCCAGAGCTTCAGTCAATGGCCGATTCATCACGATTACCCCGCCAAAGGGTGCCTGCCGATCCGTTTCGAAGGCCTTATCCCAAGCCACCCGTAAATCTTCGTCGTCCTGCCCTACTCCGCAAGGATTAGTGTGCTTAAGGATCGCGACGGTTGGGCGGCGATAATCGAGAATAATATCCGCTGCCGCTTCGAGATCGAGAATATTGGTGTAGCTCAACTCCTTGCCCTGAAGTTGGGAGAAGCACTCGCCAAATGCGCCATAAAGACGTGATTTTTGATGCGGGTTGTCGCCGTAACGGAGATCCCGATCCAGAGGAAGGTTGATCGCAAAGCTGCACGCCGTTCCTTGGTCACACTTGCCCAGGAAGTTGGAAATAGCACCGTCATAAGCTGCCGTCCGACGAAACACCTTAATCGCAAGCTCCTCACGAAGCCGGAGCGTAGTGTCGCCCTCATGCTCCCCCATCTCAGAAAGAACACGGGAGTAGTCGGTATGGTCGACCACAACCGTAACTGCAGCGTAGTTTTTAGCAGCACTGCGAAGCATCGAAGGCCCGCCGATGTCGATATTCTCAATCGCCTCGTCAAGGGTGACCCCCTCCTTTTCGACCGTTTTCTCGAAGGGATAGAGATTCACGACCACAAGGTCGATCGGCGGGATACCATGTTTTTTTCCTTGAGCAACATGATCATCACTATCACGGCGTTGCAGAAGCCCGCCGTGCACCTTTGGATGAAGAGTCTTCAGACGTCCTTCAAAAAGTTCAGGAGCGCCAGTGTAGTCAGCCACATCGATCACTGGGAGACCAGCTTCCCGCAGCACTGCGGCAGTTCCACCGGTCGAAAGTAGCTCGACGCCATGATCCTCGTGGAGTGCTTTTGCAAATTCAACCAATCCTGATTTATCGGAAACCGACAAGAGTGCGCGCTCAATCGCCATAATGTAGTGATGTTTTGAGCCTGTAAGACTCACCACATGGCTATTCCAGAGAACGAAAGGGAGCAAGAGGAATGTCGAAAGCTTCCGCATGTTGTGAACAACTAGCGATTTTTGCCATTCGTAATTCACTTCGAGGCACCGAGTTGCCTTTAACTTGAGCGAAAAGGCATGTCACGCTCTCCAACAGGCTTGCGTCATTCAGCCCGGGGTTTGCGAAGCACGCGGAGCCTATTCAGGGATTTGATTACCCCGCATCCCTACGCCATAGGTCTTACGTTTCCTCAACTTCCAATTGCACCCTTACCAACAAGCCAGTTCAAATCTCATTGTTCGTGTTTAAATCTCAAATCGCCTCCGGCATCGTCATCACAGAAGCCCCGAGCAAAAATTTAACAACGAAGCAAAAGAGTCGGCTGCTGATTTTTAACTCCCACCTCGTAAAATCTCCAGCGGTGGATGATGACAAACGCCCCGGCTCAGAGCGAGGCCACCGAGCACCGCAATCATCGTGACTGTCCCGAAGGCAGCCAAAAGAAGCCCTGCATCCGGCCATGGAGATGCTTTAAAAAAGAAGATCGCCAGCACTCCATTTGCCACGACAGCTAACAGAATCCCAGACAGCGCAGAAAGTAATCCAAGTGCGGCATACTCGATCACTAAAATGATCCGAACCTGCTTCGCCGAGGCCCCAAGCGTCCGCAGGAGCACACTTTCTTTCAGCCTCACATCGCGACCATTCAATAAAGTCCCGATCAAGATCGGAAGACCCGCCAACACCGTGAACCCAGCCAAGATGGTGATAACAGTCGAAATCTTGGCTAGAAGATCACGGACAGTTTCAAGAATTAGTGTCAAGTCAATCGCGGTAACATTGGCAAACTGACCCGCCAATTCTCGCTGTAACTCCCCCGAGGCCGCAGGTGTTGGCGTCCGTGTCGTCACCACATTGACTCCCGGTGCGTCCTCCAGCACGCCCGGAGGGAACACCATAAAGAAATTTAAATTGAAACGACTCCAATCGACACGGCGGATGCTTGTCACCTTAGTGCGAATCAGGATACCCTGAACATCCATCGTGATCTCATCGCCGATGCCGACCTTTAAATCTTTGGCTATTTTTTCCTCCAGCGAGAGCTCTACAATTCCATTTGGATCGGCCCGCTCGCTCGCAAGTTCACCAGCGATGAGCGTCTCGGTTAAGTTCAGGGAATCGCGATAAGTCGAGCGAAACTCCCGCCTCGCAACCCAGCGTGGCACACCCGTCGCTTCGCCAACCTCCACACCATTGATCGACTGCACCCGCATCGTCACCATCGGCACACTCTCCATTACCGGAAGCTCTTTGGCTTCCAAAACGGCCTCTACCCCCGCCACCTGATCAGGCTGAACATCTATAAGATAAAGGTTAGGGCTTTCCTCCGACTGCTGAATATTCAGTCGACCATTCAAAAGTTTTCCGGCCGAAAGAATAGTCACTAACAGAAATGTCCCCAGCCCCAGCGATAGCAGAAACAGCAAGGTCTGATTTCCCGGACGATGGAGATTTGAAACACCCTGTCGGATCAAATATGGCCAGCGGGGTGCCAACACCCGACGACTCACTTCCATCAACCCACGAGCCACAGCCACCAACGCTAGGAAAGCTACCGTCAGCCCACTCACCATTGCTAGCGCACGTTTCCAGTTCGGATCATTGCCATAAGCAACCATCACCAGCAGTCCCACCAGCAAGGCATAAATTGGTAGCGATCGAAGGAAACCACCTTTCAAACTACCACCACTCCGCAAGGTCACCGCCGGTGAAATTTCACGAATCCGCATCAGCGGTAGGAGTGCAAATCCGCAGCACACCGCGAAGCCCGTCGCCGTCGTTTGCAAGGCGATCTTCCACTCCGGTGAAGGAGCCACCGAGATCGGCAATTCATCGTCGAGTGCCACCAATAACCCCATCTGCATCACAATTCCAAGCCCCGCTCCGAGAATAGCACCAAGCAACCCCAACGCCATCGCCTGTGCGAAATAAATTCCAAAAGCCATGTATCCCGGACACCCGAGACAGCGTAAGATTCCAATCGTCTGAATTCGCCGAGTGACGTGGGCATGCACTGCGCCCGCCACTCCGATTGCCCCCAGCGCCAGTGATGTGAGTGATATCAGCCCAAGGAATTTTTGAAAGTTATCGAGCGCATCGCCCAGATTCTCACGCCGGTCCTCCGGAGTCTCCAAACGCCAGCGGGTGTCAGGGAACTTATCACGAACCCTCTCTTTCAGCACGCGCGACGCCTGGCCGCCCGAAAGTTTAAGATGCACCTGATAGCCCGCCATGCTGTTCTGAGTCAACAGCCCGCTGCGCTCGATGTCCGCTAGATTGACATAGACCTCCGGCGCAAATCCACTGAAACGGTTACCGCGCGGAGCGGGTTTATCGACCAAACCAAGAATCCTCAATCGAATTCCTCCCAGCTCGACTTCATCACCAATCTGCGCCGAAAACTGATCCAGGATCGCCGGTTCCACCAGCACTCCGCCTCCGTCCCTCAGCTTATTCCAGGCATCCACTGGCCGTGTTTCCACCTTTCCATAAAACGGATACCCACCCGCGATCCCACGCACCTGCATCAAACGTGCTCCACCATCCGGTAGGAATCGCATCATCGAGGGGAAACTCGTCTCACGACTCACCTGACTTGCCATGCCGGCTAGCTTTTCAATCTCATTAGCGCCGATTTCCTTACGCGAAGAAACCCGTAAATCAGAGCCCAGCAGTGCCTTTGCCTCTACAGCAATCCCACGCTCCACGCTCGCCTTCAAGGAATGGATCGCCGTCAGTGCGGCGATCCCGGAAACAATCGCCAGCGAGAAAACCACCAGCCGGAGCCGTTGCGATCGACTGTCCCGCCACGCCATCCGCCAGACCCAGGGATGAAACAAGGCCGTCCACAAGCTTCGTGGCAGCACCTTATGTTTAGAGTGCTCCATTCTCTTCCTCCGAGACAATGGTTCCGCCGCTCATCGTTACCACCCGCCGCGCCTTCGCCGCCAACGCAGGATCATGCGTCACCAATACCAGCGCCGTTCCAGCCTCCCGATTCAGATCGAAAAGCATCTCAACAATCGGCCCGCTTGTTCCGGAGTCCAGATTTCCAGTAGGTTCGTCGGCAAAAAGAATCTTAGGGCGATGGATAAATGCCCTCGCCAGCGCCACCCGCTGCTGCTCGCCTCCGGACAGCTGTAAGGGGTAGTGATCGAGCCGATCACCGAGACCGACCTCCGTGAGTAATTTCTTCGCCTCCGCCTGGCCGCCGGATTCACCGCGCAGCTCCAACGGCACCAACACATTTTCAATCGCTGTCAGCGTCGGGATCAGTTGAAAGTTTTGGAAAACGAAGCCAACCAAGCGATTCCGCAACGCCGCGCGCGCATCCTGCCCCAGCGACTCGAGCGCCAATCCGGCCAACTCTACCGACCCCGCACTGGCATCATCCAACCCCGCGCAAAGCCCGAGTAAAGTCGTCTTACCACTCCCCGAAGGCCCGACAATCGCTAGCGTATCTCCCGCATCAAGACTCAGGCTCACATCGGTGAGCACCGTCAAATCATCAGACGCAGTCTGATGTGTTTTACGAAGCGCGGTAACTTTCAGGATGGGTCGTTTGACATCACTCGGAGCGGATTCTAAAGTCGTAGAAGATAAGAATGACATATTTGAAACAGTTAATGGTCGGGCTACTATTAGTCGCAGCAGGACTAGTATTTGCCGAGGAAACTACAAATGCAAATGATACAGCCAAGCGCATCGTCATCCTCGGCGACAGCATCACCGCCGGCTACGGGCTTGATCTCAAAGAAGCCTACCCTGCCTTACTCCAAGCGAAGATCGACGTCGCCAAACTTCCCTACACCGTCGCCAATGCCGGAGTCAGCGGCGACACCACCGCCGGAGGACTCCGGCGAGTTGCTTGGGCTATGACAAAAGGAGCAGAGGTCCTCGTTATCGCCCTCGGAGGCAACGACGGCCTCCGAGGTATCTCTCCTGAGGAGACCAAGAAAAACCTCCTCAGCATCATCAAAAAAACCCGCACCAAGAACCCCAAAATCAAATTTCTCATCGCTGGCATGCAAATCCCCGACAACATGGGATCAAATTTCACCACCCGCTTCAAAGCAGTCTTCCCCGAAGTCGCAAAAGAATCCAAAGCCACCCTCATCCCCTTCCTCCTGGAGGGCGTCGGGGGCATCGAAAAGCTTAACCAAGCAGACGGCATCCACCCCACTGCCGAAGGGCAGGAGAAGGTCGCAGCAACCGTCTGGAAGACCCTCCAGCCAACGATCACGCCATAAGCACCAAAACTACTCCCAATCCAAGGTCCCCAGCATGGGTCATTCAGGATTAGCTTCACCTACTCTGAAAAAACTCATCGGATATTCCTCAATCGAATTCCAATAATTTTATAGAACTCACCCTCACCAACAATCGCGTGGGACCAACTCCTACACGCTATTAAGCTCGTTCAAACCTCACTATTCGTATTCGAATCTTAAATCTCCGCACCCTAACTCTCAACCCCCAGCTCTTTCTTGAGCAACGCATCCAAATCGTCCTTCTCTGGTTTCACGCACTCAGATTTCCCAAGCTTCACAATCTGTACCTTCTTCTCGCTCTCACCGATCGCGAGGAAAATATCCCTACCCACCGGAAGTCGACCATATCTCGTCGCGAACACCTTTCCCATGAACCGTCCGTCCCCTTCCGCACTCGTCATCACTTCTCCCGACTCCGCAGTGAAGTCTACAAATTTTGACCTAATTACTCCGTCGATGTATTCCTGAATTTTCTGAGTAGTCATAGCCAGTTGTTTCGACAGCCATTCTCGCGTCTAAAACGGCGAATTCAAGCTCCTCATCATCTCCGCAAAAAATCAGTAAGTCTCGCTTCATGGGTGCTTCAATCTCACTTCCCATTTCGAAGATTCAAACCAATATCTCGCGCACGCCGCAGTTCGGTAACCGCCCAAGTAAGCGCCATTCGGAACGGGGCACTTATCAGCCGAAACCAAGGAACTTGCGGACGAACACAAGGCCTTAGCCTGCCGAGAGGTAGCTCCATTATGTTACCAGTCCCCCGATAAACAGTAACGAGGTTAATCGCGAGACCAATAAAGAAGAGGCAATTCAAGGCAGGTGAAGCCATCGCTTTGGTAATGTGTATGGAGCCGAACGCTTCCACTGAGACGTGGCGTTCTTGACTCCTCCACCTACGAAAATGACAGTTACCAAGATCGCCTTAACTGCCGGGTAGTCAGCCAGCATCCAAAAAATTCCTCTTACCCACCAGAATGCCGCCGCTATCTTTGGCTAACTCATGATTTAGACTAACGGGTTCTTCAAGGCAGCGGCACGCCAGCAGAAATAACTCCCTAGCTCTGAGTTGACTGAATTCTCTGATCTCAGCGATCTGGTCGCGGAAGTGGGATTCGAGTTCAAAAGGGGCATCCGCCGGGAGCGACTCTCCGGTGACTTACTGCGCTGTCGTCCATGATATAATGACTTCCTCTAGATTAAACATCATGAGTTAGAGTTTAGGGGAAAGGAGCGACTATGCGACCATCCAGGAAGTTCGTAGGCTTTAGGACGAACAGCTCCACAATGTATTGGAACAAATAAAATCAGCCAATGAAAATGGGAAAACCGGATACCGAGGTCGCACGATCCGTCCGTCAGGTTGAAAGGGGCCAGGAAATTTCCCCTTCCGATCTCTATCTCATTTCCATCGCTCAAACTGAATCATAGACTGCGCCAGCCACCTCATGCCTGACCCCACTTCGCTTCCCATTTGGAAAATTCAAGCCGATATCCTGCGCACGCTGAAACTTGGCAACCGTCTCGTGCTCGTCGCCCCCACTGGCTCGGGCAAGACCACACAGGTACCACAAATGCTGCTCGATGCCGGCCTCGCGGGCGACAAGATGATCGTGGTCCTGCAACCCCGTCGCGTCGCGGCCCGCACCGTGGCGAGCCGGGTCGCCTCGGAACGGAATGTCAAACTCGGTGCCGAGGTCGGTTATCAAATCCGCTTCGACGATCAAACCAGCAATGCCACCAGCATCTGCTTTGTCACCGAAGGTATCTTGCTCCGCTGGTTGCAGGACGACCGCACCCTCTCAAAGATCGGTGCCGTCCTCTTCGATGAATTTCACGAGCGGAACTTGCTCAGTGATGTCGCCCTCGCCTTGGTGAAAGATCTCCAGCAAAACCAGCGCCCTGATTTGGCAATGCTTGTGATGTCAGCCACCCTCGATGCCGAACCCGTCGCCGAGTATTTGAACCAATGCCCCATCCTCATTTCCGAAGGGCAAAGCTATCCCGTGGAGGTCGATTATCTCCCCCTCCCCGATGACCGCCACCTCACCATGCAGGCCGCTATAGCAGTCGAGCGTATCGTCAATGAAGATGGCCCCGGCGACATCCTCGTCTTCATGCCGGGACGCGGCGAGATCAACGGAACATTGGACGCGCTGAGCGAATTGATACCGCCGCAACGTGTCGCATTGATTCCCTTGCACGGTGCGCTCGAACCACAGGAGCAAGACCGTGCCTTTGCCCCGAACAAGCTTCGCAAAGTTATCGTCGCCACCAACGTCGCCGAGACCAGCATCACCATCGACGGCATCCGCCACGTCGTCGACAGCGGTATCGCCCGCGTGGCACGCTACGATACTGAGCGCGGGATCGGCACCCTGCAACTGGAGCCCATCAGCCGCGCCAGCGCCGATCAACGCAAAGGGCGCGCCGGCCGCACCGCACGCGGCAGCTGTCATCGCTTGTGGACCGAGATTAGCCACAAGAGCCGGGAGGAACGCAACACGCCGGAGATTCAGCGCAGCGACCTCGCCGAGGTTGTCCTGCTCTTACATTCGCTCGGCATCCGGGAAGCCGTCACTTTTGACTGGCTCGATATACCCGATACCCAAGCGATCGAACGCGCCGAACGCCTCCTCACCATGCTCGGTGCCCTGCTCGATTCCGACCTCACCGAGATCGGCCGCAAAATGCTCCGCCTCCCCATGCACCCGCGCTACTCACGCATGTTGATCGAGGCTAGCAAGCGCGACTGCTTACCGGATGCTGCCTTATGCGCCGCCCTCGTCAGTGGCCGAGATCTGCTCACCCGTTTGGGTCGCGATGATTCCAAGAGCCAAAACACGCGCGAAATATTTGAGGACAGCGATGATTCCGACTTTATTACCCTGATGCGCGCCTTCGACTTCGCCAAATCGAATCGCTTTAGCTTCGACCGCTGCCGCAGCCACGGGATCAACGCTCAAGTCGCCCGCCAAGTAGACGAGACCTATAAACAGATCCTCCACGCCGCCCACCAGCAGCGTCTCTACGACCGTGAAACAACCCCTTCCGCTCCATCAAAAAGCAACGATTCCCTCCTTCGGTGCCTCATGGCCGGCTTCATCGATCAGCTCGCCAAACGACGAGATACCGGAAAGCCCGCCTGCGATCTCACCGAGCAAAGAGAAGGCCAACTCGTGCGCGAAAGCGTAGTACAAGACTCCGCATACTTTGTCGCAGCCAACCTGCATCAGGTGCCCTCGCGCGGCCCCCTCCCACTCACCCTGCTCAGCCTAGCCACCGCGGTGAAACCGGAGTGGATCGCCGAAATGTTCCCCCAACATCTGAGCACCACACTAGAGCACCTCTTCGACATAAAAAACAAAAGGGTCGGTGCTGTGAGGCTCGTCCGCTATCACGACCTTGTCATCGAACAGAAGGCCCAGCACAACGCCCGCGATCCCCACAAAAGCGGACGCTCCCTAGCCGAAGCCCAGCGCAGCGGAGCCTTCGAGCTCCCTCTTATGGATCATCGCATAAAAGAATTCATGGCCCGCGTCGACCTGCTTCATGGCACCATGCCCGAACTCGAATTCATCCCCTTCGACGAAGCGGCTATCACCGCCTGTCTCACCCGGGCTTTTATAGGGCTCTCGCTCGTCAAAGAAGCCCAAGCCACCTCCCTCTTAGACGCCTTCCACCGCCATCTCGAAAAAGGTCAACTAGAATGGCTCAATGAACTTCTCCCAACATCCATCCCCTGGCTCGACAAAAAAAAAGCCCAAGTTTCCTACGCTAACGGGGGGCCCGAAACTCAAGTGAAACTCTTGGAATGCTGGGCCCTCGAAGAACACCCCACCCTCTGCGAAGGCCGCCTCCCTATCCTCCTCAAACTCTCTCCCCCAAAAGGTAAAGTCCTCACAACCACCACAGATTGGCCCCGCTTCCTCGCCCGCGAGTGGCGCAAACACCGCCCGATCATGGAGAGAAAATTCCCCGGCAATATTTGGCGATAACCGTCTTCAGGGATAAGACAACCTTGCCAACGGAGGAGCAAACGTGAAACCTTTGGAATCCGATGGAGACTGATCGAATACTGACTGCTTACCACGAAGCCGGCCATGCCGTGATGGCCCTGCTCACGGGGCGGTCCGTCAAAAAAGTAAGCATTATCCCATCGCAGAACCGGCTTGGAGCTTGCACCATCCAAAAAGGCCGGACGAGGCAAGTTCAAGATAAGCTCGAGGCTGAAATCCTCATCCTGCTAGCCGGTATGGCCGCCGAGAGTCGGAAGTCCGGCCGCTACAATGTGCAAGGCGCAAGCCAAGATCTTCGTGGCGTCGAAAAACTTGCCCTGGCTCGCTCCGGCAATCCCCGCCAAGCCCAAAAGCTTGTTCATAAGATGCTCGATAAAACCCAGCACTTGCTCCAGAACAAGGCAACTTGGAGTGCCGTCAAAATGATCGCCTCCGAACTCATTGAACACGAATCCATCAGCGGACGGGCAGCCAAACACCACCTCACCCTCGCCCAAAATCAAAAAAGTTAAACTCGGCCTCAGGCCCAGTTCGCTTTCGTCCCGGATTGATCCACCATGGAGAAGAGCGCGGATGATTAAGACCACTCAACTCGCCACGATTGCCGATTCTTCAATCTCCCATCGAAGGTAAGCGTCGGCATAAGCCGGACATTGATCAACAAGATCTTCGTGCACCCCATCGCCAGCGAGCTTTCCTTTTTCAAGAAAAATGATGCGCGGAGCCTGCCGAAGTAAATCGATGCGATGAGTCACCAAAACGGTAGTCCCCTCGCCCTTTCTCGTCCGTGAGAGGATAGCATCATGAATCAAGGATTCACTCTCGGGTTCCACGGAAGCCGTCGGCTCATCCAGTAAGAGAATGCGGGGAACGGTCAAAAAGGCCCGCGCAAGACTGAGCCGCTGGCGCTGCCCTCCGGAGAGCTTCACCCCATTCTGACCGACTTGCGTCTCATAAGCCTGTGGCATTCCGAGGATGAAGTCGTGAGCATTGGCCAACTCCGCTGCAGAGATGACTTCACCCTTTGACGCTTCGGGTCGTCCATAACTCAAATTCTCCCGAATTGTTCCATCGAACAAATAATTATCCTGCCCCACATAGCCGGTCTGTTTTCGAAGTGATGCCAGGGTGACCTTCCGGATGTCAAGTCCATCGATCGTCACCGATCCTGTATCGATGTCATAGAAGCGGGGAATTAAATTGAGCAGGGTACTCTTTCCAGAACCACTCCCACCGGCCACCGCCACAAACTCTCCAGGCTGAATTGAAAAAGTGACGCCGTCTAAAACAGGTTTGTCCGGGACGTAAGAAAATTTAACGTTCCTGAAATCGATCGCTCCCCTCGAGCCTTCCAGCGACCGGGCTCCCTCTTGGTCCGTAATCGCAATCGGTTCATCGAGCAGTTCCATGATACGGGTGGCTGCTGCTCTTGCGCGCTGCAAGATATCGCTGGTCTGCGCAATTGTCCGGATCGGACTTTGCAGTCGCCACCAAAATCCGCGATAGGCAATCAGCGCTCCGAGGCTAAACATGTCACTACCTGTCATGATTAACCAAGCTCCCAACCCGAGCATAATGAGATTGTTGATAAACCCGAAGATTGAAACAATCGGAAAATAAGTGTTCCGGAGTCGACTCGCCTGAACACTCGACTGATAAAAACCATCTGCGTTCTCCTTGAATTCTGCGCTTTCATTCTTCTCCCGACCAAACGACTGCGTCACCAAGATGCCCGCCAGCCGGTCTTGCACAAAGGAGCCGATGCTCCCGAGTTTCTTCCTCACTCCCGCATAGATCGATTTCACCTTCCGGTTGTATTTTCGAATAAAAATGAATGCGAAAGCGAGCGGCAGGATCGAGGCCGCGCCCACTACTGGACTGATCCAAAGCACCATCCCCGCCACCACAAAAAAGGTCACGATTTCCTCGAGTAAAGAAGTCAACCCCTGAAGCACCGATTGCTCCATCGCATCAACATCGCTGGTGATACGAGTGACGAGTTCCCCCGTACTGCGATCCCGATGGTAGGCGAGTGATTGAGATTCAAATTTTGAAAAGAGCTCCTCCCGAATATCCCGAACAAAGGCCTGACCGGTTTTCTCTAATAAGTAACTTTGAACTGCTCCGGCCCCGAGACCGACCAAATAGGTCAGGAACATCACCACCAGCCAAACGGCTAGAGCGCCCGGTGTAAGCGCTTCTTCCACAAGCGCATCAGCCACGAATCCCCAAACGAGGGGGTGAAAATTAATGAAAGGAACAGCCAGCACCAAAAGGATAAGCGCCCACACAATTCGCTTCCGATAAGGTTGCAGGCGTGACCAGATACAATGCGCCAGTTCGCGGTCTGTCAGATCATAGTTGGGTTCACTTTCGGCCATTAGCCCTACCTTACCTTGATCAACGGAAACGCAACTCACAAACTTTGTGTATCATCACCGTCACCACCACCGTCTATTTCCTTTCTCTCCTCAATGGTGCCCAAAGACAGGGACCAGCCTATAAAGAAAATTCCATCAGCTAAGACAAGACGGAACCCCGAGCCAGGTGATTATGGCAATGCTCAAGCGAACGCTATGAAATATAATACTCGATCCGCCCGTATCGATCCCGCTTAACAGGCGGCACCTCGGACCCATCAGACCTCCAAGTAATATGAAAATACTCCCACGATTCAGCACAGCCATTTTTGGCTTGGCCTTTGGCCTCGCGACCTCCGCAAGCCATGCGCAAGCCGACTACGCTACACTAATCGAAGCCCTTCAAACAAAGAATAGACAAGCGGTCATCCTACTTGAAGAAGGTGATTTACTCATGCAGGGCTATCAGGATTACCTCGATGACCCTGAGATCGAAGCCATCGAAAAACCCGCTCTCCGGAAGGCTCTTCTTAAGCAAAGGGCACGGCAGACGCTCAGTCAAAATGAGATCAAGCAGATCAAGAGTGCAATGCGTGATCTCCGTCGTCTTCAAAAAAATGGCTCTGTCGACCCCACGGGCCTCAGAAGTTCCTATGAGGGGCTCGAGGAACTTGCAAAGCAAGCACATGCAGCTTGGGAGAAAATCCTCTCGATTAGAAAACAACTCAAATCGGATCTTCTATCTGAATTTCAAACGAAGCTCATCGTCGCCGAAGGAATATTGCAAGATCTCAAGACTCAAGAGAATGTCAGCAAGCTCCTTCTTGATTCTGTCAATTCCCGTCGTGCAGGTTCGGGCAACGGCGATTTCGAGATCGCTCTGAAATTACCGTATCTCAAGATGGCCACTGCGAGAGGTTTTGGTATCAGCTACCAACGTGAAGACGAAGAGCGTCATGCTCAACTCATCCTTGTCGCTCTCACCGCGTATTCAAATTACTTTTGGGATCACTTCGATGGAAGCGGCGCTGCCGGGGGAAAAACGCCCTCGGATCGGGATCGCAACATCTTTGGAATTCCGGACGGACGAATCTTGATGAGTCACGCTATTTCTCACAATGAGAGCAATTACTACCACCTCTCTGACGATACCCGGATTCGTTTCAACTCTCGTGTCAGAAAGGTCTGGGGCTCCGGAAGCCTTCAGGTGGAAATATGGAACCAGAACTACTCGAATCCCTTCAAGCAGGCTTGCCAGAAGCTCACTACTTCGGCCAAGGAAGGCGGATTACAGCCGAACGAAACGATCATATCCCTCATTAAGGAGATCGACGAATTACTCAAGATTGACGACGATGCTCGTCAAGCGATCACGCAGATTCACTCTCAGTATCAACTCAAGTTTTCCAAAGCTAAAGCCTTCGGTGAAAATGTCTGGCTCTCGACGGCGGCCTACAACGCGGCGATTTGGGCGTCAGAGTCGAAGGAACTTCTTCCTTTGTTTAACCTCGCGGGCGTCCGCCTCGCGAAGCAAAGCGAACTGTGCATCCTTCAGGATTGGACGCCGGATACGCACGGCATTCAGATGAGCG
>Ga0115003_10000485_pt1 | contig 34908 bp, 35 predicted proteins | sample ArcticOcean_MG_C_7_FD_88736 | JGI IMG/M metagenome (GOLD analysis project Ga0115003, IMG submission 88736) | Marine microbial communities from western Arctic Ocean - ArcticOcean_MG_CB11_88 | ecosystem: Environmental > Aquatic > Marine > Oceanic | place: Arctic Ocean: Canada Basin | collected...
CTGCAAGTTTGTGACAAGCTTTACATTTGGAAAATGTTTTTCGACCTTTTGCTACGTCCGCGGCAGCTAACAAATCTAATAAATTTGATTTTTCTACAACTATTTCAGCTTCTAACTCTACTTTATAAATTGAAGCAGGTGATACTGATGCATGTGCTTCACCGTGGCCTCCATCGCCAGATTCGACATGATAGAGTGTTTCTGCACCCCAGTTAATCATTAGATAAACTAATAATGCACCACATAGTGCGCCAGTAATTTTCGTGAATTCCATATTGTCCATAGCGGTGTTCTCCGTCGGCTTTGGATTTGTAAATTTAGCTGTCGCCCTTCTAGCCTCTTCCAATGTGACAATGCAAGCTGTAGAAGCGCGACTAAACGACCATTCTTTAAAGGACCATGAAATGTCTAAATCAGATATCAAAATAGCATTCCAAGGTGTTTTGGGAGCATACTCCCATCAAGCATGCTTTGAGGCATATCCAGAAGCAGGGGTTGTTCCTTGCAATAGTTTTCATTCTGCCATTGATGCTGTGACTTCTGGCCATGCTGACCTTGCAATGTTACCTGTTGAAAATTCTACTTATGGCCGCGTTGCTGACATCCACCAGCTTTTGCCTAACTCTGGATTGCATATTATTGGTGAACATTACGTTAGAGTTCATATTAATTTGTTAGCTGTTAAAGGTACTGCTATTTCAGAAATTAAATCTGCAATGAGCCATACGGTTTTATTGGGACAATGTCGTAAGTTTTTGACTGAACATTCGATTGAATCTGTTATCGGAGTAGATACGGCTGGGTCTGCAGAAATTGTGGCAAAAAACGGTGTTTGCAGCCAAGCAGCTTTAGCCTCTGAATTAGCGGGAAATATTTATGGTTTGGATGTGCTTGCAAAACATATCGAAGACGATTCGAATAATACAACGCGTTTTTTGGTTATGTCTTCAGACCCACAGCATGCAATAATAACGGAAGGTGAAATTAAAACATCGTTTATTTTTCGTGTGCGCAACATTCCAGCCGCGTTGTATAAAGCGATGGGTGGATTTGCTACAAATGGTATAAATATGGTGAAGTTGGAAAGTTATATGGTGGACGGATCTTTTACCGCTACGCAATTTTATGCAGATATCATTGGTCACCCAGATGAACCAGCTGTACAGCGTGCAATGGAAGAGTTGTCATACTTTACTACACATGTGGAAATTCTCGGTGTTTACAAATCTGGAGTAATCCAAGTTTAAAAATTTTAAATTTTAAATTTTACTTTTTTAAGCCTAGCACGTCATTGACGAGCGTGTCTTTAACCCAGTTTCGAATAAGAAATTCAGCAATTGCACCTTGGCGCGCAGGTAAAATACCAACATCAATACCTGAATACGCTTTTACAAGGGTTTCCTTACTCACCCAAATTGCGTCGTCCAGCTCAACGGGATCAATCGTAATTTGATGAGATGTTGCAGATGCAATACAACCAAACATTAAGGACGTAGGAAACGCCCAAGGTTGGGATGTAACATAACTTACAGCGCCAATCTCAATATTAGTTTCTTCTTTCACCTCACGCGCCACTGCAGCTTCAAGAGTTTCACCTGGCTCAATAAAACCTGCCAAACAAGAATACATTTTTTTTGGCCAGTGGGGAGAGCGCCCAAGCAAGAGGTTATTTCCGTCTGTAATTAACATTATAACTACTGGGTCTGTGCGGGGGTAATGTGGGGATTCACAAGTGCTACAGTCCCGTTGCCACCCTGCTTGAGAAGATACGGATTTATGTCCACATTTCGCGCAAAACTGATGTGATTTATGCCATGCAAATAATGCTTTAGCTGTTGAAACCAAACCAGCATCTTCCGCAGGTAATTGTGTCATAATTAAACGTAAGTCGTTGAATCTTTCGTGTTTTTGCAGGCTTGGATGATGTTGAGTGGTATCATCCAAGAATGATGAAGGGGTATTGGGTTCTAAATTGCTAGGCTCCCAATCCGAAATGTCATGAGCGAAATAATCTATACCTTTTGATTGGCCCAAAAAAATTCTTGATGTTTGTGATTGAGAAATTATTTCATGGCTCAAGGGTAAAAAAACAAGTTTAAGATTATTTTCATCTACTAATGGCTTTCCCCGCCATAGAATCAGAGTTTTTCCACTTGAACCTAATTTATTTGAATTTTTTTCTTTACGTAAATGCGCCGCTCTATTAAAATTTGAGCCACAAAAGCTTAGTTCCTGCAGATTTAACATAGTTTTCCTTTGTGCTCTCTCTACTCTTGAAGCTATCTATATAACGCTTTATATCAGTGGTCGAGAGGTTGGCGCGGGCAAGCGCCTCGCCAACCCGGTCAGGTCCGGAAGGAAGCAGCCGCAACGAGCCCCGTTTGGGTCGCTGTCCAGCCTCTCACCCTAATAAAAACCGTTTCAATTAAACCTGTTGTCCCATTTAATATTAATGCTATTTTTTATTCATTGATGAAATAAAATGTATGTGAGTTATTAAACAGAGCCTTGCCGTGGTTGATTGCAAGCTTTACGTTAGTAAGAGGATTGCAAGGCTGTGGAAATAATGAACGAAACTTCAGATACCCCCAAAACAGCATATCAGGTGTTGGCGCGTAAGTACCGTCCAGAAACATTTTCTGATATGGTTGGACAAGATTCAATGGTTCGAACGCTAAGAAATGCGTTTGAAGCAGATCGAATTGCCCATGCATTTGTAATGACTGGAATTCGTGGAACTGGAAAAACAACGACTGCAAGAATTATTGCTAAAGGTATGAACTGCATTGGTGTTGATGGGCAAGGCGGCCCAACTACGGAGCCTTGTGGCCAATGTGTACACTGTGTCTCAATTGTGGATGGTCGCCACGTTGATGTTATGGAGATGGATGCTGCCAGTCGAACAGGTGTTGGTGATATCCGTGAAATTATTGACAGTGTGCATTATTCAACTACGTCAGCCCGGTATAAGATTTATATTATTGATGAGGTTCATATGTTATCAACCAGTGCGTTTAACGCCCTGTTGAAGACGCTTGAAGAACCACCCGAGCATGTAAAATTTATTTTTGCTACCACTGAAATTCGTAAGATTCCTGTTACAGTTTTATCACGCTGCCAAAGGTTTGATTTGCGCCGTATTGAGCCTGATGTAATGATTGGGCTGTTAAACCGTATAGCAAATTCTGAAAATGCAAATATTGCAGAAGATGCAATAGCATTAATCACGCGAAGCAGCGAAGGTTCTGCGCGCGATGCAATTTCTTTATTGGATCAAGCAATTGCACATGGGGCTGGTGAAACCACTGCAGTGCAAGTGAGGGCAATGTTAGGTTTAGCAGACCGTGGCAGAGTATTAGACTTATTTGACATGATAATGCGTGGACGAGCCGATAAAGCCTTGCAAGAGCTAGCAGAGCAATATGCTGATGGTGCTGATCCGTTGGCTATATTGCGTGATTTAGCAGAAATTACCCATTGGATCTCAGTAATAAAAATTTCCCCGCATACGGTGGATGATCCAACTGTTTCACCTGATGAGCGAGAGAGGGGTAAAGCGGCGGCCGCTGATTTGCCAATGCGAGCTATGACGCGGATGTGGCAAATGCTCTTAAAAGCAATAGAGGAAGTGATGGCTGCGCCAAATGCCATGATGGCAGCAGAGATGGCGATTATTCGTCTTACTCATGTAGCTGATTTGCCAAGCCCTGAGGAACTAATCAAAAAATTACAAAATGATCCAAATTCACCTCCATTACCTCCATCTGGTGGCGGAGGTGTTTCAGGTCCTGGAGAATTAATTAGTAACTCTCAAATACAATCAATTGGTCAAAGCCCGGCGGGTGGATCAACGTCAGTTATTAAAGTTGGAATTGCTACGGCGATTGCTAAAATGCCAGATGACCAAAAATTGGTGCAGTTTGAGCGCTTTGAGCAAGTATTAGAATTAATCCGATCGCGACGTGATATGAAGCTACTGTATGATGTGGAAACATATGTTCGTGTTGTGAAGTATTTGCCTGGCCGATTGGAGTTTCAGCCTACAAATGATGCGCCAAGTGATTTACCTCAACGTTTGGGGCAGAAGTTACAAAGCTGGACTGGTGCTCGATGGGGGATTATCCTTGTTAATGAAGGTGGTGGTGCGACTGTTGCCGAACAGAAAATTGAGGCACGTGACGATTTGCATGCCAAAGTTTCTTCACATCCATTAGTTTTAGCAACATTACTGGCTTTTCCAAATGCAGAAATTAGAGATGTTCGCTCGATGGAAGATATGGCTATAGATGATCAAATATTACAAGAAGTTCCAGAAGATGATGATGACTGGGACCCGTTTGAAGATAATTAAGGGAGTGCAAAAATGCTAAAAGGTATAGGCGACATGGCTAATATGATGGCTAAAGCCAAAGAAATGCAGGCTAAAGTTGAAGAGGCACAAACTAAGATTGCTGCAATGGAAGTTGATGGTGAAGCTGGGGCTGGTCTTGTTACGTGCCGTGTCAATGGTAAGGGTGAAGTGAAATCGTTGAATATTGATCAATCTATATTTAGTCCAAATGATAAGGAAGTTGTTGAGGATTTGATTATTGCTGCACTAAAAGATGGTAAAGATAAGGCAGATATTAAGGCTAAATCAGAAATGAGTAAGATAACTGATGGTTTAAATTTACCTGCTGGTTTGAAACTGCCATTCTAAATGTCTAACAACCAAGATATTGATATTTTAATTGCTTTAATGGCAAAGTTGCCAGGCCTTGGCCCAAGGTCAGCGCGTAGGGCTGTTTTACAATTAATTAAAAAACGTGATATTTTATTATCACCATTATCTGATGCATTATTTAATGTAGCACAATCTGCAAGAGAATGCATCAACTGTGGAAACATTGATACAACTGAAATTTGTGAAATCTGCGATACTCCAAAACGTAAGATTGGGCAAATTTGTGTCGTTGAGGATGTTGCAGATTTATGGGCAATGGAGCGGTCTAATGTGTTTAAGGGCCGTTACCACGTTCTGGGTGGAAACCTATCAGCTTTGGATGGTGTTGGCCCTGAAGAATTACGGATACCTCATTTAGTTAACCGCGTTAAAGGGGAAGAGGTTAATGAAGTTATTTTAGCCCTCAATGCTACAGTAGATGGTCAAACTACAGCGCACTATATTGCTGACCAATTAGACGATATGGATGTGGCCGTTACATCTTTGGCTCAAGGTGTACCTATTGGTGGCGAACTTGATTATTTAGATGATGGAACAATTTCAGCAGCATTAAATGCACGTAAGTCAGTTTAAATTTTTTGCAATTCTTTCGCGATTAGTTATGTAGATAGTTGATGCAATAACAATAAATGCACCAATATATGTTGTTAAAATTGGGATTTCCTCAAAAAAGAAAAAAGCCATAACGCCAATTAACACCATACGGAAATACGATATTGGGGCTATCACGGCAGCTTGTGCATAACGGTATGCTTGAATGTCTGCGTATTGGCGTAATATGCCAAAGATAATAAGTACTGAAATCCATAAGATTAATGTTAAATCTGTGGTGATTTCAAATACGGGTGCTGCTAGTGGAATTGTAATTATTAGGCCAATTGTGGTGGTGGAAATTAATGTGCTGATAGGCCCATCAGTTCGTGCTAGATTTCGTGACATAACTAAAGCAAAGCCAAAAAAGATAGATGATGCGATTCCATAAATCATATTAATATCAATTAGCTCAGATGAAGGTCGCATAACAATAATTGTTCCAAGGAACCCCACGACTATAGCTATGGTACGGCGTGGGCCAATAGTTTCACGCCCTAGTATTACACTAAAAATAGTTGCAAATATTGGTGCTGTTGCGAATAGAATTGCTGCTGCAGCTAGTGGCACAACTGATAGTGTATAAAAGCCAAAATGAATAGAGCAGGCCATAAGGAATCCACGAATCAAATGTGCACGTGGGTGATTAAATCTAATTTCTGATCTTAAGTGTGGAATTAGAAAAAGTGTTAGGCCAAGAATTATTAATGTGAAAAATAAGCGGTAGCCAACTATAAGTCGTGTATCTAATCCTAGCGATGCACCCCGAACCGAAACTGCCATAGCTGAGGCACCTAAAACAGATAACATGGCCCATAAGATGCCACGCCAATTCTCAGATTCTTGGGTTGGACTGGGCATGCGGCTGTCTTTCTGTGGCGGTTAGCTGCGTACTGCATGAATCATTTTTGTAACATTTTCAGGATCAGCGTCTGGAGTGATGCCGTGCCCAAGGTTAAAAATATGTGGACCTTTTGATAGTGCTTCAACAATTCGTTTAGATTCTGAAGTAAGCTTTTCACCGCCAGATACTAAAAGACTTTGATCTAAATTTCCTTGTACACAAGTAATTTTCTGCAGGTAATCAGCAGCCCATTGTATATCGACTGAGCTATCGATTGCCACACAGTCAACACCTGTTTCATTGGCGTAGTTGATGTAACCTTCATTCGTTGCACCACGAGGAAACCCTATAATTTTAATATTTGGGTGACGTTCGCGTAATTCAGATACAATTTTTTTGGCTGGAATTGTTGAGTAACGATCGAACAAATTACCTTTAAGAGATCCTGCCCAACTATCAAAAATTTTAACTACTTCAGCCCCAGCATCGATTTGACGTGACATATAATGAATTGTAGCATCAGTAATTTTATCTATTAAAGCATCAAATATTTTGGGCTGGCTCTTAATCAAATCAAGTGCTGGGAGTTGATCTGGTGTGCCGCGACCGGCTATCATATACGTTGCAACTGTCCAAGGTGCCCCTGCAAAACCTATCAATGTAGTTTTCTCAGGAAGTTCACGCGAGAGGTTTTGCACGGTCTTATATATTGGAGATAGAACCGCATCAATATCACCTACTTGTCCAAGTGAGTCTAAATCTTTTTGGCTCGTTATGGTTGACAGCCGTGGGCCTTCTCCTGTCACAAACCAAAGCTTTGCGCCTAAGGCTTGCGGAATTAATAGAATATCGGCAAACAAAATAGCTGCGTCAAACCCATATCTTCTTATAGGCTGAAGTGTAACTTCGGTTGCCAACTCTGGATTGTAGCATAGAGATAAAAAATCGCCAGCAATAGAGCGGGTAGCCTTATACTCTGGTAGATACCGGCCCGCTTGGCGCATCATCCAAATTGGAGGCGTGTTTAAAGTCTCCCCATTCAGGGCACGAATTATTAATTTTTCTTTTGTCTTCATAATTTTGTTTTAGCGAGGATATGTCACAGTGGAAAGTATAATCATTCCCATTGTAGCTAATGCCACAGGGGGTTATAAAAAAATATGAGATTTACATCAAATTCCCCTTTAACTATCGGCACTCGCGGTTCTCCATTGGCGTTAGTTCAAGCCCATGAAACAATGGGGCGTTTAATTCGTTCAACCGGATTAGAAGAAAATTGTTTTAAGATTCTAGTAATCAAAACTAGTGGTGATATGATTCAAGACCGCCCATTGAGTGAAGTTGGTGGTAAGGGTTTATTCACTAAAGAAATTGAAGAAGCGATGCTATCAGGTGATATTGATATCGCTGTGCATTCAATGAAAGATATGCCTGTCATTTGTCCAAGTGGCCTAATTTTGGATTGCTATTTGCCTCGTGAAGATGTGCGTGATTCGTTTGTGTCTCCAAAATATAAAGCTATTTCTGAGTTGCCAGAGGGTTCTACTGTTGGGACATCTAGCTTACGTCGCCGTGCACAGTTGCTCAATCGCAGGCCTGATTTGAAAATTGTAGAGTTTCGTGGTAACGTTCAAACCCGATTACGCAAGTTGAGCGAAGGCATTGCTGATGCAACTTTTTTGGCTTGTGCTGGATTGAACCGGTTAGGCCGATCTGACATCTCGAACCCAATAGAAACAGAAGACATGCTTCCCGCAATCGCTCAAGGATGCATCGGTATTGAACGACGAGAAAATGATTTAGAAATATGTGAAATGTTAACTGCTATTAACGATGTATCTGCTACATTGCGTTTAGCTGCTGAACGCACGCTACTTGCTGGATTGGATGGATCTTGTCAGACACCAATCGCAGGACTAGCAGAATTAGATGGTGATCAGATGCGGTTGCGTGGCGAAGTTATTCGCCCTGATGGATCTGAAGCATTATTTGATGAGATTACATGTCGAATAAGTGAAGGAATTTCTATGGCTGATAAAATGGCAAAACGCTTTCGCGCACAAATGGGCATAAATTTTTTTTAAAACTTACGTAATTCAGTTTACAAACCTGATTTAACAGGCCACAACGTCCGCGTGATGCGAGCGTGGCGGAATGGTAGACGCGCCAGACTTAAAATCTGTTGTCCGTATGGGCGTGGGGGTTCAAGTCCCCCCGCTCGCACCACAAAATTCATTTAATTTTTTGAAATCATTACATTTTTTACTTTTTATCAAATTATTGTCCCCTTTCTTATCCCCTTTTTAGAATACTTGAATTTATGAAAGGCTGGTTTTTGCTCTAAAGAAGCAAACGCTTCTACTGGTTACAAAAAGTGTGGGTATTAAGCCAACTTACTACCACCCCCTATAGATACCTAAAAACACCCAAATATTCCCACAAACACCTATGGCCACCAAACAGGCAAACCAACTGTTCCTATGGAACCCAACGGCACGTAAAAAGTTCCTAGGATTTTTTTATTATTTATAAATTAGATAAGTTTATTAGATGCCCGCTGCTTAAAACCCCAAATATCTAATAATGATAGCGACATTTCATCTTTTGTATCTGCATAAACGGCCACTTCCAATAATTCTTTTCCATAGGAATTTGATAAAGATATGAGTTGACCGTTTTCAAGTTCTCTATGTATCATGCTCACTGGTAACCAGCCAACTCCAATACCTTTTGTAACCATTTCTTTTATTCCATTGGAAAAAGCAGTTTCACAAACTGCAGACTTACTAAAATTTGGAGTGCCAAAGTTTCGTTTATTTGCGCTCAAAACTTGGCCAAAATAACTTTCTTCAGGATAAACTATTGAGGGCGTTTCTAATGGTATTAATCCACTGTCCTTTACTGAGTATCTTAATTTTCCACCAACTACTGGAACCAAATAATCATTTCCCCATAGTTCTCTTTTAATAGTATCGCCAAATGGAAGTGATCCAACTTGATTAGACTCGTAACATAACAACATGCTTGTATCCCCTCGAAGAAACATTGTGACACAATCTCTAAGATTTGCTGCCCGGAGTCGAAATTTTAGGGATGGATAATGTTTTTTTGCATGTAGTGACATGTCGGGAAAAGCAGTAAATATTGGTGAATGCTGTGCCGCAATGGATACAATTGTACTTGCAGGATCATAATGGGCTAATTTACCCTTAAGGTCATTAATTCTTGTTACTAAAGCTCTAATCTCGGATTCATTAGAGCGTAAGGTGGGAGTTATATTTATTTTATTGGTGCCACGATCTAGTACGCGCACTCCAAGCCAATTTTCAAAGCTTCTAATGCGCCTAGAAAAAGCAGGTTGGGTGATGTTGCGCCTTGCAGCTGCGCGAGTCATGTTTCCCTCTTCTAAAAGAATTAAAACATCGTCTAACCAATTCATATCCATTTAAGGTCTCCTTGCCATACAATAGGTATGGGTAGGCCAATAATAAAGCATTATTTTTTTGCTTTAGTATTTGCAAATGTATTGGTTAATCATATTAAAGGAATTAATCTTGTGACCAATGCAACTCAAACAAATGAACTTGAAATGCCATTTTCTCCTGAAATAGAGCAAAGTTTATGTAAGGATTTATCCTTAACATTGGCAAAATTTCCCAAAGTTCGACTTGGTCATTTACCTACTCCATTAGAGCCAATGGATAGATTAAGTGAAAAATTAGGTGGTCCGCGCTTGTGGGTAAAGCGTGATGATTGCACAGGATTATCATCTGGTGGAAATAAAACACGCAAACTTGAATTTTTAATGGCAGATGCTCAATCAAAAGGTGCAGATACTATTATTACTCAAGGTGCAACACAATCAAATCATGCAAGGCAAACTACTGCAGCTGCTGCAAAGCTTGGTATGGAATGTCATATTTTATTAGAAGATAGAACTGGATCAAATGATCAAAGTTATATCTTAAATGGAAACGTTTTACTTAACCGTCTGCATGGAGCTTCAGTTTCAAAGCGAAGTGGTGGAACTGATATGAATGCAGAAATGCAAGATTTTGCTGATGATTTAATTGAAAAGGGCAAGAATCCATATATAATTCCTGGTGGAGGTTCTAATGCAATAGGTGCACTGGGATATGTAAACTGTGCCAGAGAATTAACCGAGCAAGCCTCAGAAATTGGTTTAAAAATAGATTCCCTTGTACATGCTACAGGAAGTGCTGGAACTCAGGCTGGTCTAGTAGCAGGTTTAGCTGCAATTAAAAGTAATATTCACTTATTAGGAATAGGGGTTAGAGCTTCTAAAGATAAACAAGAACAAATGGTTTTTGATTTAGCTCAAAAAACAGCTGATTACCTAGGTACTGGTATAAAAATAGAACGTGAGAAAGTCCGTGCTATTTGTGATTATGTTGGTCCTGGTTACGGATTACCTACTAATGGTATGATAAAAGCAGTTAAATTATTAGCGCAAACTGAAGGATTACTTTTCGACCCTGTTTATTCAGGCAAGGGTCTTGATGGTTTAATCGATCAAATCAAAAAGGGTTATTTTGCAGGAATGGACAATGTTGTGTTCTTGCATACTGGCGGGAGCGCCGCACTATTTGGATACCCAGAAACATTTGAGTTACCTGGATACGCAAATTAATTACTACTAAAACAGAAAACTTAACTAGGAGAAAATGAATATGTTACTTAAAAAATCGTTAATAACAGCATCACTTCTTACTGCAATGAGCGTTCCTGCTATTGCTGAAGATGTGAAAATTGGTGTACCGTCTTGGACTGGCGCACAAGCAATGGCTCATTTATTGGGCGCTGTAGTTGAAATGCGAATTGGTGGTACAGTTGATTATGTACCAGGAAACAATGCAACAATTTTCCAGGGAATGGACCAAGGAAAAGGTGATATTGATGTACATCCTGATGTTTGGCTTCCAAATCAAGAAAGTTTTACAAAGAAGTATGTGGATGGTGCGGGTTCTGTAGTTTTGAACCAACAACCATATGAAGGAAACCAAGGTTTTTGTGTATCAAAAGACTTTGCAGAAGCTAATAATATTACAGATATAGCTGATTTAGGTCGTCCTGACGTAGCTGCACTCATGGATAGTGATGGTAATGGTAAAGGCGAAATGTGGATAGGTGCTCCAGGTTGGGCTTCTGCAAATGTAAATGAAGTAAAAGTTCGTGATTACGGCTTATTAGACTTTATTGAGCCTATTAGAGCTGAAGAAAGTGTAAAGACAGCAAGAATTAAAGACTCAATCGCAAAAGGTGAGGGTTATGCCTTCTATTGCTATAAGCCACATGCTGTTTGGTTTATGTTTGACGTCGTAATGCTAAGTGAACCAACATATGATCCTGCTAAATATACTATGGTCCAACCATCTGATGATGCAGATTGGTATAAAAAATCTAGTGTGAACACTAAAGATGCCTTGAAACAGGTTCAAATCGCGTATTCAAAAACCTTACCAGATCGCTCACCTGCAATTGCAGAGTTCTTTGAACGTTTTTCAGTAACTGCTGATGATGTTAGTAACTTCGCTTTTGAAATAAGTGGAAATGGCCGTGATCCTGCTGAATTTGCACGTGAATGGGTAGAAGCAAATCCTGATCGTGTTGATGCTTGGTTAGGTCTTTAATTTTCAAAAATTAATTTAAAAAAGATGGTTCCATTTTATTGGAGCCATCAAATAATTAAACATAGGTATTAAACCATGTTACGGAGCACCATCAAATCATGAATAATGATAAAGTAATTGAAATTTCCAATGTATGGAAAATTTTTGGTTATCGCCCAGAAGAAGCATTGCGCGCAATACGAGATGATGGGCTGAGCAAATCTGAAGTGTTAAGTAAATATAATGCAGTAGTTGGCGTAGCAGATGTGAGCTTATCTGTTAATAGAGGCGAGATATTTTGTATCATGGGTCTCTCTGGTAGTGGTAAATCAACGTTAGTAAGGCATTTCAATCGATTATTGGAGCCTACGGCTGGGCAAATATTAATCGAAGGTACAGATGTTATGGGTTTAGGCACGCAAGATCTTCAAAAGTTTAGGAATCAAAAAATTGGAATGGTTTTTCAAAATTTTGCACTAATGCCTCATAGGTCTGTATTAGATAATGTCGCTATGCCTTTAGAAATTCGTAAAATAAGTAAAAATGAACGTATGCGACAAGCAGCAGCCATTTTAGATATTGTGGAGCTTGGAGCTTGGGGCTCAAAATATGCTCATGAATTGTCTGGAGGAATGCAACAGCGTGTTGGATTAGCTAGGGCGCTTGCAGCAAATCCTGATGTTTTATTAATGGATGAGCCATTTAGCGCACTTGATCCATTGATACGCAGACAATTGCAGGATGAATTTATTAAACTTTCAAAAATTCTCAAAAAAACAACTGTTTTCATTACACACGATCTTGATGAAGCTGTTAGAATTGGAGACCGAATAGCAATAATGAGAGATGGACGTATAGTCCAAACTGGAACTGCTGAAGAAATTGTAATGAATCCGGCAGATGATTATGTTGCAGATTTTGTTGCTGGGATATCACGTTTAAAAGTCGTTCATGCTCACGCAGTAATGCAACCTATTGATATTTACATTAAAAGTCATGGACCGTTATCAGTTGATATGCCGCGAGTTAGTGATACCGAAACACTTAGTAAATTAATATCACTAGCTATAGATCATGAAAATCATATTCTTGTAGAAAGTTCAGGTGAAGCTGTTGGGGTAATAACACGCTCTGATATTCTTCGAACAGTCGTTGAAGGGACAGAAATGTCATGAATAGTAATACAGAAAATCCTCTTGATGCAAAAGATTCTGAAGCTGCATTGGCCTATGCATCTGAGCGGCGTCAAAATATCAGAGATTTTGTTAGAACTAATCCTGATTATTATATCACACAATTTGATAATATTGGTGAAAATGCCAACTTTACTCCAACATTAAACATAATGGCTGGAATTTTTGGCCCAATTTGGTTTGGTGCTCGTGGATTATGGTCGTGGGCATTGCCATTTTTGATATTAGAAATGCTTGCATTCGTACAAATTTTCCGGGGCTTATTTGGAGATTTAGCTGTTGATGCTTTTGCGCGAATTACCTCAATAGAAAGTACTTTAGATTTGCGCCGACAGCAATTGGCTGCAGCGCTTGAAAGTGGATCAAGTAAGGTTGATGTATATATACGTACTGTAGACTCACTTGAAGCTGCGATTGGTGGGATTCGAGAAGAAGCAGTAGCTTTGTCAGAGCAAGGTGTAACTATAGCCCTTATCGGATTAACTATTTTATTAGTTTCAAAAGGTATACAAGCTATCGTAGCAAATTGGGCGTTGGAAGCAAGATTTTCGGATTGGCTTTCAGATAGAACAATCCGTTCAAGTCTTCCCATCCCTAACATAATATTTAGCTCATTATTTGTGGTTTTAATGATTTCTGCAGCTGTTTTTCATTATACTTTTCCGGGACAATTTGTCATTCTAAATTATTTTCCAACTAATCCAGAATATAGGTTATTTAGTATTGCAAAAGTTGAGGCATTTTTCTCATTCTGTGTTGCAAATGGTGAAGTTGTATTTGACTTTATTACTTATGGAATTCGCTTAATTTTAGATGCATTAGAATTAGCATTCGTAACAACACCATGGATTGTTATAGCAAGTTTAATTGTAGTTTCGACTTGGTTGACCGCTGGCATAAGAACTGCCGTTTGGTCTGGAGCATTTTTATCTTATATAGGTCTTCTTGGTTTTTGGGAAAAAGCAATGACAACATTGGCATTATTAGGCACCGCTGCATGTTTGTCTATTGCCATAGGAATTCCACTTGGGATGTTTTGTGCTCGTAGGCGGCGTTTTTATTCATTTATTCAACCCATTATGGACTTTATGCAAACAATGCCTGCATTTGTTTTTATGATACCCGTAATTGCATTCTTTGGAACTGGAAAACCAGCTGCAGTAGTTACTACAATGATATTTGGTGGAACACCGGTTGTGAGATTAACTGTGCTTGGTTTAAGGGGTGTTCCTGATAGCGTTAGGGAAGCTGCAATTTCATTCGGTGCTAATAAATGGTATCTGCTAACTCGAGTTGATTTACCTCTTGCAAGCCCTTCAATTCGCGCGGGCATTAATCAAACGATTATGCTTTCTTTGGCTATGGTTGTTGTAGCGTCTCTAATTGGAGCTAAAGGTTTAGGCGAAGATGTTCTTGAAGCACTGCAATATGCAAACGTAGGCCAAGGAATACTTGCTGGTTTTGCTATTCTATTTTGTGCAATGATTTTAGATCGCATCGTTCAAGGAAAACGAAAATGACGCCACTAGTATTTGTTCATGGCTTTATGGGTGGAAGTGAACAATGGGAAAAGCAATTAGATGAATTATCAAAAGAATATAAACTAATTACAATCGACCTACCTGGGTTTGGCAAAAACAATCAACTTCCGGCTATTAATAGTATCTATTCTTTTTCTAAGTGGGTTATAGCTGAGTTAAAAAAGAAAAATATTAAAAAGTATCATCTGTTGGGACACTCTATGGGTGGAATGATTGTGCAAGAAATGGTGCGAAAAGATTCACAAAACATAGATAAGTTAATATTATATGGAACTGGATCTTTGGGTGTTTTACCAGGTCGATTTGAAACAATTATGCATAGTAAGACCCGTGCAAAAAATGATGGTGCATCTGAAACAGCTGCTAGAATATCTGCTACATGGTTTTTAGATTATCATAATTCAATTGCTTATGAAGGTTGCTCTAAGATTGCGAAAAGGAGTTCAATAGAGTCGATTTTAGCTGGATTAGACGCAATGAGTGAATGGTCTGGTGAACAAAATTTGAAAAAGCTTGAGAATAAAACACTTATTATTTGGGGTGACCAGGATAGAACATATTTATGGCCCCAAATTGAAATACTTTGGAAGAATATCAAAAACTCAAACTTATCTGTGATTCCTGGCTGTGCTCACGCTGTTCATCTTGAAAAGCCAGAAATTTTCAATAAAGTTATTAAAGATTTTCTCAATTCTGTTTAACTCTCTGACTATTTAAAATTTGACTTAATAATAGCGTTTAATAACTTTCTGGCATCAAATGAATTCCAATCTGCTTCGCGTTGAATCCGTGCAATTTCTTGGCCTTCTAGATTTAAAATTAAAGTTGCTGGTAAGCCACGTACACCAAAAGAGCCAGCCAATTTCATTTTTGGGTCCCGTTGTATTGGTAAGCTTGTAATATTGTTGTCTGCAAAAAACTGTTTTATTACTGGTATTGAATTGCGGCCAACTGCAATTGTAACAACTTCAAAGTGATTACCGCCAATTTCTTTGTTCAGAGCATCGAGCGATGGCATTTCTGCTCGACATGGAGCACACCATGTTGCCCAAAAATTTAATAGAACTATTTTTCCTTTGTATGCTGTAAGGTCTATAGTATCCCCATTAACATCTTGGAATGGCGTAGCTACTGCAGGCTTTGGCTCTGTATGGATTGAAACTAAGCGCATATCACCTTTACGAATCTCTCGCAGTGTCTCAACATCCAGAGTATTAGCTGTCAAAGGATTTGCACCTACTGCCAGCAGGGTATAAAGCATCGCGCATAGAATTTTAATTTTGGTCATTATTTGGCCCCTTCGAAATGGTACTATTTATGTCTGACAAAAACTCATCAAATGCAATGTGGGGCGGGCGTTTTGCCAGTGGCCCTGATGCAATCATGGAAGCTATTAACGCATCGATTGGATTCGATAAGCGCATGGCCGCTCAAGATATTGCAGGATCTATTGCCCATTCTGCGATGTTAGCCAAACAAGATATAATTACTGATAGCGATGCTGAGACAATTAAGGAAGGCCTCCTCACGATCTTGTCAGAAATAGAAAGTGGAATATTTAAATATTCTACTGCCCTAGAAGATATTCACATGAATATTGAGAGCAGATTGCAGGAAATAATAGGTGAACCAGCTGGTCGGTTACACACAGCGCGTTCAAGAAATGATCAGGTTGCTACGGATTTTAAGTTATGGACACGCGATCAGTGTGATGCTGTAATTTTAGGATTATCTGCACTGATGAGTGCATTGGTTAATCAAGCAGAAGCTGGTGCAGATATTGTAATGCCTGGTTTTACACATTTACAGGTTGCACAACCTGTTACTTGGGGCCACCATATGATGGCTTATGTTGAAATGCTTGCTCGTGATCGGTCTAGATTTGTTGATGCCCGATCTCGTATGAATGAAAGTCCACTGGGAGCAGCAGCCTTGGCTGGAACTGGGTTTCCTATTGATCGTGACATGACTGCGGGCGCCTTAGGGTTTGATAGGCCTTCTGCAAACTCATTAGACGCGGTATCAGATCGTGATTTTGCATTGGAGTTTTTAAGTGCATCATCTATCTGCGCAACGCACTTATCGCGTTTTGCGGAAGAGTTAGTTATTTGGTCATCTGCTCAATTTAAATTTGTAGCTTTATCTGACCGGTTTAGTACAGGCTCATCAATTATGCCCCAAAAAAAGAATCCAGATGCTGCTGAATTGATCCGAGCTAAAGTTGGCCGAATTACAGGCTCTTTTGTAGGCTTACTAATGGTAATGAAAGGACTTCCGCTAGCATACTCTAAAGATATGCAAGAGGATAAAGAACAGGTTTTTGATGCTGCTGATAGTCTTATGCTAGCTTTGGCTGCTATGACTGGAATGGTTGCTGACATGAAGCCTAATGTTTCGAAGCTTGAAGTAGCTGCGGCATCTGGGTTTTCTACCGCAACTGATTTAGCAGATTGGTTAGTGCGTGAACTTGGCATGCCCTTTAGGGAAGCTCACCATGTAACAGGTAGCTTAGTTGCTAAAGCAGAAAAGCAAAGATGTGATTTGCCAGATTTAAGTCTAGACGATATGCAGGCTATTAATAACCAAATTACTGAAGACGTGTTTAATTTTCTGAGTGTCCAAAATTCAGTTGCTAGCCGGAAAAGTTACGGAGGTACTTCTCCGGAACAAGTTCGGTTACAAGTCGCTCGGTGGAAAGAAGTTTTGGCATGATACATAGGTTTATTTTGATATTAGCATTATTAATAGGTATTAATGCCTGTGGGATTAAAGGTGACCCTTTGCCAGTAAATAAAGAGGTGCCATGTCTTATTTGCGATTTATTTATTTAGTCTTAGTTATCATCGGTGGCATTAAGCCGATGATGCATTTTCTTGCATGGTTTAATGAGTATGGTTACTCTTGGGTTGATATTGTTGCCGCATGGACTGTAAATGAAGCGTCACGTGGGTTAATGTGGGATCTTACGATTTCAGCTTGTGTTCTAACAATCTGGATGGCTTCTGAAGTATACGTTCGTAAAGACTGGTGGGTTTTTGTTGTTTGTTTTATTGCAACGTTTGGAATTGGCGTATCTTGCGGTTTGCCGTTGTATTTGTTTCTGCGTTCGCGCACTTTTAAATAGGTTATTATGGATCACTTTTTGTACAAAGATGGCGTTTTAAACGCTGAAGACGTTTCATTGACGGATATTGCGGCAACAGTTGGAACGCCGTTTTACGTATACTCAACAGCAACACTATCTCGACACTTTCGGGTCTTTGATGAAGCGCTTGAGGGTATGGATCATTTGGTATGCTATGCGATGAAAGCTAATTCTAATATTGCAGTGCTTAAAATTCTTGCTGAATTGGGCGCTGGGATGGATGTAGTATCTGGTGGTGAATACACGCGAGCTAAAGCTGCAGGTGTTCCTGGGAATCGAATCGTATTTTCTGGTGTTGGAAAAACTCGTGAGGAAATGAATTTAGCTTTAATTAACGGTATTCGTCAATTTAATGTTGAGAGTGAACCAGAATTAAAAATCTTAAATGAAGTTGCTATTTCGTTAGGTTCGATTGCTCCAATAACGATACGCGTAAATCCAGATGTAGATGCTAGAACACATGCAAAAATTTCTACTGGAAAGTCTGAAGATAAATTTGGAATTCCCATTGCTAAAGCTCGTGAAGTTTATGCCATTGCGGGTTCTATGCAAGGTATTGATGTAGTGGGTATCGATGTTCATATTGGTTCACAAATAACTGACTTGGAGCCGTTCCGGTTAGCTTATCAAAAGGTTGCAGAATTAACTAAAGTCTTGCGTGGAGATGGTCACAATATCAGACGTTTGGATTTAGGCGGAGGTTTGGGCATCCCATATGAGCAAACAAACCAAGCACCGCCTTTGCCAGTGGATTATGGGAAGGTTGTTCGCGATACTGTTGGCCATTTGGGTTGTGAAATTGAAATTGAACCTGGCCGACTACTTGCTGGAAATGCAGGTTTGTTGGTCAGTTCTGTGATTTATAACAAAGCTGGTGAAGGGCGCAATTTTATGATTGTGGACGCTGCAATGAATGATCTCATCCGCCCTGCAATGTATGACGCACACCATGATATTCTGCCTATAATTGAGCCTGATATAGACGCTGATCAACAACAATTTGATGTAGTTGGACCTGTTTGTGAGTCTGGGGATACGTTTGCAAAGCAACGTACCTTAACCCCAGTTGCTGATGGTGAAATGATAGCATTCCGCTCTGCTGGTGCATATGGTGCAGTAATGGCTTCTGAGTATAATACGCGGCCAATGATACCAGAGGTATTAGTTCATGGAGATCAGTTCGCTGTTATTCGTAAACGTCCAAGTTTTGACGAAATGATAAAACGAGATATTCTTCCTGAATGGCTTTGATGTTATTTAAATTTTAGAGTTATTTTTTCAATAGCGTTATTGAATAGGTTATTAAACCCAGATTCTCCACCTTGATAATACATATCTTGGATAATTAGACGAGTTGACGATATTTTAGTTTCATATGCATTCAAAAGCTGCGAAATCTCAGGAATATAATATGATATTTTTGGTGTAAAAATGTAAAGTGACGTAGCAATTGTCACTAGTAGAATTGCAGTTAAAAAGCCTTGGAATATTTTTTTTAAATTTGTTTTTTGTCTATGAGCTGAATGCCTTTCCACAAAATCAACTTTCTGGACTTTGTGGACAACTTGATTACTATTTAACTTTATGTTGAGAGCTTCAATCTTCGCTGGGCGCTCTTTTATAATATCAATAGAGTGTTTTTTATCAAAGCCAGAAAGCTTAATTCGTGATGCAAACCTTACCTCATCTTGTAAAATTAATTTAATCTCTGGAGTAAGCGATGGGCGTATTTTGCTTGATTCAGCAGCGTTGTTGCCTTTGGGTTCATAAGAGTTTTTTTCTATTTTACTAAGATGTGAAGTGTTCTGTATTTTGTCACTTCGTAGGGACTTAAAGATCTCACTATTTTTAGATTTAGATATATTTTCATCCATGGGTTCTAAACGAGCTGTTTTGGTTAATTGCATAGGTGCATCTTGTAGCCAAATTTCTGAGCAATTTGTACATTGTACATTGCGTCCAGATTTTGGAACAGAATTTTTAGAAATTTCGTAATGTGAGGCACAGTTTGGGCAGATTATCCGCATCTTTATCCCTTTATTCTTTTTTATTGGAATAATTGTAATTAACTAAGTATCAAGTGGTTTAATGAATTCTCAAACTACCTAGTAAAATTACACTATTTTCCTTTACAGTCTAGTCCACAATAAAACGTTTCAACTCAGAACTTATTAAATTATTTGATATTTATTCAATTTTAATGACAAGGATTATCTAAATGATTGTTATCCAGTTTATATTATCTTTAATTTTTATTGTTTCTATGTATTTATCAATGGTCTTATTTGCGGTTTTAGGAGCAATACCAACGCTCTTATCTCGAAGGGCAACTTATTGGGTTGTTAGAAATTTTGCTGGATCTGTTATATGGCTTGCTTGGGCTATTTGTGGGCTGAAAGTCGAACAACGAGGGAAAATTCCAACGGGTAATGTTGTGGTAGCCTCGAAACATCAAAGCTTTTTTGACGTTATATTACATGCTTACTATTTGAAAAATGTGAATTATGTGATGAAGCAAGAACTTACATATTTCCCGATTATAGGGTTTTATGGAAAAAGATTAGGAACTGCCCCTGTAAGGCGGGGACAAAAAGCAAAAGCTGTATCACAAATGATGGCGGGGCTTCAAAAGTACCATGGAGATACTCAGTTAGTCATTTATCCTCAAGGTACTCGTGTGGCACCTGGTGTAGAGATGCCTTATAAAGTTGGTGCAGCGGTTATATGCCAAAGAATGGACCGAAGATGTGTTTTGGCAGCCACTAATGTTGGGATGTTTTGGCCAAAACATAGTTTGCTTCGAAAGCGAGGGACTGTAATTTTAGAATATTTAGACGAAGTCCCTACTAATTTAGAAACAAAAGAATTTGTTAATTATATGCAAGAAAAAATAGAAAAAGCATCTGACCGATTGATGGCTGAGGTGGGATTTCCCGGGAAATAAATTGCGTATGGATACTGTAAGATCTATTAAAGAATTAGAAGTAATTTATGCCCCCCCGAGTGTGGTTTTTTTACGTAAGGTATAAAATCGTATCACACCAAAATATCGCCAATGGATTGATGAATCTGTATTATGTACATGAGCAACTGTTGCCCTGATGGGGAAGGTGCTAGCCCTCGAGGTGAAAATGGAAAAATAGTTTATGAACTTGATGAAAGAATATTATTATTACCAGATTGGTGAAGTAGTAATTGAATAGACAGTCTGAAGAATATTGTACTTGATCTTCGAATTGCAGTTATGTTGATAATTGGTGCTTAAAATACAAATATAGCAATAAAACTTTAATAAATAGTTTGTTTAAAGCTAAAAAATTAAACTTTATTTAGGCGTTTGAATGAAATTCAATATCTAAATCACAGTGATTTCTCACCTAAGTCTAAGAATTTTTTACGGCGTTCTTTTACTAATGTGTCAGGTTTTTTAACTTGTAGCTCTGCGAGGGCTTCAGTTATGGCATCGCTAACAATTACATAAGTTTTCTCATGATTGCGTTGAGCCCCACCGAGTGGTTCTGGCATAATTTTGTCTGCAACACCTAGCTTCTTTAAGTCCTGCGCAGTGAGACGAAGTGCTTCAGCGGCTTCACGCATTTTTTCAGGATTTTTCCATAGAATTGAAGCGCAACCCTCTGGAGAAATAACAGAATAAACAGAATGCTCTAACATAAGTAATCTGTCTGCTGTAGCAAAAGCAACTGCTCCACCTGAACCACCTTCGCCAGTTATAATTGAAATTAAAGGAACACGCACTTGAAGACATTTTTCAGTAGAACGGGCAATTGCTTCTGACTGCCCACGCTCCTCAGCACCTTTTCCTGGATATGCTCCTGGTGTGTCAACTAAGGTAATGATGGGTAAGCCAAATTTGTTGGCCATTTCCATCAAACGAATAGCTTTTCTATATCCTTCAGGCCGTGCCATGCCAAAATTACGTTTTATTCGACTGTTGGTATCGGAACCTTTTTCATGCCCAATGACTACAATAGCTTGATCTTTAAATCGAGCCAAACCACCCATTACAGCGGCATCATCAGCGAAGTTTCGGTCGCCTTGAAGTGGTGTGTACTCAGTGAACAGTTCGCGAATATAATCTTTGCAATGTGGACGATCTTGATGTCGCGCAACTTGGCATTTTCGCCAAGGATTTAAATTTTTATATAATTCAGCCAACATGCTTTGCGCTTTTTTATCAAGAGCGCTAGCTTCTGCCTCTAGATCTACATCATCTTCAGATTTTTCAGCCATAGCGCGTAATTCAGCTGCTTTGCCTTCAATTTCTGCAAGTGGTTTTTCAAATTCAAGATAGTTTTGCATTAATAGTATCTTTGTAGATTTACGTTAAGTTATGTATGGCTAAATATTAGACTAATTGCAACGCCCAAGCTTTATTGTAAGTCGCTAAATGCATTCTCAAGACGTGCCATTGCTTTAATTAATTCTGTACGCTGAGTAGCAAAGTTAAACCTCAAGAATGTTTCGCCCCCAGCTCCAAATGTTTCTCCATGACTTGCTGCAATGTGCGCTTTTTTCTGGACGCGATCTATATATTCTGATTTGGGCATTCCGGTACCTGAAAAATCTACCCAAGATAAATATGTTGCCTCCATTGGCATAGATTGTAGGCCTGGAATTCTAGCTATGGTCGCATCAAGAATTTTTCGATTATCATCTAAATATTTACATAGTGAGTCCACCCATTTGTCGCCAAAAGAGTAAGCAGCTTGTGTCATATAAAGCCCGAAAGAATTGGGTGATGTGCCTGTGGCTTCCATTATAGTTGAGAATCGTGCTTTAAGTTTTTTATCTGCAATAATAACATTACCTGTGTGGCAGCCTGCGATATTAAATGTTTTTGTGGCTGCAGTCATCATCACTAAACGGTCTGATATTTCTGGCGCAGCAATGGGCATGGTTATATGTTTAGTTTCAAATGTAATATCATGATGAATTTCGTCAGATATTAAGATTAAATTATAACGTTCAGCAAATGTTGCCACCTCTTTTAGTTCACTAACTGTCCATACTCGTCCACCTGGATTGTGAGGAGAACACAAAATGACCATTTTTGCACTACCATCCATTTGCTTGTCATAAGCATCGAAATCCATTTTGTAGCGGCCATTTTTTATTGCTAACTTGCATTCAATTACTTTACGACCGGCTGCTTTTATCACTCTAGAAAATGCGTGGTATACCGGTGTGAATAAAACAACACTATCACCTACTTCGGTAAACGATTGTACACATAAAGCGGTGCCATTTACTAAGCCATGTGTCGTGAAAATATCTGAAGGATTTACTTTCCAACCATGACGGCGAGCCATCCATCCTGTGATTGAATTGCGATAATTTTCATCGTTACCATAATATCCATAAATACCCTGATTAGCCATAACTGCTAATGCATCATGTACTTCTTTTGGAGGTTCAAAATCCATATCCGCTACCCACATTGGAGTGCCAATTTTAGGATCTACTCCGTAGTATGGTTGCATCATTTCCCATTTGACAGAATGAGTATTAATACGATTAATTTTTTTATCAAAATTCATGGTGCAAGTCCTTGGTGCTATGTTATTTATGTAACCCGTCACAGAAAGTTAGTTTAAGTACCGCAAAAAGTTTTATAATTTGGGTCAATCATTAATGGTGGTTTTGCATATATTTCTTTACCAGGTTTATCAATAAATGGGTTTGTAATGATTTCTAAAAGTTGTTCAAACTGTGCATAATCACCATCTATTTCAGCAGCGTTTATAGCTGCTTCAACTAAGTGGTTTCTTGGTGTATAAATGGGATTTTCTTGACGGATACGTTTTGCTATTCCAACTTCTGATAAGATCCTAATCTTGAAAGTCTTGATCCAACCATCAGTTGCGGAAGAGTTTACGTAAAGATTACGTAAAGGCATAGGGTTTCCTTCTGAAAGTTCTGCGAGAGCACGGAATGAAAGAGTAAAATCAACCATATTATTTTTCATAGTTTCAAAGAAACTATCGAATAATTCAGTGTCGTTACTTTTCTTTGTTTTAAATCCAAATTTACGGCGCATTTCTTTTAGCCAATAAGATTCATAAATATTTGAGAAGTTATTAATTATTTGGGTAGCTTTTTCAATTGCGATATCAGCATCTTTATGAATTAGCGGTATTAATGCTTCTGCTAATCTTGCAACATTCCAGCGAGCTAATATTGGCTGATTAGAATAGGCGTAGCGACCTTGTTTATCTATGGATGAAAAAACTGCATTTGCATCATAATAATCCATAAATGCACAAGGACCATAATCAATAGTTTCACCTGACAACGTGACGTTATCAGTATTCATTACGCCGTGAATAAAACCAATACCCATCCATTTTGATATTAGATATGCTTGATTATTCGTGACGTATTCTAATAGTTTTAAATAAGGATTGTCACTCCTTGTTGCTTCTGGATAGTGACGATTTATAGTATAGTCAGCCAGTTGCCTAAGTTTATCTACTTCTTGGCGTGCGGCAAAGAATTGGAACGTACCAACTCTTATGTGGCTGCTTGCTGTGCGCGTTAATACAGCGCCTGTTTGCGCTGTTGCTCGTTGGATGCGTTCGCCAGTAGTAGTTGCGGCTAACGCCCTAGCTGTAGGAACACCAAGTGCATGCATTGCTTCTGCTACCAAATACTCTCTCAAAACGGGGCCCAGCCCAGCCTTACCATCGCCGTTACGGGAAAATACTGTGGGGCCTGAACCTTTTAATTGTATGTCGAACCTAACTCCTGAAGGTGTGAGAATTTCACCTAATAAAAGTGCACGGCCATCACCTAACTGTGGTGAAAAATTACCAAATTGATGCCCGGCATATGCTTGTGCCAAAGTTTCTGCACCATTAGGTTTTACGGCCCCAGAACAGATGGCAGTAAGGTTAAGGTTGGTGATGTCTAACCCAAGTTCATTAGCAAGAGTGTTATTAAACTTAATGAGCTTAGGATTAACTGGAATTACTGCATCGCATGAGGCGTAGAAACCTTCTAGGTCTCGAAAGTATGTGTTATCAAATTTCATTTGGTGACTATGCCTCAAATTTTTGGTAGGTGGAAGGCGCTGTATCATGAGTTTCACACGATAAAATTAAATAAAATAAGCATTAAGTTATTTATATCAAATTTTTATAAGAACCTGCTAATTAGAACTAAATTTTTGATCTTCTAACTTGATCCCGTATCTAGTTTGCAATAAATCGAATTTATGTCTTTATTGCCAATTCTTTTACACCCTGACCCACGCTTGAAAAAAGTCTGTGAACCAGTACTTGATGTTGATACAAAAATTCAAAAATTAGCAAATTCAATGATTGAAACTATGTACGATGCTCCTGGGGTTGGATTGGCAGCCCCTCAAGTGGCTTCTATGGCTCGCTTATTCGTTATGGATTGCACAGAAAGTGAGGCTGAAGACCAACCATTAGTTTTGATAAACCCTCAAATAACCTGGATATCAGAGGATTTAAATGTGCATTCTGAAGGATGTTTGTCATTGCCTGAATTATTTGATGATGTTGAACGCCCTTCACAAGTAAGGATGTCATTTTTAGATATTCAGGGAAAAGCGCATGAACAACAGTTCGATGGTCTTTGGGCAACATGTGCTCAACATGAATTGGATCATCTGAATGGTGTTTTATTTATAGATCACTTAACTCGGATGAAACGATCTATGATGACTAAAAAGATGGTAAAATTAAAAAAAGAATTGGTCCGTAGTTAATGGCAATTCATACGTTTATTAAATTTCCAGATAAGCGATTGATGATTAAGTGTAATCCAGTTGTATCTATTAGTGATTTAGAGCGTAAGATTTGGCGTGATATGTTTGATAGCATGTATGATATGCCCGGGGTTGGCCTTGCTGCCTGTCAGATTGGGATCACTCGGGCGCTAGCTGTAGTAGATGCTGGTGATGGAAGGGATAAACCTGTATCCATGGCAAACCCGGTAATATTACACGCTTCAGCAGTAATGGTTGAACATCAAGAGGGTAGTCCGAACTTGCCTGGGGTATGGGCTAATATAAAGCGACCTCGAGCTGTTACTGTAGGGTTTATGGATGAGAATTCTGTACAAATTGAACGTGATTTTGTTGGACTTTGGGCTACTTCTATTCAACATCAAATTGATCATTTAAATGGGGTAATGTTTTTTGATCATTTAAGTAAGGTGAAGCGAAAAATGTTAATTATCAAGTCGCAAAAGCTAGCAAAACAAGGATTGATTTAATGCGTATAATTTTTATGGGCACGCCAAATTTTTCAGTGCCTATTTTGAATGCAATAATAGATGCAGGGCATGAAATTGTTTCGGTTTATTGCCAGCCTCCACGGCCAGCAGGGCGTGGTAAAAAAGATCGCCTTTCTCCAGTTCATCAACGTGCAAATGTTTTGGGGTTAAATGTAAAACATCCAATTAATTTTAATACTAACCAAGCAGTCACTGATTTTGCTGCATTAAATGCAGATATTGCAATTGTTGTGGCGTATGGATTGATATTACCTCAAATCATATTAGAATCTACACATCAAGGATGTTTGAATATTCATGCTAGCCTTTTACCTAGGTGGCGTGGAGCTGCACCGATTCACCGTGCTGTTATGGCAGGGGATAAGACAACTGGAATTTGCATTATGCAAATGGATTCTGGTCTTGATACAGGCGCAGTGCTTCTTAGTGAGGAAGTAAGTATATTAGAAACTGATACTACTGCCACTTTACATGATCGCTTAGCTGTTATTGGTGCATTGAGTATAGTTGATGCCTTGGCTCGCTTGAATGACCTTGAAGTTAAGCCACAGGCTCTTGAGGGTATTATTTATGCTCATAAAATTAAAAAAGCTGAGGCACAGATTAATTGGTCAGGTTCTGCGCAAGAGGTTGATTGTCATATTCGTGGTTTGTCACCATTTCCTGGTGCATGGTTTAATGATGGAGATCAGCGAATAAAAGTTTTAATGAGTCATGTCGTAGATGGTTTTGGTAATAATGGCGAAATAATTGATCAAGTATCTGTTGCCTGTCAAACAGGTGCAGTCGCATTAACCAATCTACAACGTCCTGGCAAAGATGCTATGAAAGCTGAGGCTTTCATTCAGGGTTATTCATTGCCGATTGGAAAAACTTTGTAGAATTTCTATAGTTGTTTAGTTTACTTTATTTAGATTTAAATGGCGCCATACCATTACGCGCTAATTCATCTGCTTCTTCATTTTCTACGTGACCGGCATGTCCTTTGATCCATTCCCAAGAAACTTCATGGCGTTGTGTGGCAATATCTAACTTCTTCCAAAGCCCTTCGTTTTTTACTGCTTTCTTTGCTGCGGTTTTCCATCCATTTTTTTTCCAACTAAGGATCCATTTTGTTATACCATCTTTGACATATGAGCTGTCTGTAACAATAGTAATTGAACTTGGCCGTTCTAAAGCGTCTAAGGCCATAATTGCAGCGGTTAGTTCCATTTGATTATTTGTAGTTTCAGCGCAGCCACCTGATAGACTTCGGGTTTTCATGGTGGTTTCACCATCTTTTGCAAGGAGTAAGACACCCCAACCACCTGGGCCTGGGTTTCCAGAGCATGCACCGTCAGTATAAGCATATAGTTTAGGCATAAGCTGTCACAATCATAAATGGTTCAAGTGCACCAGTCATTGAAATAGTTCCATTTGTATCGATGCGCTGTGAGTGGGGGGTAAAACCTGCAGAAATTAATAAAGACCTTAATTCGTCTGGTTGATAAAATGTGTAGTTTCGACCTAATTTATCACGTTTTTCGCCATTACCGATTTTTAAGCCAAGGTGTAAATAACCGCTTGGTTTGAGTGCAGTGAAAATACGAGATAAATTTGACGGCATTTCGCCACGTGGGGCATGTAAAAGAGAGAAGTTAGCCCATATTGAGTTATATTTCTTTATATCATCGAGCTCATTGAAACTTGCATGTACTGCATTAATATCAAAGTGTTTGGCTGCAATGTGTACCATTTCTAAGCTGCCATCACTGGCATAAACAGTTAGCCCAGCTGCACGCATCATTGCGGCTGAGTTGCCTGGACCACAACCCAAGTCTAATACATCCCCTCCCAGTGGGGTAGCTGCAATAAATGACTGTAAGTCACTATCAGGTTTTTCTCGACTTATTTTATCAAGATAAACTTGTGCGGATGAATTGTAGTATGCGATAGTTTTTTTATCCAAAATTATTTCCAAACATGGTTGCTATAAAAAACCTAAATTGAAATAATGTTAAAATTATAATGACAGTAAGCGTAAGGGGGATTCGCAAGCGGAGCCACCAAAGTGGGGCCATGCCAAGTAATTTAAAATAAATATCAATAGGTAGAAGAAAAGCAAAACCAATACCAATTATTATGAATTGATATTGACTTGGAAATAATAAAGTTCCTAGGATATAAAGAGTAGGCAAAACAGAAATAATATAGAGAAATGGTTTCTGAATCTTTGCATTAGCCGAAAATCCCCAGAAAGATCCAGCCATAAAACATAAGATAATTATTGAGTAATTTAGCTGAAGATGAGCGCTGTTTATATTTATAGTATTACTTAATAGCGTATCAAGAGTGATATGGAAACTTGAGAAAAGTGCAATAAAAAATGGTATTAAACCTAAAGTACCTAATACTTTTGCGGGCATTGGAACTTTGTGTTTCATATTTTTTCGCGTAATATGCGTGGTACTTTGAATTCAATATTTTCTACGGCAGTTTCAACAATTTTTTGTGTTACGTCATAGCGATCTGTTATTGCTGATATTACTTCATTTATTAATATTTCTGGAGCTGAAGCTCCTGCTGTTATTCCAATTGACTTTATGCCACTTAATGCACGCCAGTCTATATCTGATGCACGTTGTACCATTTGGGAATAGGCACATCCAGATGATTTACCGACCTCTACTAAGCGTTTTGAGTTAGAAGAGTTTGGAGCACCAATAACTAATAATGCATCAACTTTTGGTGCGACTGATTTAACGGCTTCTTGGCGATTTGTAGTTGCATAACAAATATCTTCTTTATGTGGGCCAACAATATTTGGAAAGCGTGTCTTAAGTGCAGAAACAATTTCAATGGTATCATCAACTGACAAGGTTGTTTGAGTAATATAAGCTAATTGGTCAGAATTGCGGGGGGATATATTTAATACGTCTTTGGTTGTTTCTACTAAAAGCACTTCACCCTTGGGTAGTTGCCCCATTGTGCCTATAGTTTCTGGATGGCCCTGATGGCCAATCATTACCATTTGTAATCCATTTGAGTAATGGCGCTCTGCTTCAATATGAACTTTGCTTACCAGTGGGCAGGTAGCGTCAATAAATACCATTTTACGAGCTTGTGCAGCGGCTGGAACCGATTTTGGGACACCATGAGCTGAAAAAATAACAGGCCGATCATTTGGGCACTCTTCGAGTTCTTCCACAAATATGGCGCCCTTCGCTCTTAATTCATCTACAACATATTTATTATGAACAATTTCATGGCGGACAAAAATGGGAGCACCCCATTTTTCTAATGCCATTTCAACTATTTTAATAGCACGGTCCACTCCGGCACAAAATCCGCGTGGCGCTGCTAGGTAAAGGTCTAAAGCTGGTTTTGTCATATGAGTGTTTTAAACTGCAAAAGGATAGTTATACAATGGAATTTAAGTTAATTTTAATAAAACAGCAAAAGCCGACATACTTGCCTCAAAATACTTTGCATCCAATGTAATTATAATTTTGCAGAACGTGTTGTAAAGACGTCTATATAAGCATGTATTGCGATTATGAAGAATTTAAATATTAAATTTTTTTACCAAGTATTATACATTTATTTATATAGCTTTTTATATCAACGAATGATGGATTAAAGGCTGTAAATGCTAAAATTTCTTTAGAATTTCATATATTTTAAAATATTATAGCAATAGATATACTAAATAACATACTCTGATCATGAGGGTCTCCCAATAATACTGCGTAAGTCCTCAAGTTCGATAAAGTTATCTGCTTGGCGGCGTAAATCGTCTGAAATCATGGATGGTTGAGATCGAGTTGTTGAGACTATTGATACGCGGACGCCTTGGCGTTGAATTGATTCAACAAGAGAACAAAAATCGCCATCACCTGAAAATATAACTATGTGATCTAAGTGAGGAGCTAACTCCATTACGTTTACAGCAAGCTCGATGTCCATATTTCCCTTAACTTTGCGTCTTCCCAAAGAATCGGTATATTCTTTTGCGGACTTTGTAACCAATGTGAAGCCATTGTAACTAAGCCAATCTACGAGGGGCCGAAGTGGTGAGTTTTCGTCGTCTTCTAACAAAGCAGTGTAGTAATACGCACGCAATAGTTTTCCGCGCCTCATGAACTCTTTTTTTAAAAGTTTATAATCAATGTCTAAATTTATAGCCTTTAATGAGGCATGAAGATTCGAGCCGTCTATAAATAGACCTAATCGTTCATTGGGAAAAAACATAACTTGTCCTTTTGTAAAGCTTCATTAATAAAAGAATAATTGGCTTCTAATGCAAAATATATTAAAGCTTAACATAATCTTTTATCTATGAAAATTAAATGATCAATAGTTGATGTCACACTATAACTCCAAGAAAATACTTTTGGCACTAGGTTCAAATGTCTCTAATGATTTGCAGGATTCATACGATCTGGTTAAGAAATCGATAAGTGAGTTATGTAAAAAAACTATTAAAAAAATAAATATTAGTAACTTTTACCAAACACCTGCTTTTCCTATTGGGGCAGGGCCTGATTTTATAAATTGTGTTATTTCAGCATATACAGAGTTAGATTCTTTAGCTTTACTTGAAGAACTTCATTCGATTGAAGCTAAATTTGGTAGAAAAAGATTAAAGCGTTGGGGACAGAGAACTCTAGATATTGATTTGTTAGATTATGATTTTAATATAAAACCTAATATTACTTATGTGCAAGAATGGTTAAATATGCCGTTAGGTCAACAATTGAAACAAATTCCTAACCAGTTGATATTGCCTCACCCGCGGCTTCAAGAACGTGCATTTGTACTTATCCCAATGGTTGATGTTGCGCCTGACTGGATGCACCCCATATTAGGTAAAACGACTTTGGAAATGCGTGATGCTTTATCATTAAAAACACTAAATGAAATTCGATTTTTCATTAGGTCAGATTGAGTGAACTGCCCTTGCCATTTTTATTAAAACACCTTAATGAAAGCTTCTTGTAGATATCATGAAAACTTGGAGTTCCTAGATGGCACGTGTAACTGTAGAAGATTGTGTTGATAAAGTACCAAATCGATTTGATTTGGTAATGCTGGCTGCGCACCGTGCGCGCGAAATATCTTCGGGATCAGAATTAACTGTTTCACGTGATAATGATAAAAATCCAGTAGTAGCTTTACGCGAAATTGCTGAGGAAACATTAAGTGCTGCAAACTTACACGAAGCGGCAGTGCAAAGTTACCAAACTCAAATTGAAGTTGATGAGCCAGAAGAAGATGAAATGGCGCTATTGATGGGTGGTGGCGATGACGAGCCAGGTGATGACATGAATGATGAAAACTTGTTACGCGCACTCATGGAAGCTCAGGAAGCCAAATAAGTGGGCCTTGGCCTACTTTTAGGATTCGGCTAAATGATCGACGTTGAAACGCTGGTCGATCATGTACGTACTTATAATCCTAAGGCTAATGTTGACTTAATTTGCCGTGCTTATGCTTATGGTAAGCAAAAGCACGCTAAACAAAAGCGGCATTCAGGTGAGTCATACTTCACGCACCCTATCGAAGTTGCTATTATTTTAGCCGGGCAAAAACTTGATGATGATACTATTGTTACGGCATTATTGCATGATACTTTAGAAGACACTGACGCTACATTTAAGGAAGTAACTGAGTTATTTGGTCTTGAAATTGCGCAATTAATTGATGGTGTTACAAAGCTTACAAATTTAGAACTATCATCAGTTCAAGCAAAACAAGCCGAAAACTTTCGCAAACTATTACTTGCTATGTCTCAAGATTTACGAGTTTTATTAGTAAAGCTTGGTGACCGTTTGCACAATATGCGTACAATTAAGCATATGCGGCCTGAAAAGCAGATAAGCAAAGCACGTGAAACTATGGATATTTTTGCACCATTGGCTGGGCGTATGGGCATGCAGTGGATGCGCGATGAGCTGGAAGATTGGGCCTTCAAAGTTTTAAATCCTGAAGCTCGTAATTCAATTTTACGCCGTTTTATAAATCTACGTGACCAGTCTGAGGATTTAATTCCTTCAATCATTAAAGATATACGGACATTATTATCAGCAAACTCTATTCAAGCTAGTATTACTGGCCGTGAGAAAAAACCATATTCAATTTGGCGTAAGATGGAAGAAAAACAACAAAGTTTTTCACGGTTATCTGATATTTATGGATTTCGAGTTATTACTGAGAATGAAAGTGACGCTTATCATGTCCTTGGCGCCGTTCATCAGAGATGGACGGCAGTACCAGGCCGATTTAAAGATTATATATCTGCGCCGAAATCAAACGGGTATCGTTCCATTCATACTACTGTAGCTGGCCGTGATGGCAAGTTAGTTGAAATTCAAATTCGCACGCGTGAAATGAACGAAGTTGCAGAAGTTGGTGTTGCAGCGCATTGGTCCTATCGTGATGGTCAGCGCGCACAAAATCGCTTTTCTGTTGATCCATTATCTTGGTTAGCAAGTTTAGCTGTGCGTATTGAAAGTGAAGAAGATGATCATGAAGAGTTCTTAGAGCATGTAAAATTGGAAATGTTTGCGGATCAAGTGTTCTGCTTCACTCCCAAAGGAGATGTTATTCAATTACCTCGTGGTGCGACACCGATTGATTTTGCTTTTGCTATTCACACGCGAATTGGCTCTACGTGCGTCGGTGTGAAAGTTGACGGGCGTCGTGTTCCATTATCGACACGCTTGCGCAATGGCCAATCTGTTGAAATTCAAACAGCAACTGGGCAACGCCCGCAGGCTACGTGGATAGATATTGTGATTACTGGCCGTGCGAAATCTGCGATCCGTCGTGCCTTACGTGAAGATCATCAAGCTGGATATATAAAGCTTGGCCGCGAATTGGCTAGAGTTGCATTAGAACATATTGGTAAGAAAGCAACGGACAAAGCATTAAGTACTGCTGCAAAAAAACTTGGCCTAAAGAGTCATAATGAAGTGTTGTTAAAACTTGGTAGTGCTGAATTAATGGGTGTTGACCTTGTAGAGGCCTTGTATCCATCTTTGTTACATCAGACTGATAAAGATATGAATCAATCTGTTGCTAAAATTGTGGGTTTAGATGCTGATCAATACATTCAAGGAGCATCTTGTTGCCAACCATTGCCAGGCGAACGAATCGTTGGCATCGCAACACGTGGGAAAGGTGTATTTGTACACTCTATTTATTGTGATACTTTGATTGATTATGAAGATCAACCTGATCGCTGGATTGATTTGACGTGGACTAAGGGACGCAGTGATTCAGTTAATAAAGTTACGATTGAAGTTACAATGGCAAACTTTAGTGGTGTTTTGGGGCGAATATGCATTTTAATATCTGAACAAGATAGCAATATTATTGATATGCATTTTAGTGACCGTAAACAAGATTTTTACAGGATTGCGATTGATATACAGGTAAGAGATGTGGAACATCTAGAAAATATAGTTACAGCAGTAGAAGCTGATTCGGATGTTGCACAAGTTCTACAGTCTCGGCGTCACCAAGTGACGCTTAAAAAATAAAATTTTATTAAGGTGGCCTGCCAATCCAATGTTTAAACGTCGTACACCACTTTCATTTTGGCAATGGTTTAAAGAGGGTTTTTACCCTCGCTCAGGTTGGCGCCGCGTAATTAATTATACAAGTTACCGTTTGAAGCGGTTGCCTGACACGCCACATCGAATTGCTTTAGGCTTTGCATGTGGAGCATTTGCAAGTTTTTCTCCATTGTTTGGACTTCATTTTTTTATTGCTGTTTTTTTAGCATATGCCGTCCGTGGAAACGTTTTATCTTCACTTATGGGAACATTTTTTGGCAACCCAATAACATTTCCAATTATTGGTGTGGTTAGCTATCGGTCAGGTTTGTATATTTTGGGAATGGGGCCTGAAGAGACAGCTTGGGATACGATTAGATCTGGAATTAGCGAAGCTTTTATTAGCATGTGGAGTGGTGTGCAGTTTCTATTTGGATATGGCCCAACGCGTTGGGATGGCTTCGTGGATTTTTTCCATAGTGTTTTTATACCTTATTTTATCGGTGGTTTATTGCCAGGATTAATTACTGGTGTAATTATTTATTTTGTTTCAAAACCGCTAGTCCGAGCATACCAACAGCGCCGTCGTGGGAGGTTGATGAAAAAGATTAATGAAATACGTGAAAGACGTGAGGTGGAATCTTCCTCTCAAAAACTGACTGACTCAAAAGATACTTAAGTCTATTAGTGAATAAAGCTGAACATATCCTAAATATTAAAAAGAGACATTATCATGTTAAAAATATCTACTGAAACTTTACGATTAGGTGTAAATATTGATCATGTAGCAACTGTAAGAAATGCACGAGGTGGTGTATGTCCAGATCCGTTACGTGCTGCACTCTTGGCCGAAGCTGCTGGAGCTGATGGTATTACAGCCCATCTGCGCGAAGACCGGCGGCACATAACGGACCGCGACATCGATGCGTTAATGAATGGCTTAAATGTACCTTTAAATTTTGAAATGGCTGCTACTAAGGAAATGCAAGAAATAGCATTACGGTATGTTCCTAATGCAGTTTGCATTGTTCCTGAAAAACGTGAAGAGAGAACGACTGAAGGTGGCCTTGAAATCGCGCGTGAAGAAAATAAGATAGGTGACTTTATTGCTCCACTTCGTGAAGCAGGATGTCGTGTTTCAATTTTTATAGCTGCTGATCAACGCCAAATTGAAAGTGCAGCCCGTATTGGCGCACCAGTAATAGAATTGCATACTGGTGCATATTGCGACGCAAATGCAGAGGGTCGATTTGAGGATCGTAATATTGAATTATTGCGTCTGCAAAAAATGTCAAATTTTGCTAATAGTTTAGGGTTAGAGGTTCATGCTGGGCATGGTCTAACATTTGATTGCGTAAAGCCAATTGCTGTCATCCCACAGGTAATGGAGCTAAATATTGGTCATTTTTTAATTGGAGAA
>Ga0115003_10000486_pt1 | contig 34899 bp, 32 predicted proteins | sample ArcticOcean_MG_C_7_FD_88736 | JGI IMG/M metagenome (GOLD analysis project Ga0115003, IMG submission 88736) | Marine microbial communities from western Arctic Ocean - ArcticOcean_MG_CB11_88 | ecosystem: Environmental > Aquatic > Marine > Oceanic | place: Arctic Ocean: Canada Basin | collected...
CGAGCGCTTGAGCAATTTGAGGGCTCCGCACACGACGCGCTTGCTCAAACTGACGACGAAGAATATGAAATCCAAACCCGCAAACTCTCGTTATGAATGAGGGAGCCTCGGGGGGCAGGTCACTTCCAACGACCCGTTTCTTGCTTCGTCGCATTGCCGATAACCTTCATCGCGGCGCCGTAAGACCGCAGTAGATCGGTCACGATGACATGTGGTGGACCAAAGCGCTTCATTGTTTTCCTGAGGAATTTCAATGCAGTGTTGCGATCCCGGCGCTTCGTAACGTAGCTTTCCAACACTTCGCCTTCGTGATCCACAGCCCGCCAAAAGTAGTGCGTCTCGTCGTTGATTCTCACGAAAACCTCGTCCAAATGCCATTGCCAATTCGAACAAGCGCACAATTGCTGAATGCGTTTCTTTCGGATCCCGGCAGCAGACAACGGGACGAAACGGTTCTACCAGAAACGGACCGTCTCATGGCTGATATCAATACCGCGTTCGTGCAGCAGATCCTCGACATTACGAAATGACAGAGGCATCATCACCACCAGGCGGATGATTTCTGAAGACGTCTTGAAGTAGCTAAAAGGGGAGTGTTTTGTCATCCGGAGGCTCTAGACCGCCACCCTACCCGCCTCAAGCTAGTTTCCTCTGGCAGCACCCATAGAACTCCCTTTGCTTAGCGTCGCGTTTGTTGTGCGTTGCAGGGCGACACTTGAATCGCCGCCTCTACCTTATCCCAGACCAACGCTCTTCCGATCTGTTCCGCCCTTCTCGGACGCCGCGGTGACATTCAGCTTTGCACTTGATGACTGAGACTTTACGAGCCATTCCACCTTTTTCGTGACCGCGGACCATTGTTGGCCCCAATTGGAATAGGCGTAAAGGCGTTCGTTTCGGCCTGCGAGATTTCCCAGTTTCACATCGGCTGGGTTCATGACCAACTCTGCGTCCTCACACTCCAACGTCAGTGTCACCGGCTTGGCGACACCATTCTGAATTGCAACATCGGACAGGTTCGTGGGCAGATACCCGTGGTTTGAAACCACTGCCGTGACGCGGTGTAAGTCCATTCCAAGCTCTTCGACTTCTAAAGTGTCAATCTCAACTCTGGGCGCGGCGGCGGCGTGTTTGAGGTTGAACATCACGTTATTGTGGCAAACATCTTCGAGCATATTTCCTGGAGGGTTACGATAGCTCCAAATGTAAACCATACCGCCGACTTCGACGGGCCCAAGTTGGGGATGATCAAAAGTCTCCCATGGGCGGAACCCCTGATCGCCAACATTTTCAACCACCCAGTTGTGCACCAACCGTTGCGTCGCGGCATCGCGCGGACCGAGGTTGTAGTAGCCTTCTTTTGGCACGCCCGCAGTCCTTTCCAAATCCCAAAGCTCTGTTCCAAACGAGATGATCCCCATTTCCTCGTAAGTCCAATCGGTCAGCGTGCCGTGACGAGCTTTGCTCTTATCCGGTGTAAATTCCTCATAAACCGAAACGGTGGGGTAGCCTGTCAGCCGCTCTCCGACCGCGCCCAGTGCTTTATAAAGCGACAGGTCCGGTGCGCTCATCTCGCTGTCCAGTTGCAACATGGACGGGCGCAGAATGATACCGCCGTGGGTGTGATAGGCGCACATACCGGTGATATTGGGATGGTTCAGAATGACGTCACGCATACTCGCGGTTTCCGGTTCCGAAAACGGATACTCGCCAGCGCCGTATTCCTGCGGCGTCCAGTTTGTCGGAAAATTGCGGTTCATGTTGCCGTCTTCCTGCATCTCGATATGCACATGGACGCCGTCAAAGTTGCGGATCAGGCCCTCGGGATAAAGCCGGAAGTACTCGCCCCCTTCCTCACCAGGCTCGCGCTGCACCATGATCGCTGGATCAACATCGTCCTTTTTCCATTCACCTTTGGTGTCAGGAACGCGCATTTGCACAATATAACCGTCATCATTGATGTCTTGCGGAATCAACCCTTCGATCCGGTCTTCACCCGGCAAGAACCGACCATTTCCGCACCACGGATGATAGGGCGCCGTCAGTGCGTTTTCCGCGCCGTCAGGATTGATACGCGGGATGATGTAGAAAACCTGCCCATCGATCAGCCGCGTCACTTCTTCATCTGTGCCGTGGTTTGCCAGCAAATACCAGCAGGCATACAGCGCCGTAGCGGACGTTGCGTGTTCCTCGGCATGGATTTGCGCGTCGATATAAAAACCCGGCTTTTCAAGCGCTGGCCCAGTGTCAGCGTTGGTGATCGTCATGAACCAGACATCGCGGCCCTGAAAGCTTTTGGCGATAGAGGTCAGGGTGCAAAGTTTCGGATAGGCCTTGGCCAGTGCATGAAGATGCGCGGTCATCTGATCATAAGTGTAATAGGTGTCAAAAGCGATATCGACGTGTGGCATGTTGTGTCCTTTCGGGACCGAAATTAGCGGCCTTAACTACGGCCAAAATGTTCCATGATGGCGGCAGCGTATTTGATGCCTTGGATGTATTTATCGACGTGAATGTTCTCGTCTGGCGCATGCAGGTTGCAACCCGGGTTGGCAAAGCCGGTCAACACGCAAGGGATCCAGACGTGTTTCAGGATTGCGCCCTCGGCTGACACGCCGTTGACGATGGGTGGCTCTCCGTAAACCTCGTGGGCGGCGGCAATAATCGACACGGAAATGTCTTCGCGTGCTGAAATCTTGTAAGGGTCTTCGGTGCGCGCCTCACCGACGACTTCGATATTGTCAAAGCCTTGCGCTTTCAGATGGTCGCGCAACTTAACAATTGCCTTGGAAGGCGAGATGTTGGGGATCAGACGGAAATCCATCCGAACGCGGGCTTCGGATGGCACGATGGTCTTGGTGCCTTTGCCAGTATAACCACCTGTAATACCTTGAATATTCGCTGTAGGTTCATATGTACGCGCCTTAAGTGCATCCACACCGTCGCGACCAAGGGCAAATTCATCAACGCCCATTTCATCCTTGAGCATGCCGAAATCAATCCGCGCGGCTTTGTCCGCCAAATAGCCCATATCTTCGTCGTTCGGGACATAAATTCCCTCGCCCCAATTCGGGATCAACATGTTTTTTTCGCGGTCCATGATCGTCGCCAGCGCATGCACCAAATCCCACACCGGGTTGGGCACCAGTGGTGCGTTCAGCGAATGCACATCAGTGCGCGGGCCACGTGCGATCAATTCCACAAACAGGACCGATTTAAGGCCAAGCGAAACATCCGGCACCTCGACCCCGATTTCGAGGCTGCCATCAAGGCAATGCATGCCGTCTGCTTCAAGCATTTTGGCATTTTTCTTGGCCCACGGGCCAAGGTTCAGCGATCCGATTTCTTCTTCGCCCTCGATCATGATTTTCAGGCCGACCGGCATCTCGCCCCGCACGGCCAAAAATGCTTTGGCGGCCTTGTTGAACGCGAGAACACCGGATTTGTTATCCGTCGCACCGCGGCCATACAACACGCCGTCAACAACCGCGCCGGACCATGGGCCACCATGGGTCCACGCCTCGATCGGTTCGGGTGGCTGCACGTCGTAGTGGGAATAGCACAACAGTGTTTTGTCTGATTTGGACGGCACCTCGCAATAAACGACAGGCGGTCCCTCTTCCAGCTCGTGAAATTCTGCGGGCAACCCGTCGCGGTGCATCATATCGCGGATCAGCGTTGCGCATTCGCGCAGCCCGATGTCTTGCGCCGAGATCGACGGTTGCTGCACAAATGTCTGCAAATCCGCGATAAACTCGTCCGCGTGGGCGTCAATATAGTCGTAGATATCTTTCATAGCGGGTGCTCCTGTGACAAGTCCCACGCATTCAAACGTTGCCCGCTGAGGGCCGCCTCGCGGGTGGTGGCGATATGGGCAAAGGCTGGCGCAAGCAACTCGGGCTCGATCCATTCAGCCTTCAATTCAGGTGGATAATTACGCTCGGACATTGGCGTGTGCATCGCGCGGCCTGGCGTAATGGTGCAAGAAACGATGCCATGCGCCTCGCCCTCCATCGCCAGACATTTGGAAAACCCTTCCAGCGCATGTTTGGCGGCGCAATAGGCGGTTTCGTCAACGAAACCCTTAATGCCCGATTGCGAGGACACAAAGATCAATGCACCACCGCGCGCTTTCATCGCCGCCCAAACGGCTTGGCTGAGTTGAAACGCAGCCTGAATGCCGACATCCATTGTGGCTTTGAACGTCACCAAACTGACGGCTTCGATCGGCTCGGGCCGCAATATCGCCGCGTTGTGGATCAAGGTATCAATGGGGCCAGAGATCGTGGCGATAGCCTTGGCCGTCGCGTCAGCATCCGCCAGATCAACACATATCACGGTGGCCGCACCGCCGATCTGGTCATTGATAGCGTCGAGCCCCCCCGCATTCACATCCAGCAACACCAGATCAGCGCCTTGCCCCGCAAAAACCCGCGCGATGGCCGCGCCTAGCCCCTGCCCTGCACCAGTTATAACAACCCTTTGATCCGACAGCGCGGGCATCAAATCGCACCCGCTATATCGAGATTTTCCCATTTACGGCTAGTCGTGGACGCAAACACCGCATCAACGACCAACTGGTTGCGCAATCCATCCACAAAACTCGCCCCGCGTTTCAGGCCCCTGTCTTCGGTGATGGCAGCGGTCAATTCTTGCAACGCGGCCAGCACAGAGACATTCCAAATGCCTTTGTTCAGCCTGTCCAGTTTGGAGTGTGGGTCTTCAACGCTGATGTCTTTGAAGTTTCCGCCTGCCTTCGAAAAGTATAGCTTCTCGTCACCGTTGGACAAAGTAATGGTGCCCTTGGATCCAAACACCTGCGTCTCATTGCCCATATTGGCGACCGCCACGCCGCTCATGAAGACTTGCGCCAACGCGCCTGTCTCCATTTCGAGGGTGAAATGCGATAGATCATCGGCGGTTGCGGTCCACGCCTCGCCAGTAGTCTTGCAAATCCGGTCAGGGATCACGGTAAGCGCCTGCCCAATTACGGATTTGGGCTCACCCAGCCACCAGCGTAGCATGTCCACCTGATGCGACCCGTTAGCCCCCATGCGACCACCACCCATCGTCGCATCCGACCACCAATCGCCCTTGGGGCGCGACGCCGGATTGGCCCAAGACGCGCCGATATTGGAGATGTTCACATGGCGTATATCGCCCAACTCGCCACCATGGATCAGTTCGGCAATGCGCGCACGGGTCGGATTGAAGCGCAACTCGTGGTCGATCATATGCAGCCGGTCGGCCTTGCGTGCCGCACCAAGCATGTCCCGCGCCTCGCCTGCATTCAGCGCAGTCGGTTTTTCACACAATACATGCGCACCGGATGCAAATGCAGCCAGCACCATCGGGGCATGCATCGACGTGGGCGTGGCAATGCACACAAGGTCCAGCGCATTATCTGCCAGCATCTTTTGCCAATCGTCATAGATGGCCGTGATGCCATGTGACGCGGCGGCGGCTCTTGCGTTTTCCAAACGGCCCGATGCCAAGGCCACAATGTTGGCCCCCTTTATGTGCGCGAACGCGGGAAGATAGGCATCGCGGGCGAAACTGGCGCCGATAATTCCGACATTTAACATGAGGTCTCCTTTAGGGATGTTAGGGCGCGGATTTCTTCAATCTCGACGGTCGAACGGCGTTGCGACGCAAGAATGCAGGCCTGCAACAAGAACAATGATTGTAGATGGTCGCGACCGGTGCATTCGGGTTCGGCGGTGCCACGACAGGTGGCAACAAAGGATTTTAGCAACTCGGTCGCATCACTGATCCAAGGGGTGTGATCCGGCAATGCCACAGGTGTAAGGTCCGGCTCCATCCGGCGCGCAAAGGCAAGATCGCCAAACATTTTTCTCTGCACCACGATCCCTTCAGAACCATCCGTCCGCCAATCAAAGTTCATCGGCTCGTGGCCAGATTGCCACGTGCCTTGATAGGTGACGCTCATCCCGTTCTCGAAACCGATTAACGCCGAGACATTGGTGTCACCCGCATACATCGTCCAGCTTGGGTTGAACGTATGAGCCTGAATATGAGTGGGCTCGGTTTCGTAAACATAGCGCATCAGGTCAAAATGGTGAATCGATTGCTCCCACAACATTGGATGCGCCATGTGCAACGGATAGGAATTTAGCCAGTCCTGAGTTCCATCGCGCCAACGTTCATAGACGAAGCGGCCAAACTCCGGTGTTCCAATCTCTCCGGTCCTCAACAATCGCCGCATTTCCTGCGTCACGCCGAGATAGCGGAAGTTCAGGCCAACGATCAGGTGCACACCGGCGGCTTCAGCCATTTCTACGAATCTGGCGGCAGTCACCACATCATCTGACAGCGGCTTTTCGGCCAAAATAGCGAGGCCATGCGCGCAAGCTGTTGCGATCTGGTGTTCGCGCCCACTCGGTGGTGTGCATAACAGGATGGCATCGGCCTGCGTGCCGATGATATCGGAGATATCCGCGCCAATCGGGATGTCAGGATGGTTTTCAGCCGCTTTAGCACGTGCGTCAGGATTGGGATCACAAAGAGCTGCAATCTCGATGTCGGGGTTAGATTGCACAACCTGCAACCACGTTCCAGCCCGCGCGCCAAGGCCGACAATGATCAAGCGAACTTGGGTCATGTCGTGACCTCCGTCTGGATCATCTGATCAAGAGCATCTTCCATCCCTGTCCACCGCGCTGCGTCAAAGACGCTGGTTACGCCGCTGCCCATTGGAGGGCGGATCGGGTCATGGGGTGGCGGCGCGAAGCGAATGGTCGCGCCGTGAATTCTGGCCGCAATTGCACGCGCCAAATCGAGGTCGGTAATGACGGGCGGCGTGCCTGCATGAATGACATGCGAACCTTTTGTCGGAAATTGTTGCATCAGTTGGGTAATTGCTCCGGCCAAATCCGGCAACCACGACCACTCCCGCTCTGCATTTGGTGTCTGGACCGTGATGACACCGCTTGTGTGGGCTTCTGCAAGCATCTGTGAAACCAGACAAAGATGCTGACGGCTTTCACGAATAGCTTCATGTGCGCCGAATATATTGCCCAACCGCAGGCTGAGGGTCGTAAACCAGTGCTCGGCAGCCGATGTGGTTAACAATTCACCAGCCTGTTTGGCGGCACAATAAGTGCAGGTCGCTGTTGGTTTGGTCGCTTCGGTGAAACGGCCGTTTGGGGTTGGGGCGTCGTTTGATTCAAAAACACCCATTGAGCTGATGAACAGGAACTTGGTCGCGCCCGCCCCGCGCGAAGAGTCGAGCGTTGCCGTCAGCAAGTCCATATTGCGTCGGATATGGGCGGCGTAGCTGATGCCAAGGCGTTCGGGTGACGCGGTGATTGCTGCGCCGTGGATAACGGACTCGAATTCGACGTTAGACAACTCTGAAAGAACCTGTGGCAGTTGGCCCTCAATCTGGCGAATACCTTTTAGACGTGCGGCAGTGGCGACGTCAAACACTTGATCAACAGCCAGCACATTGCGACCGGATCGGTGCAAAGCTAGCGCAATCTCGGAACAGACAAATCCACCTGCTCCCGTAACTAGTATTGGGCGATCACTCATGATTGCCCTTGCGAACCAGCCAAATGGACAGCCCGTGCTATGGCGTCAGCATGGTCTTGGCCGACAGCAACGAATGGCGGGCGAACGCGTCCGAAATTTTCATCACCCCTTTGCACCGCAATCGTACGTTTGATCGACGGAACCAGTGGCATACTTTCAAAAATTTCACGGACGGCGCAGACTTGACGGTGCAATGCGTCATGATCAGTCCCGTTCAGCCCGTCAATCAACGCCCGAATCCCACGTGGATTTACGTTGGAACTGGCACTGATGCACCCGGCCCCACCCGCTGCAACGTTCTCGGGGATACGCGATTCCGACGCGGAATACGTGTCGATTTGCGGGAAAGCCGCGATAACGGCAGCTGTGTTTTCCCAACTACCAGAACTGTCCTTAAGCCCCGCGATCTGGTCGCCAAAACGCGTGATCAACCGCTTGATCAAAGGCAAAGTGATTGGGACTCCCGACATTTGCGGGATGTGATAAAGATAGACGCGCAAATTCGGCCCCACGGCCTCGATCACCTGCGCATAGGCATCAAACACGCCCTCATCACTGACGCCTTTGTAGAAAAACGGCGGCAACATCAGCACGCCGCGACAGCCAAGCTGCATTGCATGTGCGGAAAGCGCGATGGTATCCGGCGCCGCGCAACATCCGGTGCCGGGGATCAACTGCGCCGGATCAATACCGCCTGCGATCAAGGCTTCTAAAGCGGCCATTCTTTCGGTGACCGACAGGGAGTTGGCTTCGCTGGTCGTGCCGAATGGGGCCAAACCGTGTGCGCCGCCCACAAGCAAGGCTTGGGCGTGGGTTACATAGCGTGCAGTATCCACCGAAAGATCACTGGCAAAGGGCGTTATCACGGGTACAAAAAGTTCGATTTTACGAGGGGTCATGGCAAATTTCTTTCAAAGGAAGTCAGCAACAAACAGGTTCAGGTGAGGGCTGTTAACGTTATCGGCCGAATGGATTGGAAATCGTCATCCGGCAATTGGCCGCCTCGCCACATCAGCACTACAAAATGGCCAGCGCGGTCAATGACGGTCGCACCAAGATGCCAAACGCCGGGGTTGAAAATTACGCCCATTGTTCCTGGCAACAGAAAGGCAAGCGCGCGATCAAGATCGGGTGCGCCTGTCTCATTGGACGGCGTAACCATCACTGCATAGCGGGACACGTCCAGCGGGAAGAAACATTGGGCCGCGTGTGGATGGCGCTCGATCTTTTCGACCGTCATTGGCAACGTCCGCGGCAAGACATGGTTGACGTGGAGTACCGGTGTAGTGTCATCGGGGCTTGTCTCAAGAGAATTACTATAGAATTGGCGCGTGTCTGATGCATCAGGTGGCACGACAAACCGCCCAAAAGGGGAAAACGCCTCTGCGTCGGGGGGCATAAGGGGGATGATTATGTCCGTCATTTGTCCTGCTTTGGTGGCACGTTTGCACGCCAAAAATCAGCAATTTGATCGCGCTTGCAGACCCAGACGTCCGGGCGTTTAGCAACGTGATCGATGAACCGCACCAATCCGGCCAATCGCCCCGGATGACCGATAATCCGCCCATGTAAGCCGATAGACATCATGCGCGGCTTTTCCTCGGCTTCTTGTGCAAGCACATCGAAACTGTCGATCAGGAAGTCTTCGAAATCACGGCCTGAAAAAACGTCGCCGGACAGAAATTTGGCGTCATTATTGACCATCGTATATGGCACGACGAGATGGGGGTTTCCGTCGACATCGGTCCAATATGGCAAATCGTCATTGTAGGCGTCACTGTCGTAGTCAAAGCCGCCATGCGCCGCGACGAGCCCGCGCGTGTTGGTCGACGCTGAGTACCTGCAATACCAGCCACGCGGCGCGCGACCGATTGTGCTTAGCAGGCTGGCATGTGCCATGGCAATCTGTTCGGCTTCGGCCTCGGGGCTAAGGTGATAGTGTTCGATCCAACGATGACCATGGGCACAAATATCCCAATCCGTCGCGGCGATGGCTTCCGCAATATTGGGGCACATTTCAAGCGCCACTGCACTTGCAAAGACGGTCAGCGGCAGAGCATGCTTGCAAAACAGATCATGGATCCGCCAGAATCCGACGCGGCTGCCGTATTCATACATCGACTCAGCCGACAAATCGCGGTCCCCTTGCGGAACACGGGATGCGCGAACTTCGCAAAGTGCACTTTCGGAACGTCCATCACCATTACTAATGGAATATTCTGACCCCTCCTCGACATTCAGCACGAAATTTACAGCCAACCCGCCACCATTTGGCCAACGAATGTCAGGCGGGTTCGCGCCATAACCAGCAAGATCGCGGAGCCGGTTCATCGGCCCGCTCCGAAGAGTTTGGCAGCCTTAATCACGGGGACCCTCGACTTTGTTGAAGAAGCAGCACCAATCGCCCTGATTGACGTTCGGCAGGGCGCGCAAACCAAAGAACATGCCACTAGCAGGGGCGCGGAGTTCCCCGACCACGTCACCGAAAATATTGATAATGAGGGCAATCTTGTCGCCTTTTTTCATCATCGTCAGAAAATCAACGTCCGGCTCTGGCAAGAATATACCCGACGCGGGGGCTAGTAGCGCCTCTTGCTGGCCTTTGGTCGCGTCGTCCGGATAAGTCGCTGTGCCGTCCAGCATGTCGTAGTGATAACAAATATTGAGGATCGACTTGGCCAACTCGTTACCCACATAGCGGAACCGCCCGGGCGATGTATAAGACCGCCCGCCAAGTTCAACGGTGATGCCGACCTTGCCCGCATTGTTCATCGCGGCCATCGGGCTGCCCGCCTTAGTAAAGTTGGACATGATGCAGCCCCATCCCTCGCCCATCGCCTTGGCCAGTTCGACGCTTTCGGGACGTTCATCGACAAAGATCGCCTTATCAAGGAACGAGTGCGCGCCGCCGGAATGGATCGAAATCTCCAGATCAGCCACGTCCTTCATTGCCTGCCAATGGGCGTCGGCAACGCGGTCGCTAAAATAGCCATCAGGCTTGCCGGGATAGATGCGGTTCATATCATAGGTAAAGGTATCCAACGGATTGCCCCGCTCGGCCGCTGAAAATGCCAACGGGTTGACACAAGGCACCAAAACCACCGCGCCACGCAGTTTGGTCGCGTCGATTTGTTTGGCCGCCAGTGCACAGGCCAGAGGGCCTTCGGGCTCATCGCCGTGGATCGCGGCGTTGACCCAGAACGTTGGACCCGCCCCCGCGCCGTTGATCACAACGACGGGGATTTCGACCTTAACGCCGCCGGCCAGATCACCGGCAGGGATCGCGCCGCGTATCATTTCGCCGGGATTGGCCGTGGCTGTGCCGACTGTCAGAGTTTGGTTTCCATCGGTGCTCATACTGCTTCTGCCCCTGACTTTTCATAGGTCACAAGTTGTTCGGGCGTGTAGACCTGCATGAATTCAATCTCGATCCCGCCCGCGTCATTGTCCAGAAACGCAACCCAGCCTTCGGGGTGGGCGTGGCTGCCGGTTTTTTTGCAAGCCTTGCATTCGCGTAAATCCGCGCCCTGCTCCTGCGCATGGGCAAGGGCCGCACCAATGTCATCAACCTCGTAGCAAATGTGATGCAGCCCTTCGGCCCCGCGCTCTTTGATCCATGCGTCAAAACGCCCTCCGACCTCGGTCGATTGGCATAGTTGGTATTCAATTCCGCCCAGATAAAATAGCGCGACCTTATTGCCGGATTTCGGAAAATGAATCACCTCGGTGTCGGCAGGCACGTGCAGGAACTTGGCATAAGCCTCCAGCGCAGCTGCCGCATCTTTCACGGCAAAGGCCATGTGTTTGATGCTTTTGACGTTCGGGTTGTCTGATTTTACGGTCATTTTGGGGTCCTCATTTATTCTGCGGGTTGGCTGTGGTCAGCGCGAAAGCTTTCAACGACGCCGGCCATGCGTTTCATCGCGATCTTGATCCGGTCGACCGGCTGGGTCATCGACATGCGCACAAAATCGTCTGTGTGATCGCCATAAATCGTGCCAGGATACATCATCACGTGCCCGTCAGCCAAAAGCCGTTCACAAAAGGCACCAGCGGTGATCCCAAGGCCAAGACTAGCGACATTGGCATAGACATAAAACGCGCCCTGCGGTTCGGCATAGCTCATGCCGATCGCGTCCAGCCCTTCGCAAATTGCAGCACGGCGACCATCATAGGTCTTGCGCATTTCCTCGACGCAATCCTGTGATCCGGTCATGGCGGCCAATGCCGCATGTTGGCTGACTGCGGCGGTTGAAATGGCGAAGGCGTGGTTCACTTCAGACATCGGCTCGATCAGTTCACGTGGACCAGCTAGATACCCAATCCGCCAGCCTGTCATCGCATAGGCCTTGGAAAATCCGCTGAGCGTAATTGTGCGTTCTTTCATATCTGGCAACGATGCCACTGGCAAAATCGTGTTGTTGCCAAACGTCAGTCGGGCATAAATCTCGTCTGAAATCACAATCAAATCGTGCTTCTTTGCGACCTCGGCAATCTTGCGCACTTCATCTGGCGGCGTGACGGTGCCGGTCGGGTTGTTGGGGTTGATCAGCACAAGGATTTTGGACTTCGGCGTGATATGCGCCTCGACCATCTCTGCCGTCAGCGTGAAATTGGTTTCCATCGTCATCGGAACCTTACGCACCACTGCATCCGACATCTCGGCTGCCTGTTGATACGGGTTGTAACCCGGACACGGCACGATGATCTCGTCGCCGGGGTTGAGCAGTGACAAGGCAATGATGAACATGCCCTGCTGCCCGCCGGGCGTCACCATGATTTCGTCATTCGCGTAATCGGCCCCGCCGTAGTGCCTAATATTATCAGCAATGGCCGCGCGCAGCGGCTCGATTCCCAAGGGATGCGTGTAATGCGTAGCCCCGTTCGCCAATGCCTCTTGGCCCGCTTTGATGATATGTGCAGGCGTGTCGAGGTCCGGATCACCGCGGCCAAGTTTGATCACGTCATCAATGCCATTGGCGATGTCGAGCATCTTGGTGATAAGCCCGCCGTCGGACAGTTTCACGCGTTTGGCAAGCCGTGGGTCTAATGCAGTCATTGTAGTCCTTCCTTTGCGCAGCCGTGCGGTCACGACAGAGCGTAAATGTCTGTAAATTTGCGTGTAAGATGCGCGATGTAGGGTTCAGGATCGAGCGCCCGTCCAGTCGCGTTTTCTAACAGTTCATCGCGGGTAAAACGGCGGCCATGTTGGGCGACATTATCGGTCAACCAGCCGCGAAGTGGCGTATAGTTTGCTCCATCCAAAGCAGTCAGGATATCGGGGTTTTCGCTGGTCGCAGTTTCAAACAACTGCGCCGCCATGATGTTGCCGATCGTGTAGTTGCAAAACGTCCCAATCTGGCCCGACGACCAATGCACATCCTGCAACACGCCTTGCGCGTCATTTGGAACATCAACGCCCAAATAATCCTTCATTGCCGTATTCCATGCGTCCGGAAGCTCGGCCACTTCAAGAGAACCATCGACCATTTTGGCCTCCAGCTCCGCGCGCAACATAATGTGGAAATCATAGGTCAACTCGTCGGCCTCGACACGAATGAAACTTGGCTCGGACCGGTTCACGGCGCGGTAAAACTCCTCGTCCGTCACATCGTCTAGGAGGCCAGGGTATGCAGCCTTGATATCACCCATATGATTGGCCCAGAACGCACGGCTGCGACCGACATGGTTTTCCCAAAGACGCGACTGGCTTTCATGCGCGCCAAAACTTACGCCGCCGACCGCATAAAGACTGATCAAATCCGTCGCCAATGGCGTGCGTGTATAGGCCGGATTAATGCCTTGCTCATAAATCGCGTGGCCTGCCTCGTGCAGCGCGCCGAACAGCGACATTGGCATGTAATCTGTTGCAACCCGTGTGGTGATGCGTACGTCATTTCGCGTAAACGAAACCTCGAACGGATGGACCGTTGTATCAAGCCGTCCGCGGTCGGTATCATAACCGATGCGCTTGGCCATTTGCAGTGCAAACTCCATTTGGGCATCAACCGGATAGTCGCGAAACAAGAAATCGGAACGCGGTTTTTCGGCGTCGGCAATGGCGCGCACCAGTGGGATCATCCCGTCGCGCAGACGGGCAAACAGCGTACTTAGGCCCGCCGTCGTCGTGCCCGGTTCGAACCGATACATCAGGGCATCATAAGGGTGGTCCTCAAATCCAATCGCCTGCGCCATTTCGCGATTTATATCTACCATTGTAGTTAGCGCTGGCGCGAAGATCGAGAAATCCGCATTTTCGCGCGCTTCCGCCCAAACTTCATGCGCGGCAGCACCCAGTTCGGTTTTGCGACGCAGCAATTCTGTTGGAATTCGCTCATGATAACTGATTGCCTCACGGACCTGCGCTACAATCCGCGCCTCGGCGCTGGACTCGAGCTTGCCTGCGACCTCAGCCTCAGCGCCCTCAAGCGCACGCTTCATTTCATCCGAGCACAACAAATTTCGGGCCGCGACGGCCAACGTCGCCAATTGCTTGGCGCGGGTTTCGGCCCCTGCTTTTGGCATCATTGTGCGCGCATCCCATGACAGGATCGACCCCGCATTCAGGAAATCGTTCACGCGGCCTGTGGCCTCGATTAATCTTGCATAGCTCATCTCCGGCGATCCTTTCTTAGTTTTTAGCTGCTCACATCTATTGGGCTTTTGGAAACCGCGGGGTTTATCGCAGGGCGCTTGACTATCCATTTTGCTCGTGTATCAAATTAGACAAGCACAATGTCGACAATATACTGATGGCAAGGAAGCCGTCAGGAGTCAAACCAAAACATTGCTCCAATCTGCCGCCCCAACCGGAAAAGGATGAGTTGCCTGATGCAGAGCCCGACCACCAATGAATTTGCGCTTGTCGAAATGGCAGTGTCAGGTGTGATCACCACACCCACGGTTCGACCCGGCCAATATATCCCCCACCCCGATGGCCGCGCGGCGGTTCTGCCGGGCATGAGCGGCATAACCTATAACGTGCGTTGCGGAGACCGCGCATTCGGCTGGGCAGGTGATCATGTTGAACCCGGTGTTTCCATTGATGATGACGGTAATTTGGGCCGCCATCACGCGTTGCACTATCTTAACTGCATCGGCAACGAAGCCATGGTGACATCTGGTATGGCCGCAGGCGAACGTGGCATCGTGATTGGCGAACATGCCCGCATTCTGGTGCAGTTCTCGCCCGAAGCGCACGACATGATGGCCCCCGGGGACCGCATCCAGATCATGACTAAGGGCCAAGGATTGACCCTAAGCGATTATCCAGGGGTCGCGCTCAAAAAGATGAGTCCGCGCCTGTTTCACGCGTTGGGGATCACAGAAAACGCGGGCCGCTTGCATGTCAATGTCGCGATGGAATTGCCCATACGGATTATGGGGTCCGGCGCCGAGCTGAACTCTGAATATGTCGATCAGGACTTGATGTCAGGTGACCGCGCCTTGATGGCTGAACTTGGCATTGACCAGACGCGGCTGGGCGATGTCATCGCCATCCGTCACGCCGATCACCACTGGGGGCGTTCCTATCGCGAAGGTGCCGTGTCGATCTGTCTGTGTATCCATGGCGACAGCATCATGACGGGCCACGGCCCCGGCATTCTGACCCTTATGACTGCACGGGACGGCGAGATTGATTTCACCATAAATCCCTCCGCCAACATCGCCCAACTTCTCAATATCGGAGCCTGATATGACCATTCAAACCAACGCCGCCGATATTGTGACTGTCTCGGCCATGGGCCAAGTCGCCAACCCGTCCCTTTCAGGCCTTCCTGCCGAACCCTACAGGCTCGACGCGGACGGCAATGCTTTCTTATGGCCAACGTTTGGCGGCATCGTTTATAATGTAAGCGTTGGTGACAGCGCCTTTGGCTGGGCAGGCGACTGTATTCACCCCTCGGTCAGCATCGCGCATCCGGATGCCAACAAAAACCGCGGATTAAATGTATTTGCCTGCGTTGGAAACGAGGCGATGATCACAAGTGGTGCGGCCAAAGGCGCGCGCGGTGTTGTCACCGGAAAATCGGGGCGTTTCTCAGATCAGGTCATCATCCACTTCGACGTCGAGACCCGTCGTAAACTGGCTGTCGATGACCAAATATTGGTGAAAAGCGAAGGGGTTGGCCTTGCCGTGCCCGACTGCCCTGATGTCGCGTTCAAATCACTGTCGCCGCGCCTGTTTGATGCCCTGCCCAAAAAGATGGACAGCGGCACCCTGATGATGGGTGTTTGCGGCATCGTCCCACCGCATTTCGTTGGTGCGGGTGCGGGCCTAACGTCAGAAGGCGGGTCGTTGCACATTCAGTCAACCGACCGTGCCGAACTTACAAAACATGGTCTCGATGGTCTGCGATTGGGCGATGTAGTGGCCATTCAGGACACCGACAGCCGCTACAACCACGGCTATTTGCGCGGCGCGATGAGCATCGGAATAGTCGGCCAGACGGATGGCCCTCGCGCTGGATATGGTCCAGGAATGACGGTTGTAATGACAGCCCCTGCCGGACAACTGGGGTGTTACGCCGCACCCGGAACGAATATTGCCGACATACTGGAGCTAAGCGCATGAGCCAGCCAATCCCGATGACCAATGTCGATCTCGACCAATTGCGTGCCTTTGTTTCCGAAGGCTTTGAGGCGCTTGGACTGACGGCTGAAGATGCGGGAATCTTCGCAAATGCGCTGATCTTTTCCGAGCTACGATTTCACCCCGGCCAAGGCCAGGGTGTCGCACGTTTGCGCCGCTATCATGAGCGGATCGGCAACGGTGAAGTTAACCCGCGTGCAGATTGGTCCGTGGTCAAAGAAGGCCCCGCACTTGCGCTCGTTGATGCCCATAACGGGATCGGCACCGTGGCCGCCTCCAAAGCGATGGCACTCGCTGTTAAGAAAGCCAAAGAAGGTGGAATTGGTACTGTTATCGTGCGCAATTCGACCCACTACGGGTCCAGCGCCGTGCACGCCTGTCAGGCACTGGATCAAGGCTGTATCGGCATCGCGTTCACCAATGCTGGCCCCGAAATGGCACCTTGGGGTGGTCGCGAGGGCGTGACAGGAACGAACCCTTGGTCAATTGCTGCGCCGTCCGATCAGGGTTTTCCGACGGTTCTGGACATTGCGATCACAACAGCCGGCAAAGGCATGATGAACTGGCTGATCCGAGAGGGTAAAAAGATGCCTCTAGATTGGGCGATCACGCCTGAGGGCGACGAAACTGACGATCCAGCGGCAGCGCTAAAAGGCCCGCTATTGGGGATTGGTGGCCACAAGGGCTATGGCCTCGCCTTTATGACCGAAGCACTGACAGGCGTTTTGTCGGGTGGTGGTTTTGGGCTGAAGCCCTATTCAGACCCCAACAAATTGGACGTGTCACACTATTTTCAAGCCATTGATATTTCTTGGTTTATGGACCCCGAAGACTATGCAAGCCGGATGGGCGAGTTCGTCCAAATGGCAAAATCCAGGGCCCTGCGCCCCAGCTTTGATGAAATCCTCGTGCCAGGTGAGCAAGAGGCGCGAAGGACGCAGGCAAAATCTGCAGGTGGTGTGCCTATCGACAATGTCGTGCTGGCGGACATGCAGGCGCTCGGGAAGGAGTTGGGCCTAAAAACCCCACTTGACGGTCTTGGCCCCTACACGGGCGCTACATTGTGAGCGAACTGCGCCCCTTGCCCGCCACCTTTTTCGCTGCTGCTCGTGATCGCTTGCGCGCACGTGCCGAGGCTGAAGGGTTGGATGGCTTGCTTTTGTTGCGCGCCCCGAATCTGGCTTATGCGACAGGCCTTTTCCTATCAGCCAATGAACGCCCAATGGGGGTATGGCTTCCGGTGACGGGCGAACCCATACTGATGTTGCCAGGGCTGGAGCGCGAGAACGCCGAAGGAACCGGACTGAACAACCTGAGGTTTTATGACGAGTTCCCCGGCGATGTGCCTGCCGTCCTGTGGATGCTGGATCAGATCGGGCGCAAATCCATTGCTATCGACCTCCTTGATGCAACTCTTCTTGATTCTGCTCGAGATAAACTGAACCGATTAGACTTAGCGGACCACGCCATGCTGGAGCGGGCAATCAAACAACCCGAAGAAATTGCCCTAACAATCGAAGCCTCCCGTTTTGCGGACCTGTTCCTGACCCGACTTCATGCCGCGGCGGGTGACATCATCAATCAAGGCGGCACCGAAGCAGACCTTATGGCCGACGCCATGGCCAATGCGCGTGACGCATTGATGGCCAAACACAAAGCCGCTTTTACAGGCACGCCGATGGGCATCACTGCTTCGGTCCATTCCGGCCCCCGTGCTGCGCTCCCGCACGGCACAGTGCTTGAGCGAGTGCCACGTGCTGGAGAGACGTTGATCGCCGGGATCGGCGCAAGCCTTGGCGGCTATCATGCCGAAAGTGGCGTAACCCTTATCGTGGGTGAAATCAGCTCCGAACAACGCCGGATCATGTCCGCAATGCAGGCTTGCAATGACGCCGCCGTCACCGCTTGCGCTGCGCGCCAGACATGCACTGAGGCCAACGATACCGCATTAAACGCCTTAAAAGATGCAGGACTTGGCGCCGCCATTCGCCACCGGATTGGTCACGGTATGGGCCTTGAGGGGCACGAGGCCCCATGGCTTGCGCCAGGCGATCTGACCGCGGTTCAGACCAACATGGTGTTCTCCAACGAGCCCGGCGTCTACCGCCCCGACATCGACGGATATCGCACGATCAATACCATGATCGTGACCGAAACAGGCGTCGACATTCCGTCACGCTTTCAAACCGACACCCCAATCGACGCCCGTGTTATCGCAATTTAAGGAGCCTCCGAGATGCCCGAACCAGCCGTCTGGAAATACCAGAAAATTACAAAACCAATGTTTGATGAACCTGCAAAGGAACAGCTGTTCTTTGGTCGCGTCATTACCTGTGTCGGCGATGAAGTGATCGAAGACGGGTTTGTGCACCTCAAGGACGGCAAGATCGCCGCCGTTGGCAATCGGGCCGATGCGCCCAGCGGCGTCGATACGACCGATACGCAAGGCAAGACACTAATGCCGGGCATGATGAACAGTCACGCGCATCTCAGTTGGGATGGCATCCACGAACTCAGCCAGCAAAGCATGTTCGACTCCCCTGAAATTCGCGCCTACAAGGCCGCAGGCAACATGCTCAAATCTTTGCGCGCGGGGATCACGCTGGTCCGTGACCTCGGCGTGCACAACGCCAACCTGTTTACCAAGCAAGCGGTCGCACAGGGCATCTTCCCCGGTCCGCGACTTTTGGTTTCTGGGGAAAGCATCATTCAGACCGGTGGCCACACGTACTGGGTTTGCCGTGAGGCAAGTGGTGCCGATGAAATGCGTCGCGCTGTGCGTGATCAGGTCAAAGGCGGTGCCGACCTCATCAAGATCATGGCCTGCCACGACACGCTGGAATTCACTGACGACGAACTACACGCGGTGATTGACGAAGCCCATCGCAACCGTCTGCCCGTCACAGCCCACGCAACCTATGACGCTTGCATCGCACGGGTTGCGGAATTCGGCGTGAATTGCATCGAACATGGCGGTTCAATGAGTGACGAAACGATCCAGATTCTACTCGACAAGAAACTGCCAATCGTCACGACCTTTTCGGCGTTGGTCATTCAGGCCAATCCCGACATCGCCCGTGCGTTCAGAATTCCCGAATGGAAGATCGAAGAGCGCCAAAAGGCCGTCGCCGACACATCGCGGTTCGACGGTTTGGTCCGCGCCGCCAAGGCCGGTGTGCCGATCGTGTTTGGCACCGATGCGGGCAGCCCTGCCGTGGAACACGACAGCATCGTGCCCGAACTGGGTTTCATGGTCGAGGTCGGCGTTTGCCCCGACAACCTAGACGCCCTGCGCGCCATAACTGCTCGCGCCGCCGTGCTGAACGGCTTTGGTGACACGCTTGGAACGTTAGAAGCCGGAAAACTGGCCGACATGATCGTGGCGGATGGCAAGCCTGACCAAGACCTCACCGCACTTGAGAAGGTCGAAATGACCTTCATTGATGGTAAAAGGATGCACTGACATGACCCAATCGCTTTTGCTGCAACGCACAGCGCCCCGAATCGTTGAAGAAGACGGATCATTCCGCACGAATATGTTGGAAATCGCCTCCAGCCTTGATGACGTCATCGCGCTTGGCCGTGGCGATCCTGACTTTCACACGCCCGGCCATATCGTGGAGGCTGCAAAGACGGCGCTGGATGAAAACCAACACCATTATACTGGCCCCACAGGCCTGCCCCAGTTGCGCCAAGCGATCTGTGACAACCTGAAAAGCGAATACGGGCTGGATTACACCGCCGACGAGGTCATCGTCACGGCGGGTGTGCAGGAAAGCATCATGTTATGCATGTTGGGGTTGGTTCAGGCCGGTGACGAAGTGCTGATCACATCGCCGCGTTTCACCACCTATGACACGGCCGTGCACATGTGCGGCGGGGTGCCGATCCCTGTTCCGACCTATCAAAAAGACGACTTTGCACTGGATGTGAACGAGATCGAAAACCGCATCACCTCCAAGACGCGCATGTTCGTCATGGTTTCACCCAACAACCCGACAGGCGCGGTAACGCCGCCCGCTGTAATCCGCAAAATTGCCGAACTGGCGATCAAGCATGACATTCTGGTCATCGCTGACGAGATTTATGCCAAACTGATCTACCCGCCCCACGAGCATCTGTCGCTGGCCACCTTGCCGGGCATGAAAGAGCGTACGATTACGCTGAACGGGTTCTCAAAGACCTATGCGATGACCGGTTGGCGCGTGGGCTACATGGCAGCCCCCGCTGATTTCGTGGAAAAACTAACCGAGCCTCGCCATACGCTGTCGATCAATACCTGCACGGTGTCGCAGTTCGCGGCCCTTGCGGCATTGACCGGCCCGCAAGACGAAATGGAGGCGACGTTTCGCGACTATGCAGAACGGCGCGACTATCTGATGGGGGCATTAACGGACGCAGGCCTCAGTTACGGACCACCGGGTGGGGCGTTTTACATCTACACCAACATTTCCACGACAGGGATGAAGGCCAAACCGTTCTGCGAAAACCTGCTGCGCGAAACAGGCGTAATGGTCTTTCCGGGCGACATGTTCGGTGAAGAAAACAGCGATTTCATCCGCATTTCCTACCTCCAGCCGCTACCCATCATCAAAGAGGCCATGGGCCGGATCAACGGCTTTATCAAAGCCCACAAAGACGGTGCAGCGTGAGCAATATGACTCCCGATCCAGACGAGAAATTCGTTGGCATTCAGGTTAGCCCGATCAGCTTTATCGACGAAGGTGTTGATACGGTTCTGGACACGTTGAAAGACCGCGTTGGTGTCAATGTTTTGATGCTTGGGACTGTGTCTTGGCTTAGCCTCAAGACCGGACGCAGCATTGCACATGCGCTTGACGGTTGGCCCGATCACGGCGTGCCTGAACCCTTCACAATGAAAGGCGGCGCCTATTTCAATCCCGATCCGCGCTATTATTCCCAAACGCTGATCAAGGACTTCCGTGCGACCGATGAGGAGATGGAAGGGATCGACATCCTCGATCTGGTTATCCCAGAGGCCCACAAACGCGACATGAAAGTATATGTCGAGTTGATGGAACCGTTCTTCAAATATGCGGGCCACGGGTCGGTCAATAATATCGAAATCCCAAACCTTGCGACCTGTATGGAAGTGGATGTGTTCGGCGTTCGCAAAGAAGAGCCTTCGACATCCAACCCCGATTACCGCAACTGGATGCACGCGATCATCGAAGATCAGGTGCGCAATTATGACATCGACGGGATCATGTGGTGCAATGAACGCAACAGCCCGCTGGACCAGATGATGCAAGGCGAAGCGCCCGGTGATTTCTCAGAGGCCAGCCGAAATGAAGCCATCGCACGAGGCATCGACGTCGAAGCCTGCCGTCGTGGCTGCATCGCGATGTATAATTTCATGCAGGATGCGCTTGACGGCAAAGAGTTCGACGATGGTGCATTCATTACCTTCATCCGCACCTTGCTGGAAAATCCAGAAGTTCTTATCTGGGAGCGCTTCTGGCTGGAACGCAACAAGGATCTAGACCGCGAGCTTTACGGGCTAGTGAAATGGAGCAAACCCAACTTGCCGTTTGGCTTGAACGTCTGGAATCGCAACCATTTCAACCTGTTCAGACGTGCGCAATGGCCGTGGCACGAACAGACGATGTATGCCGATTGGGTCAAGCCGATCACCTATCAGCACCAGTCCGGTGAAATTTGGCACAAAGAATTCGGTTTTTTCCAGAAAACGATCCTGCGTGACTTTGATCCTGATGTGGCGATGAAAATCATGGACGGCATCCTTGGAATCCAAGGCGCTGATATGGACCGCGTTGTGCAAGAGGGCCTTGATCCTGATACGTATGTTTTCGGCCAATGCGCCGAGGCGCTGCGCGGTGTGCACCACGAAGCCAAAGTATTTATGGGTCTCGGCATTGATGCACCACGGGTGCGCGCGGATCAGGCGAAGTGCACGCCGGACATTGCGTATCGGTCCGTCATGGCGACCTATCGTGCGGGCGGGCATGGCGTAGTTCTTTCGCCAAATTATGCCTCGATGCACCTGACCAATCTGGATGGCGTCGCCAAGGCGCTGACCGAATTGGGGTTAAAATGACCGCGCTAGACACCCTGATTTCTGGCGGAGATGTTTTGCTGCCAGACGGAGTGCACCGCTTCGATCTCGGCCTGAAGGATGGCAAAGTGGCAGGTGTCTATGCGCCCGGCACCGCGCCAGATACCGCACAAACCATTGATGCGTCAGGGAAAACAGTCCTGCCTGGCATTGTCGATATCCATTTCCACGTCCGCGCACCCGCATACCCTGAACGTGGCACCGTGTTGTCGGAAACCCGCGCAGCGGCGGCGGGCGGCGTCACGACTTTGTTTGAAATGCCAATCTCAAAGCCATGCTGTTCAACGCCAAAAGAACTCGAGCGCCGCCGCGACCATTTCAGTGAAAATGCCGTCATCGACTTTGCGCTTTATGCAGCCCCCGGCGATCTGACTGAAGCCAGCCGTGACAAGATGATGAAAATCGGCTGCATCGCGTGGAAAATCTTCACCACGCCTTCGCCCGCCAGTCGCGCCGAAGAATTTGAAGGACTGGCGTTTCCCGATGAGGCTGACCAATTGCGTGCCTTGCAATTGCTCGCTGATACCGGATTGCCCATCGTCGTCCATGCCGAAAGCGCGGCATTACTCGCCCATTTTGAGGGTGCAGCAAAGACGCTCGATCCCGCCGACGCCGCGACCCACGGCAAATCCCGCCCCGCAATCTGCGAAGCCGTCGCCGTCGCCAAACTGCTGGCCATGAACATCACCGCACAAGCCAAACTTCACATCGCCCACGTGACGTCGGCGCAAACCGTGCAAGTTTTGCGCGGTTTTGCCGGCACGTCAGATTTCACCGCCGAAACCTGTCCGCAATATCTGTTCACAACCGAAAAAGACGTCGCCCGCGCGGGTATTTATGCCAAAGTGAACCCGCCTATTCGCCATCAGGCCGATCAAGACGCGCTTTGGCAGGCGATCGAGGACGGCGTGATCAATTACGTCACGACGGATCACGCGCCTTTCGCGAAAGCAGAAAAAAAGGCGGCCGAAGGGGATTTCCCTGCCGCCCCTCCCGGTGTCCCGGGGATCGAGTTCATCTTGCCCGCAATGCTGGATGCTGTAGCGAACGGGCGCCTGTCTCTCAATCGCGCCCATGATCTGATCTGTGCAAACGGAACGCGCCGCTATGGACTTTATCCGCACAAGGGCGCACTTCTTCCAGGCAGCGCAGCAGACGTGACGATTGTCGATCTGGCGGGCGAAACCGTCATTAGTGCCAAAACTCTTCACACCCATGCCCGCGAAGTTGCTCATCTGTTCGAAGGTTGGCGTTTGCGCGGCAAAGTCACTCAGACCATCCTCAAGGGCAACACTGTGTTCTTGGACGGAGACGTGACAGGACCACAAGGCGCAGGGGCCTTTGTGACTCCGCGCGCCGGAACGTGACGTGCAAAACTAGATAACAGCCAGCGCCCTGAGTCTGGCTCACCAGCTTAGGAAAGACGTTCATGGCAGCCCCCACTGAAATCATGCGCCCCACCAATACCGTCGGTTGGAAGAGTGGGTTCAACACCATCAAGCGGGTCACGCGACTGGCCCTCAAGTCCCCGTGGATGGTCGCGATTGCGCTGGTCTCGACAGTCATCGCCGCGGGCTTGCAATTGATGGTTCCAATCCTTTTGGGACGCGCCGTTGATCAGACCCAAGCACTGGTTTCGGATTCCACCACCACCGAAACGGCGACGGCGGACTTGTGGGTCACGGCGGGGTCTGTTCTGGTCGTCTGGGTTTTGCGTGGATTTTTTACCGTCTTTCAGAACTATTTTAGCGAAAGCGTGGGCCATAACGTCGGCTACACGCTGCGGCTGGCCTATTATGAAAAAATCCAACGGCTGAGTTTCGGATTTCATGATCGCGTGCATTCCGGCGATCTGATCACGCTTGGCATGCTGGACCTAGAGGCCGTGCGAATGTTCTTTTCGACCGGTCTGGTGCGGATCGTGCTCCTAAGCATGTTGATCGGGATCGGCGGGTATCTGTTACTTTCGACCGATCTTATTCTTGGGCTGCTTGCACTCAGTTTTGTGCCATTTGTCGTGTGGCGGTCCTCTGTCACCCAGCTGAAACTACGTGGCAAGTGGTTGGAATTGCAAAATCGTTTAACGGTGCTCAGCCGTGTCATGGAAGAAAATCTGGGCGGCATTCGTGTAGTCCGTGCATTCGCCGCGAAGCCCCACGAAATGGAGAAATTCGGCACAGCATCTGAAAGCGCGCTGGAATTGGCCCATGAACGGGTCGATATCCGCGTACGAAATACCTCGATGATGACATTTTCGTTTCTGGCGGCGATGGGGCTGGTCCTCTGGGTCGGCAGCGGTAAGGTTGTCGCGGGCGAGATCACCGTGGGCACCTTGGCGTCGTTTCTGACCTTCATGACGATCCTGCAAATGCCGGTGCGTCAACTCGGGATGTTGGCCAATTCCTTCGCGAGAACAGCCACTTGCGGCGAGAGAATATTTGCGCTGCTCGATCTGGAATTAGCAATCACAGACGCGCCAGATGCGCCCGATGTCCTGATTTCAGACGGGGTCCTGCGCTTTAATGATGTCGGATTTACCTATCCGGGTGTGGCCCAGCCAACGTTGCAAAACCTGAGTTTCATGGCCAAGCGCGGCGAGACCGTCGGCCTGATTGGTCCGCCCGGCAGCGGCAAATCCACGATCGCGCACCTGATCCCGCGGTTCTATGACGTCAACGAGGGCGCGATAACACTGGACGGGCAAGATATTCGTGATGTGACCCTGCAATCGCTGCGCGGCGCTGTGGTTGTTGTGCAGCAAGATGCGTTCCTGTTTACCACAAGTCTTGAGAACAACATCGCATACGGCGACCCTTGGGCGCCGCCGTCGCAAATCGCAAGTGCCAGCGCGTCGGCACAACTTAATCAATTCATTGCCACCCTGCCCGCAGGCTACAAAACCGTGGTTGGTGAACGCGGAGCGTCCCTTTCGGGCGGTCAACGGCAACGTATGACCATCGCGCGCGCGCTGATGTTGCGCCCTTTGGTGCTGATTTTTGACGATAGTACCACCGCCGTCGACGCGGGCACCGAACAGCGGATCAGAACAACAATTCAGGCGAAATCTAGCGAGCGCGTGACGATAATTGTCGCCCATCGCCTGAACTCATTAATGTACGCCGACAAAATCCTGTTTCTCGAAGATGGCCAGATCGTTGAACAGGGCAGCCACGCGGAATTGCTGGCGCTTGGTGGGCGGTATCGCGCATTACACGACCTGCAAATCCGACCAGAGGAGCCATCGTCATGAGCGAAGAGCTAGAGGTTGAACGCGGCGACATCCGCGATAACGGTCGACGCCCGCCGCGCGCAGTCGTCGGCTCACATCGGATAGAAGAAGACATGTTCGGACGGGTATTCGAGCGTAACATCGTTTTACGCATCTGGGAATTTGTGCGGCTCTACAAACGCCAACTGATGATTTCGATTTTTGCTGTACTGGTTTTTACCGCAACCCAAATCGCGATCCCGTTGATCATCAGCTATGCCATCGACAACGGGCTGACAGCGGACGCCGCAGGCCAGACGGCGTTACGCGGCGCGATGATCGCTTTCGCGATTGCAATCGGGTTGAACTATGGCTCTGCGTGGGTTCAGGAAAGCGTGGTCAGCAAGGCCGCAGAGAATGTTCTGTTCGATATCCGCACCGCAATGTTCAGCCATTTGCAGGATGTGTCGCTTACGTTCATGGACAAGACCGAGGTCGGCCGCCTGATGTCGCGATTGCAGGGCGATGTGAACGCAATGCAGGAATTCTTGGAAACATCAGTTTTGTCGATCGGCGATATTGTTCTGCTGTTCGGCATCATCGGCTCGATGTTGTGGCTGAATGTGCAGTTGGGCCTGCTGACCTTGTGCGTGTTGCCTATTCTTTTTTTGGTCCGCGTCGTCTGGCTGCCCCGCGCGCTCGAAGCTTTTATGGCGGCGCATGTCGCAAATTCAGTGGCCAACGGCGCGCTGGCCGAGGCAATACATGGGGTGCGCACGGTGCAAAGCATGGATCGTCAGCCGATCAATTTTTCACTTTATGACGACAAGGCGCATGCCACTTTGTTGGCACATCGGACCGCGTCGAAATTTGCACAAGTTATGGTGCCAATCGTTGACAGCTTGACGGGTATAGCCATGGCCGTTGTCGTCGTAATTGGCGGGTCCATGGTGCTGGATCAACAGTTGGAAGTCGGCGTCATGGTCGCGTTTTTGTTTTACATCCAGCGGTTTTTTGACCCGATCCGATCCCTGACCATGCAGTATTCGGTGATGCAGCGGGCCATGGCATCCGGCCAGCGCCTATTTGACGTTCTGGACGTTGCCGTGGACATCATGGACGCGCCAGGCGCTGAGGATTTACCCCACGACATGGACGGATCAGTTGAGTTTTGGGACGTGACCTTTGGTTACGATCCGGCCAACCCGGTGCTCAAAAACGTAAGCTTCAAAGTAAACCCCGGCGAGACAGTCGCGCTGGTCGGCCCCACTGGGTCTGGTAAATCGAGCGCCATGTCATTACTCAACCGGTTCTACGACGTGCAAGACGGGCAGGTTCTGGTGGGCGGGCACGATGTGCGTGACGTGACGCAGGCCTCAATTGGTCGCGAGATAGCCATGGTCCTGCAAGAGCCGTATCTATTCAGCGGAACTGTGGTGGAGAACATTCGCTACAACAAAAAAAGTGCAACAAAATACGATGTCATCGCCGCAGCGAAAGCCGTTGGCGCGCATGATTTCATCATGGCCTTGCCGTTAGGCTACGAGACGGTAATGGGCGAACGCGGCGGCACGCTTTCGCTCGGGCAGCGGCAATTGATCAGCTTTGCGCGTGCGCTGGTCGCGGACGCGCGGATTCTGGTGCTGGACGAAGCAACAGCCAGCGTCGACAGTTATACCGAAATGCTGATCCAGAAGGCGCTGGTCACATTGCTGACAGGGCGCACGGGGCTGGTGATCGCACATCGACTGGCTACGATACGCGACGCTGATAAGATTATCGTCTTGCAAGCGGGTGAGGTTCTGGAACAGGGCAACCACAATCAGCTCATGGTGCTCAATGGGCTTTATGCACGGCTTTATAGCGTCAACTACGCGTCCTTCGATGATCTCCCTACCGGCGCAGTTGATGCTGGAGAAATCCAGAAATCCTAACCGTTTTCCTTAAGACGTGGGTCAAGAAAATCACGCAACCAATCGCCAATGATGTTGAACGCCAGAACGGTGAACACAATCGCCAGCCCCGGGAACAGTGCCATCCACCATTTGTTCGACAGAAGATGGTCGCGGCTTTCTGACAACATGCTACCCCAAGTCGGCACATCCGGCGGCACACCAAGGCCAAGGAACGACAAAGCCGCCTCGGACAGGATAACGCCAGCCACATTGAATGAAGCGATGACTGTCAGCGGCGCCATGATGTTGGGCAGGATGGTGCGAAAGAGGATGGAAAAGGTGCTGTCACCCATAGCGCGCGCGGCTTCTACATATTCCTTTTCACGTAAACTCAGCGTCTGGGCGCGCACAATTCGCGCATAGGTGATCCACTGCCCTATCCCGAGAACAAGGATGATATTCACCAACCCCGGCCCAAGAACAACAAGGAACATGATCGCCAAAAGGATAAACGGGAACGCTAGCTGGATGTCGCCCAAACGCATGATGACGTCGTCGATCCAGCCGCCATAATAGCCAGACACCAGGCCCGCAATTACGCCTAAAGTTCCGCCTACGGCAATCGCCGCGACACCAACCAACAGCGACACCCGCGCACCATAAAGGAGCCGCGAAAACACATCTCGACCCAATTGATCAGACCCGAGCCAATAGGTCAGATCAGCTGCCCCTGCTTCCCCGGGCTCCAAAAGACGCATCATTATGTTCTGACGGTTTGGATCGAATGGTGCGAGCTGTGGTCCGAAAATCGCCACAAATGTCACGATAAACAAAATCAACATGCCCACCAAAGCCCACCGGCTTGTGACCAAACTTTCAAATGCGCGCCGCAGTTCCTTATGGCGATAGGACGTGGGTTTGCCGATCGTAGCCTGCGTTACCGCTGGGCTTGGGTCGGGTTCGTTGTTAGCCATGTCGCACCCTCATTATAGTTTCACACGCGGATCAAGTCGCGCATAGATCATATCAACCATCAGATTCAGCAGAATAAATATCCCGGCCAGCAAAATGACCGAAGCCTGCACGACAGGAATGTCGCGCTGGTTAATGGCGGTGAAGACCAGTCGGCCAATACCGGGATAGGAAAACACGGTCTCAACCACCACAACGCCGCCCAGAAGAAATCCGAATTCAAGTCCGATCATGGTGATGACCGGCAGCCATGCATTGCGCATCGCGTGATGGATCACGATACGGTGTTCCGAAATGCCCTTGGAGCGCGCGGTGCGGACATAGTCCTGCTCCAACACCTCCAGCATCGAAGACCGGACCAGCCGCGCGTTGCGGGCGAGAGTATAAGTGCCAACCGCAACGGCGGGCATAATCATGTAGTAAATAGAGCGCGGCAAGTTGCTGAATGCCGTCGAAAAATCACCGTCAAACAGCGGTTCGAGAAACGGCACGTGCCCCGAGATCGGGAACCAGCGCAAATAGAGGCCAAAGAACAGGATCATCATGATCCCCATCCAGAAATTCGGGATCGACTGGCCTATCATCGCAAATGTCATGATGCCGCCATCCACGGGCTTGCCGCGGTTCAATGCAGCGTAAATTCCCAACGGGATCGACAGCCCAATGGCCAGCACCAAAGAGAAAAATGTGAGCTCGATTGTCGCTGGCATCGCTTCCATCACCACGCCCATAGCGGGTTGGCGGTAACTGAGCGAATTCCCAAAGTCGCCTTGTAACGCATTCCATACATAGCTGAGATATTGAACATATAGCGGCCGATCAAAGCCAAGAGCCTCGCGAGCGCGCTGGATTTCCTCAACGCTCGCGTTCTCGGACACGAATAGATAAGTCGGATCGCCCCCCATCTGTAAGGCAACGAAACTGATCAGCGTGACACCGATCATCACTATGATGCTTTGCAAAAGCCGTCTTGCAAGGAATGTCCACATCGTCGGTATCCCCTATCTGTGAGTCATTGACGCGGTGGCAGGTCCACCCCGGGGCTTAAAAAAGCGCCTTAGCGCGCCAAAGTTGTCATATCTGTTGAACGTATCTGTCTCAAACATCGGCCCTCCCCCATTTTTTCTATCGACACTTCGATGCGATGCTTGACATTCAAATCGAAGTTATCACAAGGTAGAAACTAGATTGTCGACAGTAGGACAACCAAATCATGTGAGTTTCAATGCGTCAAGCACGCAATAGGAAATAAACACCGACCGGCAGATCTATACGCCACACGCAACTAACTGGGCCAGGAGATGCAGATGATAGACATAGCCGCAGAAAACGCATGGGCCCGACCTACAATCCGCTCAACTCAACGGTGTCTCATCTCGCCCCTGCAAGAATTGGTGTTCCATGAGACATGACAATCCAGCCCCGTCCAAAGGCACTCCACTATTGGAAGTTAGCGAATTACAGACAACCTTTGATTTGTCAAAGAAGCTTTCAATCCAGGCGGTCGATGGCGTCAGCTTTAAGGTACATGCCGGCGAAACGTTGGCCATCGTCGGCGAAAGTGGGTCAGGAAAATCAGTAACCAGCCTGTCGATCATGGGGTTGTTGCCCAAGGATATTGGCCGCGTCTCGGCTGGCAGTATCAAACTAGATGGGCGCGAGATCACGCAACTGAGCGACAATGAGATGCGCGAAATTCGCGGCAAAGAAATTGGAATGATCTTTCAAGAGCCAATGACCAGCCTCAATCCAGTCCACACGATCGGGCAACAGATTGCCGAAATGATCATCCGCCATCAGAACCTGTCGAAAGCAAACGCCCGTGCGCGCGCCATTGAAATGTTAGAACTGGTGGGCATTTCGGAACCCGCAACCCGCGTCGATAACTATCCCCACGAGATGTCTGGCGGCATGCGTCAACGCGCGATGATCGCCATGGCGCTCGCCTGCGAACCGCGCATTCTGATCGCTGATGAACCGACCACCGCACTAGACGTTACGATACAGGCACAAATGCTTGAGCTGATGCAAGACCTGCAAGACAAGCTTGGTATGGCGATTATTTTCATCACACACGATTTGGGTGTCGTGGCCGAAGTCGCGGATCGGGTCGTTGTGATGTATGGTGGCCAAGTCGTTGAAACGGCCAGCGTTGAAGATATCTTTCGCAATCCGCGCATGCCTTATACGGCAGGCCTCATGAATTCGATCCCGCGGCTAGGGTCTTCAATCAGCAAAAAGAGGTTGGAGGCGATTCCAGGGACGGTTCCTGCCTTGACCAGCTTGCCTGACGGCTGTCGGTTTCACCCCCGTTGTGCACATGCGACTAGTGTCTGCACAACGGACCTTCCGGTGCTGGAAGAGGCCGGCGATGATCACATGATCCGCTGTGCGCGTTGGCGTGAACTATCTTTGAACGAAAGGCAGGCGTCATGACGATCCCGCTCCTTCAGGTCGAAAATCTACGTAAGTATTTCCCGATTCATGGTGGCGTATTGCAGCGCGTCGTTAACAACGTGAAGGCCGTGGATGGGGTATCATTCGACATCAACGCTGGCGAAGTCGTTGGTTTGGTGGGCGAAAGCGGATCGGGCAAAACGACCGTTGGCCGAACGATTCTGCGGCTGGAAGACGCGACAGATGGCGCGGTGCGGTTTGGGGGGACCGACGTTATAAGTCTGGGCGCATCCGACATGCGCGCCTATCGAAAGCGGATGCAGATTATCTTTCAGGATCCCTACGCCAGCCTGAATCCACGCGAAAAAGTGCGGGACATTCTGGTCCATCCGCTAAAGCTGCATCGGATCGGGCATCCGTCCGAACACGAAGACCGTGCCGCTGCATTGCTCGAAAAAGTCGGGCTTTCTCGGGACCATCTGGACCGCTTTCCGCATGAATTTTCCGGCGGCCAACGCCAACGGATCGGGATCGCCCGCGCACTGGCCGTGGAGCCCGAGTTCATCGTAGCGGATGAGCCGGTTTCTGCCCTTGATGTGTCGATCCAAGCGCAGGTGATCAACCTTCTCGAAGATCTCAAATCAGAGCTTGATTTAACCATGCTGTTTATCGCCCATGATCTTGGTGTCGTGGAACATATCTGTGACCGAGTGATCGTGATGTATCTGGGTCGCGTAATGGAGATTGCATCAGCCTCTGATCTTTATGCACGTCCTAACCATCCTTATACCAAGGCGCTCTTGTCTGCCGTACCTATCCCTGAACCCGGAAAGCGTCGCAAACGCGTGATGCTGAAAGGCGACATCCCGAGCCCGATCAACCCGCCATCTGGATGTGTGTTCCGAACCCGCTGTCCAATGGCGACGGACGAATGTGCCAAAGTGGTGCCCGAGTTGAAATCTGTGGGCAAAGGGCACACCAGTGCCTGTATTCACACGACTTGAACCGCCTGGAATTACGGACAGACTCGTGACACGAACCTACATCAGTTTGAGGTGAGTCAGTAGATTTAACTGAAAATCTCGCAAAGTAGCCCCTTTCACATCCCAACAAAAATCGAACTCACCCAATAAGCTTGACAAGGCTCGAAACCGTGTTGCATTGTCCACTTATGGATTGTCGACATTACACAACCAGACAGAACACCTCATACAATGCGCTAAATGACGCGCGTTGCATCCAATCGACATGTGTCTCGCCGATTATTGTTGCCACATCCATGACCACCTCCTTAAAGCATTGCTACCTTCCTGTCGGTCTTCACGTCGACTTGCAGCCAATTTTGGCTGCCCCACAGGCAAGTAGTAAACACTTTGGAGAACGACACTTATGACCGCTCACAAATCAGCCCTTGCCGGCCCCATACCACATGACATTGCGCCCATCGAAAACGTGCCCCTGCGGGTTCAGGTCGCAGATCGGCTGCGCAACGCCATTCTCAGTGGACGTTTGCGGCCCGGAACTGGGCTCGTGGAAACCGCGCTGGCTGAACAGATGAACGTCTCGCGCGCACCCATTCGCGAAGCGATCCAAATTCTGGAAAACGACGGGCTGGTGGAAACCATTGCCTACAAGGGCAAACGCGTAAAGCCACTGACAGCCCGCGAAGTTGCAGAAACGTACAGTCTGCGCGAAGTGTTCGAGATCATGGCTGTGCGCCGTATTCTTGATAGTGGTGCGCCCCTTGACACGCTGCGCACTCATTGTGACGAAATGACATCGGCGGCCGAAGCCGATAATTTCGAAGCGCTGGTCATAGCAGATGAGGCCTTCCATCACGCGTTGATCCGGTTGGCTGATCATGACTTACTTCTAGCCTCATGGAAAAACCTTTACCTGCGCATTCACCAGATCATGGCACTGCGCAATCGAGACGAACGCAACCTTACCGAAGTTGCTGGAAACCACCCACCGATCGTGCAGGCCCTCGCCGATGGCGACGCTAATAGCGCAATCAAACTTATCTCTGATCATACACGCATTCTGGCCGCCTTCGATCCCGCGACCATTGTGCAATCTAAGTGACCACCGAAGCTTTGACATAGAGCGGCTGCCGCCTGACGGATAGCTTCGGTTTCTACCAAAAACGAACTGCAAACAACAATCTAGGGACCACATCGCAGTTCGCCGAAGATCAACCAACAGGTGAAAGGAAAGCCAATGCCAAGACTATACAATCTGCTTGCAGCAGGCGCTGCAGGCCTAGCACTAACGACGGGGGCCTTCGCACAGGCCGCCGACGACACCATCGTCGTTGGGCTGAGTGCAGACATCAATACGATGGACCCATCGGCGATTGCGTCGCGCGACAACTCCAACATCGCGCGACATGTTTTTGGGACACTCTTTAGCATGGGCGGAGATGGTGTTGCTCGACCAGATCTGGCTAACAATCTGGAAATCTCTGCGGACGGTATGGCCTATGTCTATACGCTGAACGAAGGTTTGACCTGCCACGACGGTGAGGCGTTGACGGCCGAAGACGCCGCCTATTCATTCAACCGTGCCGCCGACCCAGAAAATGCCTTTACGGGTAACACCCCCGGTTTCATCTTTAGTTCGATTGACTTCCAAGGCGCAGAGGCACTGGACGAGTTGCAGGTGAAGATTAACATCGGTGCCAAGAATCCGATTGCCTTTGGCTTGATCGCTGAGGTTTTCATTCACTGCAAAGACAGCTACGAAGGCATGTCGCTTGATGAAGCGTCAGGCAACCCTATCGGATCCGGCTCTTATCGCCTTACTGACTGGCGTCGTGGATCTGAAGTGGTTTTAGAAGCAGTTGAAGGCGCAGACGTAGGCTTTGATCGCATAATTTGGCGGATCATCCCAGAAGCATCCACCCGTTCTGCCGAGTTGATGGCCGGCAATGTGGATATCATCACCAACGTGGCACCCGACCAAATGGATGTCATCAATGCCAGCGGCGCCGCAAGCGTTGATCCAATTCAAGGTACGCGTCGCATGTATGTCGGCTTCAACCTGTCTGACTCGATGGCAATCGAACCCGGTGGCGATGCCATTCAGGATCCGGCAGTGCGTCGTGCGCTACAATATGCGGTCAATGTGCCCGCGATTTGCAGCCAGCTTCTGAACTTTGAGTGTGAGCGGATGACAGGTATCGTAAACCCACCAAACGCGAACCAGAGCCTTGAGCCCTACCCCTACGACCCAGCCAAAGCAGAAGAGCTTTTGGACGCTGCGGGCTGGCCACGTGGCGACGACGGCAACCGCTTCTCGATTGCCTTCCAAGCCGGTCAAGGCCGTTACCTGAATGACGCCAACGTCGTGCAGGCAATCGCCCAATACCTTGGCGATGTGGGTCTTGATGTCGATCTGCAGATCATGGAATGGTCAAGCGTCTACATCCCGATCATCCGTGAACGTAACGCAGGACCGCTGTATTTCATCGGATCCGGTGGTGCACTCTGGAGCCCTTTGTATGACATGACCGATCTGGCCGCTGTCGACGCAGGCACAAACTACACCCACTGGGACGATCCACGCTGGTTTGACCGTTGGGCAGACATTTCTGCTGCAGAAACAGAAGAAGAAACCCGCGAAATCGTCGATGAAATGCTACAAGTCTTCTACGACGACGGACCTTGGCTGCACCTCTATTTCCAGCCTGATTTCTACGGCGTGAGCAACCGAGTCAACTGGTCCCCTCGCCCTGATGAAAAGGTTTACCTGTTCAGCGCGGGCCTGAACTAAGCAAGCTTTATCCCTATCGCTTGCGACTGTTGGGTGTCAGATTTCGGATCTGGCACCTTTCCACTTTTGGGGCCTTCATTTTGGCCTTTCTTTGTATTTGATCTGGAAACTGCGTGAACTGGCCTTGCAGGGCTATAAACAGGCCCTCGCCCTGCAGCGGCGTATCATCAAACAAGCAGGCCCCGCACAAACCGATGCTCATGATCCGGAAGCAATGAAAATGGAATGGCTCAAAGCCCTCGAGAAAGTGCTGTCAGACTAATTCGAACTTGTCTCTGCTAGATATCTGCCCCCCGAGGCTCCCTCATTCATAACGAGAGTTTGCGGGTTTGGATTTCATATTCTTCGTCGTCAGTTTGAGCAAGCGCGTCGTGTGCGGAGCCCTCAAATTGCTCAAGCGCTCGGCGCG
>Ga0115003_10000492_pt1 | contig 34805 bp, 35 predicted proteins | sample ArcticOcean_MG_C_7_FD_88736 | JGI IMG/M metagenome (GOLD analysis project Ga0115003, IMG submission 88736) | Marine microbial communities from western Arctic Ocean - ArcticOcean_MG_CB11_88 | ecosystem: Environmental > Aquatic > Marine > Oceanic | place: Arctic Ocean: Canada Basin | collected...
GGGATTAAAGTTATTGCCCCAACGACACCTCATGATGCCAAGGGAGCCTTGATAGCTAGTATTAGAGATAATAATCCAGTGGTATTTATAGAGCATAGGATGCTATATAAGAATGCTGGGTATGTGCCATCTGCGTCTTACGAGATACCTTTTGGTAAAGGCAGAATTTTAAGAGAAGGAAATGATATTACAATTGTAGGCGTAAGCCATACTGTAGAAGACTCGCTAAGAGCTGCTGATCTTCTTAAGAGCGAAGGCGTAAATGCAGAAGTAATTGACCCAATAAGTTTATCCCCAATAGACTACGATTTAATTAGAGGCTCAGTAAGTAAAACTAAAAAATTATTGGTTGTCGATAATGGCTGGATGACATGTGGATTTTCTTCTGAAATCATTACTGATATTGCAATAAATTGTGAGGGTATAAGATGTCAAAGAATGGGGTTCGAGGAGACACCTTGTCCAACAACACCAACTTTAGAAAAGGCTTTTTATCCAAACCCACAATCAATAGCTATTACGGCAAATGAAATGTGTGGTGGGAATAAGAAGTGGAGTCCCCCCGAAGTAGAGCAGCATGAAATTCTGTCATTTAAGGGCCCTTTTTAAAATAAAGTATTATAATTATAACTATATTTAAACCTTATTTGTAAAAAATGGTTAACATAATAAAAGTCAATTATCCAAAAGGATTATTTAATGAAAGAAAATAAGTACAGTAAGATAGAGCAAGCAATCACTGAATACTGGTCTGAAAATCATAATAATAAATTTGACGTTAGTGATCCAGTAGTTCGATTACATGAGCCAACTTTTAATTCAGACGAAATTATAGCTTTCACGAAACAAATGTTAACTACTAATGTTACGATGGGGAAAACAGTTAAAGAGTTTGAGGAAAAATATGCTAAGTCTTATGGTTACAAGTATGGTGTTTCAAATAACTCAGGGTCATCCGCAAACTTATTAATGCTCTCAGCTCTAACAAGCTCTATTACAGAGAATAACTTAAAGAAAGGTGACGAAATTATTTTACCAGCATTAACATGGTCCACTACCGTCTGGCCAGTAATACAATGTGGCCTAGTACCAGTATACATTGATTGTGAATTAGACACTTTTAATATGGACCCTGATAAAATTGAAGAAGCAGTGTCCTTAAAAACAAAAGCCATTTTCTCGGTTCCTATTTATGGAAACCCTTGCAATATGGACGCTATCTTATCTATATGTGAAAAACATAATTTAATGTTAATAGAGGATTGTTGTGAGTCTATGGGAGCAACTTATAAAGGAAAATCGGTAGGTTCTTTCGGAAGAGTTGGAAGCTTTAGTTTTTATTACTCTCATCATATTACAACGTTAGAGGGTGGTATTTGTGTAACAGATGATTTTGAGTTAGCAGAGATGATGCGTATTATTAGAGCACATGGCTGGATAAGGCAGGTTGAAGATAAAGAGAAGTGGACTAAAAAGCATCCAGATTTCGACCCAAAATTTTTATTTGTAAACGAGGGATATAATTTAAGAATTACTGAGCCTCAGGCATCAATGGGCTTAATACAGATAGATAAACTTGATGGTTTTATTAAAAAAAGAATTTCAAACGCTTCAAATTATCGATCCAGTTTCAGCAAATATTCAGATTTTTTTAGCTTCCAAGAGACAACAAAAGATGCTAAAAATTCTCATTTTGGGTTTCCATTCGTAGTAAAGAAAAATAATTTTTTTAACAGGAATGAAATTTGCAAATACCTAAATAATAGCGGAATTGAAACTCGACCAATAATAGCTGGAAATATAGCTCGACAACCAGCAAATGCTTTATTTAATCACCGTATTTCTGGAGAACTTTTAAATTCTGATATTATTATGGATAATGGCTTTTCTATAGGCGTGCATCAGTCATTATGTGATGAGTCAATGGATTATGTAAAAGAAATTTTTGATAATTTTTTTAAGGAGAGGAAACTAAGTTGAAAGCATTTATTACAGGCATAACCGGTATGGTTGGCTCTCATTTAGCAGATTATTTATTAGAGAACACTGATTGGGAAATTCACGGTTTAATAAGATGGAGAAGCCCATTAGATAATATTGAGAATTTAATAAAAAATATCAATAACAAAAACAGAATATATTTACATTATGGTGACTTAAGAGACCCTCAGTCAATTAATAAAGTTGTGTCAGATATCGTCCCTGATTATACATTTCATCTTGCTGCACAAAGTTATCCTAAAACAAGCTTTGATGCCCCATTAGATACTTATGAGACAAATATTTCTGGGACCTCAACTTTATTAGAGGCGTTAAAGACATATTCAAAAGATTCTTGTATACACGTTTGCGCTTCATCTGAGGTTTTTGGAAGAGTACCAAAGGATAAAATCCCTATTAATGAAGAATGCTCTTTTCACCCAGCCTCACCATATGCAATATCTAAAGTTGGGACAGATTTAGTGGGCAGATTTTATGCTGAAGCCTATGATATGAAAATTATGACTACTAGAATGTTTACTCATACAGGCCCTAGAAGAGGAGATGTATTTGCAGAATCAACATTTGCAAAGCAGATTGCTTTAGCAGAAGCAGGTTTCATAGAGCCTGTAATAAAAGTTGGTAATATTAAATCTATGAGAACTATCGCTGATGTAAGAGATGCTGTGAGAGCTTATTATATGTTGGTAACAGTTAATCCTACTGGCGGAGAATATTATAATATTGGTGGTAGTTATTCATGTGAAATTGAGAAGTTATTACATGACTTAATAAATCTTTCTACGATAAAAGAGAAGTTAAGTATTGAGACTGATCCAGAAAGGTTAAGACCAATAGATGCTGACTTACAAGTTCCAGACACAACAAAGTTTAAAAAACATACGGGATGGGAGCCAGCAATTCCATACGAAAAAACAATATTAGATTTGCTAAATTATTGGAGAGAGCAGGTGGCTAAAAATAATGGAAATTATTTAACACGCTAAAAATTATTATGAAAAATTCAGAGATTATTAAAAATTTAGATAAAAAAAAGCCTTTTTTAGATCACAAGAATGCTGTGTTAAGTGCACCAATACGACACTTGTTTATGATTGGAGTAATGGAGTATCTAAATAAAGATGGCGATAGAAATCAAACAGATATCTTAGAAATAGGTTCTTGGTTTGGCGCTTCAACACTATCCTGGGCTCAGGGCATATCGTTATATTCAGGTGAAAATAGCTCAATTACATGTATCGATGCTTGGGAGCCATTTTTTGACATGGATATACATAGTGAAAATGATTACGCTAGGGAGATGGAGGAATTACTAGAGTCTGATTTTGCTTACAATGTTTTTTTACACAATATGAGAACTCTTCAAGGAAAAATGATCACACAGCATTTTAGAGGTAAAAGTGAGAATATTCTTCCGCACATTAAGAAGTCAAAGTACGATGTTGTCTTTATAGATGCAGATCATACATATGAGCCAGTACGAAAAGATATAAATAGCTCCATGAGGGTAGTAAAAGAAGGAGGAGTAATTTGTGGTGACGACCTAAATTTTCAACTTCACGAAATAGATAAAAATCATGCTATTAATAATAAGCATAAAGACTTCATACGGGATCCTTTGACAGGAAAAAACTATCATCCAGGTGTAACTTTAGCTGTACAAGAAATTTTTGGAGAAGTATCATCATGGGGTGGGTTTTGGGCTATGCAGAAAAAAAATAATAAATGGGAAAAGTTTTCATTAAAAAATATGGTAGTAGTCTACCCAAAACATTTCACTGAGTTACATACCGAAAAAGCTAAATTACATTTTAGGGATATTAAGGATTCTTTGTTCTAGTATCATGAGTACTAAAAAATTAATTTCTATTCACTTAAATTCTAATAAACCAAAATCTTTAGAAAAGTTTATCACATCAATAGTTCATAATTCTCAGAATTTGGAGAATATAGAAATCTTAGTAAGTATAGACAAAAATGATATGAAAATGATTGATACAATTAAACAAATAAATTGCAATAAAAAAGATTTAATCAGATATATTGAAACAGACTTAATAAAAACATTTGCTGATGCTTGGAAGCCATTAAATATTTTACTAGAAAAAACTTCTAGTTCAGTAATCTTTATAAGTTGTATGTCAGATGACGTGAGATTTTTAACAAAAAATTGGGATGCTAAAATTAGAGGGTATGAAAATTATTACAAGGATAAAATTTGTAGAATCAGATGTTCAAAATTTAAAACAGAAACGTATAAAGATATATGGGAGTGTGGGTACAAGCCAGATTCCTACGCTTTTTACTCAAAAAGATGGCTGCAAACTGTTAATAAATGGAATCCGTGTATTGGGCCAGATACCTTTCAAGAGTGTATAGCTTATTATATGAGAAATTACGGAAGAAAATACAATAGAGAAATAATTGATAAAGATATACAATTTTCTGGGCAAGAAGTGTCAAGTAATTTAAATTTTAAAACAAGATTAGAGAGATCGAGAATTTATTATAAAGCTTTTTTTATATTAATGTCTTATAAGGTTCAAAGTTCAGCAAATAATTCTGCCTATGAATTAATAAAAATAATAAGTGGAAATGATAATTTAGAAAAAAAGTTATTATCAAGAATTAAAATTTACTATACAAATTTTATTCGGAGGTTAAATTTTTTCTACTATAGAGGATCACCAGAACACTTTATAAATTCAAAATTTAAAAATATAATTTTTTTTCTTTGGTGTTACAGCAATTTTACCGATCAATACGTTATTAAAATCATAAAATTTTTATCTAAAAAAAAATATTTAGAAAAAATTATTTCTGATAAAAAAAAATTCAAAAAAATTCAAAAAATTATAAATTATAATGAAATTTCCTAAGATATCAGTAATTATCCCCTGTAAAAATGCGGGAAACACTCTCCAGACAACCCTTGACTCAATAAGATCTCAGTGCTATGAGAATTTAGAATGTATTGTGATGGATGGTCTCTCAACAGACAACACAGTTGAAATTATACGTAATAACAAAGATATAATATCCTTTTATGTTTCTCAAGAAGATCGAAGTCCATCAGATGCATGTAATAAAGCTATTAATATGTGCACAGGAGATGTTGTTGGTTTTCTTTACGCTGATGATTTTTTAGAATCTGATGCTTTAAGTCAGATTGCAAGTGCAGTAACTAATAACCCAGAATACTTGGTTTACTCTTACGGATTATCAATACAACACTTGATTAGTAAAAAAATTATTTTAGAATCATATAATAAAAAAAATATTAACTTATGCCTTAATAATGTCTTATTTAAACATGTCTTAAATCATTTTTATAAAAAAGAGATATTTACTAGCTATGGTAAGTTTGAAGATTTGTATTATGATGATAGTATATTTTATTCTAATGATAGAGAATTTATGATTAGACTTTGTTTGAAAGGAGTTAAAAACTTCGTGATTGATAAGATTCTCTACAGAATGACAACTCACAAAGATTCTAATACTGGTAATAGGTTAAATGTAGTTAAAATTAGATATGAACATATTGGAATAGCTGATTTTTATTTAAAAGACTCCTCTTTATCTGCATATAAAAAAATAAAATTATTAGATTTTAAGGTCCATAATCTTTCTTTGTTATTTGCTTATTATTGTTTGAATCTAGACTTAAATAATATCTTCATAATTTTTAAAAAAGGATATCATTTGAAAAAATATATGTGGTTTTTTGATATATTTATATGCCCTGCATCTGAGGTTTTGTATAGATGTTCTGTTAGAAAATGGATATAATATCTGAAATTTAAAAAAATTTTGTAGAGTTATGATTAATTTAGAAAAATCAATATTATGATAGTTTCAAGATCACCATATAGAATTTCTTTCTTCGGTGGTGGCACTGATTATGAGCCATGGTTTTCTGAAAATGGTGGCGCCTTTCTGTCAATGACAATTGATTACTACACATATATTACCCTTAGAATTAAACCTAAATTTCAAAAGAAACAATTCAATGTTAATTGGAGATTTGCTGAAGAAGCTGATTCTATTGATCTAATTCAGCACCCAATTGTCAGAGAAGCTCTTAAGGAGTATGGGTACCATGAAACTGGTTTAGATATATCTTATATTGGAGACTTACCAGGAGGGTCTGGAATGGGTTCTAGCTCGGCATTTACGGCGGCATTAATATGTGCCCTTTATGCAGATAAGAAGAAGCAGATAAACCCATATGAGTTAGCAGATTTTTCATATCATATAGAAAAAAATAAGCTCAAAGAAACTGTTGGGATTCAGGATCAGATTGCCACATCTTTTGGTGGATTCAATAAAGTTAATATTGAAAAAGATGGTTCATATGCAGTTTCTCCTCTTAATATGTCTTCAGAAAATTTAGATATATTTTTAAATAGATTTGTTCTAGTTTATACAAATAAAACAAGAAGAGCTACCTCTATAGCAGAGAAAAAAGTTAGCAATATGAAAAATAAAATAAAATCTTATAAGCGCTTACAAGAAATGGTTCCCATCGCTCAAGAGTATTTAGCAAAAAGTGACTTAAATAGCTTTGGGCAGATGTTAAATGAATCCTGGTTAATTAAAAAAGATTTATCTGATGCGATATCAAACAAAGAAATTGATGAGCTATATAATTTTGGATTAAATAACGGTGCTCTTGGTGGAAAATTACTAGGTGCTGGTGGTGGTGGTTTTCTATTATTTATGGCTAAAGAGGGTCAGAGAGATAATCTTATAAATAAGCTTGATAATCAAATAGTTGTTCCGTTTAATTTATCTACACATGGATCAGAAATAGTTTATAACGAGGATGGTAAGATATGAGTAATTTTTTTAAAGGAAAAAAAGTTTTAGTAACAGGTGGAACAGGTTTAATTGGTAGGCCTTTAGTAGAGAAGTTAGTTCATCTTGAGGCAGATGTTACAGTTGTGTCGCTTGATAAACCAACCAATGTTGATAAGTCTGTAGAATTCATCAATCTTGATCTACGAAACTTTGAGAACTGTCTTACTATCTGCAAAGGCAAAGAAATTGTTTTTAATTTAATTGGTGTAAAAGGTTCTCCAAAAATGACAATAGAGAACCCTGCAAGTTTTTTTGTGCCAACAATTACATTTTCAATTAATATGATGGAGGCTGCTAGGCAATGTGGCGTTGAAAGATATTTATTTACAAGTAGCATCGGCGTGTATGAACCTGCTGATATTTTTAATGAAGATGATGTTTGGTCAACCTTTCCTTCTCCAAATGATCGTTTTGCAGGTTGGGCAAAAAGAATGGGTGAGCTTCAGGCTCAAGCGTACGACATTCAATATAATTGGGATAAAATATCAATAGTCAGGCCTGCAAATGTTTATGGCCCTTATGATAATTTTGATCCTGAAAATGCTATGGTAATACCATCGCTTATAAATAGAGCTTCATCTGGAGAGAGACCTTTGGTTGTTTGGGGAGATGGAAGCCCTATTAGAGATTTTATATATTCTGGGGACGTTGCTGATGGGATGCTAGAAGTAGTTAGACAGGGCTATAATAAGCCTATAAACCTTGGTAGTGGAGCTGGTGTCACAATAAAAGAAATTGCAACAGCAATATCAAATAAGATGCCAGACCAGTGTGAAATTGTATGGGATACCTCAAAACCTACAGGAGATAAAAAAAGAATTATGAATACAGAAAGAGCTGAATCAATAGGTATACAGCCAAAAATATCGCTAGAAAAAGGTATTGAAGAAACTATTAAATGGTATGATCAAAATGGCTCTAAAAGTTCAGATAGGTATAATGCATTTACTGATGAAAAATATAATAAATAATTCAAGTTTAAAAAATTATAGAGTTAATTAGCGAGAGATAAAATGTCTTTAAATAATGTATTAATAACTGGTTCAAGCAATGGTTTAGGTTATTATTTATCATTATATTTTTCAAAAAAAGGGCACAATATCTTACTGCATGGAAGAGATGAAATAAAACTAAAGCAAATAAAAGAAAAAATAATAAAAAATGGAGTAAAGGCAAAATACATTGTGGCCGATCTAGAAAATGATGAAGATATAAAATATTTATGTAAATTTGCTGAAAAAGAAAATACAAGTGTTCTCATTAACAATGCTGGTATTTTATGCCCAAATATTCCTTTTAGTGAATTCACAAATGAAATTATAGATAGCATGTTAAAAGTTAATCTTATTGCGCCAATAAAAATCTTAAATTTACTGTCAAAAAATTTAAAACAAGTAATTAATATAAATTCAATGGTTGGTCTCGAGGCTAAAAAAAATAGAACTTTATATGCGGCAAGCAAATGGGGCTTGAAAGGTTTTTCTGATAGTTTAAAGCAAGAAGTAATAGAATATAATATACTAGATGTTTATCCTACTAATATAAAAACTTATTCAGAAAAGGAGAATGCAATGGAAATTGATTTTGTTGCTAATGAAATTTACCAAGCAATGTTAGATTGTAAAAGAAACTTGATTTTGGATGGTAGGAAAAAATGAAAATAATAAATATAAAAAATTATTTAGAAAATGTATCATATAGGGAAATATTAATTTTTTTTGGAATAAATTAAATGTTTCTTTCTATCCATCTAAATAGCAATAATCCAAACAATATTAAAGGCTTAGTAAAAAATATTAACCATACAGCAATAAGCCCTCAACAGGTAGAAATTATAATAAATATTGATGAGGGTGACAACTTATCTCTTGCCAACATTAAAGAATTACAAAAAAAAGACGGTGTAGTAATAAAATACATTCAAACAAACATTATAAAATCTTTTAAAGATGTTTGGAGGCCATATAATAAATTATTATTATTAACTGATAAAGATGTTGATTTCATAACACTGTTTAGTGATGAATTTCGTTTTTCCACTCATGGTTGGGACAGCATATTAAAAAAATATATAAATTATTACGAAGATGATATATTTCGTATTAGGCTATCAAGGTATAGATACTATAATTATAAAGATTTTTGGCAATGTGCATTTGCTCCAGATAGCTTGGCTTTCTATACAAAGAGATGGATGGATATTGTTGAACAATGGTGTCCATGCACAGGCCCTGATAGTTGGCAACAAACAGTAGCATTTTATTTAATAAATTCTCGAGATTATGATCATATCCAGTTTAATCGTGACGTAATAGAACCATTTATTAGTTTTAAAGGTGAAGGTGCGAGTATTGGTCTCGAGGGAGAAGCTTTAAGAAGAAGGATAAAAGACAATGTTGATTTATGGTTTGACACGGTATCTCATAAAACACAGGAGGAAGCCCGCAAAGCAGCAGCAAAACTTCAGGCTTACATAATAATGTATGAGAGCAAAAATATAGAAAATATAAATAATCTAGTGACAAATAGGAAACCACCAGTTTTTATAGAAAAAAAACTTAATGAATTGTCTTTTCAAGATAACGAAATTAATAAACAAATAGAGTTTTATTATAATAAAAAATTAATTTATAAAATAAGTTATAAAATAAGTAAGATAAAATTATTTCTAGTAAATAATTTTAGGAAAACAAACTATGCTTATTATGCGGGAGGTGGAAAAGAAAGCTTCATTAGTAATTTTATTGATCAGTTAATTGTTTATAGAAGAATAAGAAAGTATGGTATTTTTGGTAATATAAACCCCATCTCTTTACAGATAAAAAAATTTTTTAGCTTTAAAAAAAACAAATAATATTATAATTACTTTCTATTATTTTTACTAAATACTTCCTCCAAAATTTTTTCAATATTTTTTGCATATAGACTCATATTACATTGAGATGAATCTATTAATTTTTTTCTCAATACTTTATTGTAATAAATAATTTTATCTTTATTATTTGCTAAATTTACAGCTATATTTATATATTCTTCAGTACTTTTTGCTAAAAGTTCTTTACAATCAATTGCACCAAGAGTACTTAGTGAATGCTGTGAGTCATAATCATCACCTTGTTTTGAAATTACTGGAGTACCCATATACAAAGAATCTATAGTTGTAGTCCCAGCATTATAGGGAAAAGAATCTAATACTATATCGACACTGTTATATAAATCATAAAATTTATAGTCATCACCTAATGCACCTATTATGTCAACTCTCTTTAAATCAATTTTATTATTTAGAAAATGGTTGAGCCATATCTGTTTAGCATCTATCATTTCATCATAATTGTCTGGATATTTTAATATTAACCTTGAGGTTGGAATTCTTTGTAAAATTTTACAATACGTACTTATTAGTTCCTTTGATATTTTTCCAAGCGAACCAAAGCTTCCAAAAGTAATAAAGTTGTTATTAATTATTGGAGAGTCTTTCACAATAGGCATTTCGCCTAAATACTCTACTGCATGAATTGTATCATCCAAGTAGATAATATTTTCTGTAAAAAAGGATTTTACTTTATTTAATGACATATATTTTGATGCAATTATATAGTCCATATTCCTTAGGCCAGTAGTATGTGGTGTATTAAAAAAAGCCATAGATATTAAGTTGTGATTTAAATCAATAGCAGAATAACGATTAATACTTAAATGACCATTATTCTCAATTAATATATCAATGTCATCATTTATTAATAGTTTTGTAAAAAAAATATTATTAAGATTTGAAGTATTTACATAACTAAAAGCATTTTTTTTAATATCGTCTTCGTCTCTGTTATCAAAATTATCTGAATAAATAAAGATATTAAATTTATCTTTATTAAAATATTTTAAAATAGGGTTAAATAATTTTTTTGAGGTATCAACGCCAAAGAAGTGACATGTGAAAGCTACGTTAATTTTTTTTTTATTATGATACTTTTTATTTTTTTTAAATTTAGTAAATATATAGTAAGTAAATCTCTCAAAAATAGTAGCTTTACATTTTTTTTGATAAATTTTTGCAAAATCGTAAAAGGTCTTACTTCTGTCTTTTATATTAGGATGCATTAATATATTTAGTAAAAAGCTTGAATAAAAATCTGGCCTAAACATTTTTTTATTAAATATTATATCGAGGTATAATAGATGGGCTTCCTTTTGATATCCAAGCCCTCTAAGTCTTTTTGCAAATTCTATTAAAAATTCTTTCTTATTTATATTCTTTGAATTTTTTTTTAGATACTTGTTAAAAGAATTTATATTATTGGGCTCGATTTTACAATTTTTTAAAAAGTTAACTAAATATTTTTCATTGTTCATTTTTTTTAAATAATTTTTCTTCTACCAAACCACAAATTAACTGACCAATAGTTATGTGCATTTCCTGTATATGGTTAGTTTGATTACTTGGGGTGTTTATACATATGTCAGAATTTTTATTCATTTCTGATATATTTTCTCCTGTTAAACTAATAATCTTGATATTCATTTCCTTAGCTTTTTTTATAGCTTCTAGTATGCTTTTACTTTTACCACTTGTAGAGATAGCTATCAGAACATCTCCTTTAACGCCAAGACCTTCCAATTGTCTTGAAAAAACATTTTCATAACCATAATCATTTGCTATCGCTGTTATTGAAGATGTATCTACTGTTAGTGCTATAGAAGGTAGAGGAGCCCTGTCAATTTTATATCTTCCCATTAGTTCTGCTGCAAGATGTTGAGAGTCTGCTGCAGACCCTCCATTCCCACAAAATATAACCTTATTTTTATTTTTAAGCGTTTCTAAAACAAGATTAGTAGCACTTTCAATATTATCTTTTTGTTTTTCCAGTAAAAGGAAATTTTTTGAGACTTGCTGAAGATATTTTTTTATTTTATCTTTCATTTAGATACTTTATTTCCTTGAATATTCGTCTTTGTATCTGATTATATCATCTTCACCAAGATATGTCCCACTTTGAATTTCTATAATCTTTACAATATCCTTTGTATTGTTTTCAAGTCTATGAAGTTCACTAATTTTTATATCAATAGACTCATTTACTTTTAAAATGAAAGTTTTTTTACCTTTAGTGACAGTAGCTTCCCCACTTATTACTACCCAATGCTCAGATCTTTTTTTATGTTTTTGCAGAGAAATTGCACTTCCAGGATTAATGATTATTTCTTTTACTTGATAATTTCTTGCTGTTTTTAAAATCTCATATGTTCCCCATGGTCTATATGATTTAAGTGAGTTTTTGACCACATCGAATTTTTTTTTCGCAAGACCTTCGATAATTTTTGATAAATTTTTCAATTTGCTTTTTGGAACCACAAGAAGCGCATTTGATATTGATACAATAATAAAATCTTTTAATCCTGATGTTAATACAAATTGTTTATCACTAATCACTAAACTATTATGACAATCTTCAATATAAACTTTACCATTTACTGCGTTATTATTTTTATCTTTTTTACTATTACGCCAGAAACTATCCCAAGTACCCATGTCATTCCAATCTGTTTTTAATTCACTCATCATCAAATTATTTGATTTCTGAATGATAGAGTAGTCTACAGATATTTCTTTGCTTTTAGAAAAATACTTATTACTTAAGTAATAAAATTCATTATCAAAAGTCTTATGTTTTAAAGAGTTTTTTACATTCCTAAGAGTTTCAGGACAAAATTTTTCTGCATTTTTTAGTAGAGTTGATGCTTTGAACAAGAAAATTCCTGAATTCCAAAAAACTAGTTTTGAGATAAGTAATTTTTTTGCTTTTTTCTCATTTGGTTTTTCTATAAATTTACTAATGTCATGGACTAAATATTGCATATTTTTTTTAACAGATATATATCCAAAACCAGTTTCTGCCCTTGTTGGCTTAACACCAAATAAAATTATCTTTCCTTCTTGTGCAAACTTTATTCCTCTCTTAACAGATTCATTAAAAATTTTTTTGTTTTTAATAATGTGATCTGATGGCATAAGTAGTATTAGGCTATCTTTATCAGCGCTGGCAGAAGATATTATTGCCGATGAAGTTGTGTTTTTCCCTACTGGCTCTAAAAAAATGCTATCTAAATTTAATCCAATATTTTTTGCTTGATCTCGAACCATAAAACGATGATCAATATTACATATTACCTTTGGTTTGCTATACATTGGGTCATTTAGTCTCTTTAGAGTATCTTGAAAAAGAGAATTCTTATTTTCTACACTTACAAATTGTTTTGGGTATAGCGACCTTGAAAGAGGCCATAACCTTTTTCCAGAACCTCCAGAGAGAACATACGGATGTATATTTGTTCTGTATGACATAACTTTAATATAATTTTAAATATTTATTAATCCGAGTATAGTACGCTTTATCATTTAATTCATCGAATTCTTTGTTAAAATTTTCTCTGAACTTTCGCATATCTATAGTTAATGTATAATTACTGCTTTTAAAGTCCGAAGCTACTTTTTTACTGCCAGTAGTTTCTCGTATTATGGCCTTCGACATAATATTAGGATCTAAACGAAGGTCATTATCAAGAATAGCACCGTGTGTGTCTATAACTTTACCCCATTGCATCCAAGAGTCTTTATGAACATATTTGATTTCTTTTTCAACAATAGTTTTAACAAGACTATAGTATGTTTTATAGTTTAGAGAATAATCTACATTATAGAATTTCTCATTTATGATAGAGTTTGCAACTCTATCAATGTAGGGGTGCCGAGTTGATGATATTGCTAAAGTTGTAGACGCAATATTATTTTCCACACTATAATCATCGTCAGTAAAATTTATTGCTAAGATAGTAATGTTTTCATTATTTTTTATTTTATCAAATGCTTTAGAATTAGATATCGACTTACTTATGTATGCAAATTCTTCAGATAAAGGATATATAATATTCTTTGATATAACATGCTGCGAATAAAAACATATAGATATTAAGCTAATGATAGATACAAAAACTCTAACGTTAATATTAAAAATATCATAAGAAGAAATTTTGGTAGTAGCTTTCCATATGACCCACATCAATATAAAATATATAATAGCAGTATGACCAATTAAAAGCCTAGCGGGAACAAAGTAATTTCCTTTTACAAATAATGATGAGGCTATAGTTAATCCTAGGCAAAAAATAATTGCAGCAAGTACAATTAATATATATTTTACTGAAACTTTATTTTTTAATAAATTTAAAATAATAAATAAAAAAGCTATGAACGATGATGAGTATGCTAAAAATTGTCTTGATGAATATTTGCTCCAATTTGTAGAGCCCCAGTCACTTGACCAACCATTAAATATCATTGGTAATATTATTTTAAAATAATGTTCTATCTTAGGCATTAAATTAAAGTCAATTTTTATCTGTCTTCCGACTTGAGTACTATCTAATCCATTAAAATACTTTACAGATAAAAAGTAAAAAAACATTGGTACTGTTAATAAAATAGCTAATTTCATAAATTTAGATATCTTTTCTTCATCTAAATAATTATCATTTGAAAAAATAAATAATATTAAGTAAAATAATGAAAATCCAGCTGCGCTAGCATATATATTATAACTAAGAAATAAAGTTAGTATTATAATTATCGCCTTGTTCGTATCTACTTTGTAATTGCATAATTTTTTATTCCAAATTAATAAAAATACATATAATGCTGAAAACATAATAACAGTAGATATTTGCAGGGATTTACCTAAGCCACCGTCACCTTGCGAACCTGTCTTATATAACCAAAATGATATTATTATAAAAAATATATACAAATATTTATATTTACTGCAAGAGAACAATGGTTTCTCTTTGATATAACTATCACAGAAATGCATTGATATTAATGCGTATAGTAAGGTTATTACTATATACATCCCAGTGACTTGATAAATAGCAATCCATAATACTGGCAGTGTTGAGATACTAATTGCAAAAAATATTGAAAAATATTTTGTATAGGAATTTTTTATTAATAATCTATAAGTAGAAAATGAGAATATTGACAATAGTAATATTGAAAAAAATCTTATTAAACCCCCATCATTTACTGTAGTTACAAAATAATTACTTAATGCGGTAAAAGATGCCCCTAAAGGCCTACCTAATGCATTATTCCAGAGAGAGTAAGGATGACTATATATATCTTTTTTAAATATATTTATACCACCTTCTTTATACCAGTATTGGGAAACATAATCATCGTGATATAAAAATATATTAGTCACTGTTCCAAGATATACAAAAAGAAGTGACGAAAAAATAATTAAAAATACACTATATTTCTCGAAAAAAATTCTAAAATTAAACGTCATGATTTATATTAATTTGTATCCAGCGGATTTAGCATCTTCATAGAACATTTGCACTGTTTCTTTTGAGAAGTCAGTGAGGTCTTTACCTACAAGATCAAGTTTTTTAAGAACGTCATCCGTGGCTGTAATAATATCGCATTTACAGTCATTGGCTTGAAATATATTTAATAGTTCTCTTGGACTTGCCCATAGAAGCTCTGCATTTTTATTATCAAGAATAATGTTTTTAGCCTCAATCATTATTGGGAGTGGGTCAATTCCTGTATCAGCAATTCTCCCAGCAAATATTGAGATTATTGTTCTTGAATTTTTGCTAATACTTTTTGCAACCTCATTTACTTGTTCTAATGTAAAAATAGCTGTTATATTTAATGAAAATCCTTCATGCGATAATTTTTTTACTAGGCTACAAGTGCTCACACCCTTTGTATTCATAATAGGGATTTTTATATATGTATTACCACCCCAACTATTAATAACTCTTGCTTCTTTTTCCATACTTTCAATATCATCTGAAAAAACTTCAAAAGATACTGGCTTATCAGGTATATTAGCTATGACATCTTTTGCGAAAGCCTTATAATCTCTAATGCCAGATTTTTTCATTAATGTGGGATTTGTTGTGAAACCTTGAATTTTTGGGTCTCTTGACGCTTCTACCATCTTATCTAATTCTGCGCCATCAAGAAATAGTTTTATATTAAGCATTATGGTTAATTTTTTATTTTCTTATTAGAATTAACTTACATTAATAGTTTTAATATGTCAATATTTCCCACTGTAAGCAAGTATTTTATTTTTTGCTTCTTGTAAATTTTTCACGTTATAAAAAGCATACTTATTATTTTTTTCTTGTTTATTGTTAATTTTTATAGTTTTTGTTTTGGCTTTTAAGCCACATTCAATATCTGTATCTCTATCCCCAATCATCCAGCTATTTTCTAAAATAATTTTATAATTTTCTTTAGCATCAACTAGAGATCCAATTTTTGGCTTTCTATATTCACAAGGAGTAAGAAATTCTTTATATATACTATCTTTATGCTTAAAGCTACAGTAAGTTTTTATAATATTAATATTATTATTTTTCATAGTTTTATCTGTTAATTCAATAATTTCTTGAAGACTTTTGAGAGATGTTTTACCTTTAGCATAGCTTGGTTGATTAGTTACTATAAATAGCAAATAATTATTTTCTTGGAGTTCTTGAAGGCTTTCAACTACACCATCTAATAAATAAAAATCAGACGTCTTTCTTGGTGACTCCCATTCATTAGAATCTTTATAATAAATATTTTTATTTATTACACCGTCTCTATCTAAAAAAACCGCTTTATTATTTATGTTACTTCTTCCCATTTCATCTCATTTTTCTTTAAATCTGGATGCGAAACTATTAAGTGCCATACAACAGCTTGAAATGCTTCGGTATGAGGGGTTACAGTTTCAGGATTTACAGTTGGAATTATTACACAAGCATCTGCAATTTTTCCAGTATAGCCTCCGTCTCTCCCAACTACACCTACAACTTTTGATTTCATTTTCTCAGCTAATTTTATAGATTCTACAATATTTGCGCTAATATTTTTTTCTATATTTCCGCCGCCAACAGAAAAAATAAATAACACATCTTTGTCATTTAAATTACTTACCTGAAGCCACTTAGTGTATGCAGAGTCCCAACCATCATCATTAATTCTTGCTGTTAACTCAGAAACATTATCAGTTGGGGCATATGATTCTATATTTGCTATTTTCCTAAAGTCATTTACTGCGTGTGTAGCATTTCCAGCTCCACCACCTACACCAATAAAAAAAATTCTACCTTTATTTTCTGACACAGTTGATAAAATTTTTATCATTTTATCAATTTGTTTTTTATCAATAGCATTAGTTATTTCAATAACTTCTTTCATATAGAGATCAACATAATCACTCATTCAATTCTCCTGTTTTACTTTTTAAATATAATTCTAAATCATTTATACCTAATAATGAACCAACTTCATAAAATCTTTCAAATACTTTATAGCCGATAAGATTATTATTATTAAGTAAATGATTATATAGTAAAGACATATCAAATTTTTCTCTTTCAATACTATTGATATCTTTGCTAGACATTATAGATAAGCCGTAGTCAATATAATTCATGTCAATGCCACTCAATTTTTTTTTATATGATACGATTTTATTATCAACGTAACTAATATTGCTTTTATCCCAATTATCATTATTTTTGAAAATAGTCATTAGAGGCACTTTGTTATTATTTTTATAAAAAGAATAAATTTTTTCAAAATTTATGTCAAGATAACTGTCTCCATACATTGAAAAAAATGGTCCTTCAACCAATGAAGATGATTTTTTTAATGCGCCGCCAGTACCTATTAAGTTTTTTCCGTCATCTGAATAAGTTACATTCAAACCAAATTTTTTACCATTACCAACATAGCTTTTAATACTTTCAGAAATATGTCCAGTACAAATAATTACGTTTTCTATATTATTTTTTTTTAATAAATTTAGCTGGTGAAATATAAAAGGCTTTTTATTTATATCTACCATAGATTTAGGTTTTTCTTTAGTCAAGATTTTTAGACGAGTACCTAAACCACCTGCAATTATTATCATTGTTGGCAGATTATTCATTAACTTAATATACTTCTTACGCCTTCGAAATCAAATTTAAATCTAAGTTCTTTAAGTTTTGTTTTAGAGAAAGATTCTCTGAATTTTTTCTTATCATTAACATAAAACATTAAAAAACCGCCACCCCCAGCTCCAATTAATTTTCCACCTAACGCTCCACAACTCATAGCATATTCATACCACTCATCAATATTATCATTACTCATGCCTTTTGATCTTTCTTTCTTATGAAGCCAGTGCTTGTGCATTAAATTTGCAAAATTTTCTAAATTTCCATTTAGTAATTCTCTCATACTTTCTTTACCCAGTTCTTTTGTAAAGTGTAAATTTTCAATCATTTCTTGATTATTTTTTTTGCTTTTTGAATCTTGATCTTCTAGTATTTTTGAAGCTTTTCTTGAGAAACCTGTAAAATATAATATCAAGTTATCTTCTAGACTATATAAAATATCATTAGATAGATCTAGGGGCTTGTATACCACTTTACCATCTTTTTTAAAATTAAAAGTTGTGATTCCACCTATGGCAGAAATAAATTGATCTTGTTTTCCAACAGGTTCTTTTAATTTATTAATCTCTATATCACAAGCTTGCTCTGCAATTAATCTCTGGCTAACAATATTCTTTTTATATGTATGAAGAGCTTTTAAAAGTGCCGTTGTGAAGCTTCCAGACGATCCTAATCCTGTTCCTGAAGGAATATCGGCCATACTGCTAATTTCAAGAGAAATTTTAGAAAAATTTAAGAGCTTTAATGATTCTTTTATTATAGGGTGCTCTATATCGCTAATATTTTTCACTCTTTCGAGTTTAGAGTACTTAATAATCATCTCTTCTTCAAAATTATCATGAAGAGTTATATAGATATACTTATCAATCGCTGCAGATATTAAAAAACCCTCATGATTTTCATAATATGAAGGTAGATCTGTTCCTCCTCCACCTAGCGATAATCTTAAAGGACTTCTAGTAATAATCATTTGTTATATTTACTAAACATTGAGTTTTAAAATATATTATATTGTATATTAATTTTCATAAATATCTTCTATTAATTTTAGAGCATTAAATGCATCTTGAGCATCACCACAGGGTCTTGAATTATTTTTTATTGATTTTTTAAAATCCCTAAACTCATTTTTCCAAGATATGTCTTCAGGCCCAAATTCCCATTCTTTAGAAATAGGCGGCCCCATTTTTGGAAGCATTTTATAGTAGGTTAGCTTTTCTTTTCCATAACTTCCACCAAGCCCTGAAATCATAAACTTTGCTTTCTTGGTATATATTTCAAAAGAAAAGCAATTTTTCCATTCTGTCCATGAAGCATGCAGCCATGCAACATTGTTTTTTTTATTTTTTAGAGACAAAAAACAATTATCTTCAACTTTTGTATCCCAAAAATAAGTTGGTAATAATTTATAATCAACTTTTAGTTTTCCCATAAACCATAAGGATAAATCAATTAAGTGAGAGCCTTGATCTAAAAGCTCGCCCCCGCCAGATATTTCTTTATTACATCTCCATTCATTTTCATAGCCTACTCTACCGCCATGACCATACATTCCTCTAATAAATAAAATCTCACCAAGATTATTTTTTTCAATAATGCTTTTTGCCTTTAAGATTGCTGGATGAAACCTATGATTAAAACCTACTTTAACTATCACGTTGTTTTTTTTAGAAAGAGATATTATTTTTTTTAGTTCTTTGGACTCGCAGGAACCAGGTTTTTCTACCAAAACATGTTTATGTTTTTTTATAGCACTTAATGTGATATCCGATAAAGTATTATGTGTTGTTGCTATAAAAACTGCATCAATATCAGATTCTAGAATATCTTTTATAGAAGAAGATATTTTAGCGCCAGTTTTTTTTGACAACATTTTAGACCGTTGTTTATTGATATCATATATATATTTTATTCTATCTAATTTACTAATAGAATCAGCTCTCTTGGTACCTATTAGCCCGCAACCTATGATTCCTATTTTCATTTTAATTTTTGTCCTCTATCATCAGGGATAATTCTCCTTAAATTATAAATATCTGTCTTTTTAAGAATTTCTTTAAAGTTTTTAAATTTTCTCCAGTCATCCCATACTGCGCTAATAAGTTTTCCAGATATTCCATCACTATCTTTAGAGGCTAGATATAAAGTAAGGTCTGTTACTAAATCAAAATCACCAGAATTTTCTTTAAGCGTTTTTCTTAAGTTTTTATAATAGGAATTACCCACAATTTCTGGACTAGTATTTAAAACGCTTTTATTCATGTCAGTAAGTATAGCGCCAGGAGCTATTGCATTAACATCAATATTAAAGTCTTTTAATTGAATGGAAAGATTTTCAGTAAATCTTACAAGAGCAACTTTGGATAAAGAGTAAGCATTCATTTCTGGTAATGGAGAAGCAGCACCGCCTCCAGAAAAATTTATAATTTTTCCGTAATTTTTATTTTTAAACGTCTTTAAAAAATGCAAGCAAATATTTATGGGGCTAATTAGATTAACCTCAAGAGTTTTTCTCAATTCTTTCATAGAATAATTCTCAATTTCTCCTAATGGACCATGAATACCGGCACAATTAATAATAATATCTAGATTAGGATGAGATTTTATAACTTTCTTACAAAATAAATTTGTTTCTTTTTCATTTGATAAATCTAAAGCATGAGCTTCTATAAACTGATTTTTATTTATCTTTAATTTATTTAGTTTGGCTTTCGTGTCTTCTAAATTTTTTATTTCTTTTGAGCATATAATAATAGATGCTCCGTTTAATAAAAACTTTTCTGAAATTTTTCTACCAATTCCTCTGCTCGCACCGGTTATTAAAGCAATTCTATTTTTTAGAATCATTTTCAAACACCCATTGGTTTTCATGAAGCCATTTTATTGTTTTTATAATACCTGTATCTATATTATTATTCTCTTTCCAGCCTAAGCTTCTTATTTTTTTTGTATCCAAATATATAAAGGGATTATCTCCAACCCATCCTTTTTTGCCTCCAGAATAAGTTAGCTTGGGATCTAATTTTAAGAAATCTGAAATTATTTTTACAGAATCATTAACCTCAATGTATTCATCACAACCTAAATTATATATATTTATATTGTCTACTGACTTGTCAATAGCGTAAATCATAGATTCAATGCAGTCTTGAATATAAATATATGATTTTTTTTGTTTACCATTACCAAGCACATTCATTTCTAAAGGATTTTTTTTTAGTTTTTGGTAGAAATCAAATAAATGCCCATGCGTATATCTCTCTCCAAGAACACCAACAAACCTAAATATCCAAGATTTAAAATTATAACCTTCGCAGTAAGATGAGATGAGTCCCTCGCCAGCTAATTTTGAAGCACCATATAGTGATGTTTGAATAGGGAAGGGAGCATTTTCTGGAGTTGGTATAATATCAGCTTCCCCATAAACAGATCCGGTAGAAGAAAAACCAATGTTTTTAATATTATTTTTTCTCATAGCCTCTAAAACGTTATATGTTGCTATGGTATTTTGTTCTAAATCCCTTTTAGGATCTTCTAAACCAAATCTAACATCAGCGTTAGCAGAGAAGTGAAAAACAAAATCATTGTTAGTAATAGATTTTTCTAGCAGAATTGGGTCGAGAACATCCCCCTCTATGAGAGAAAATTTATTATTTTTTAGTGCTTTTTCTAGAAAACGTCTATTACCAGTTGAAAAATTGTCGTAAACGGTGACATTTTTACCTAAATTCAACATCTTGTCAGCAACATTGCTTCCGATAAAACCAGCGCCACCAGTAATAAAAACATTATCTATATTATTCATGCATGTATTGTATAATAATTATCTTATAACGACATAGTATTTATTATGGATCTATTTTTATGAGCGATGTTAAGCTATCAATTGTTGTGCCTGTTTATAATGAAGAGAAAAGCATTAAGCCTTTCCTTGTAAAAATTCAAGAAAATCTTAAGGATATTGAGAGATATGAGGTTATTTTTTGCCTTGACCCGAGTAATGATCAAACCGAGGATATTATAAGAAGAGAAATTGAGTCTTGTAACAATATAAAGCTTTTGATTTTCAGTAGAAGATTCGGACAGCCTGCGGCAACAATGGCAGGTATTTTAAATTGCAGTGGCGAAGCATGTGTAATAATAGATGTAGATCTGCAGGACCCCCCAAGTTTAATTCCTGAATTATATAATAAATATAAAGAAGGTTACGATACAGTATTAGCAAAAAGAAGAGCTAGGGATGGCGAGACATTAATTAAGAAATTGATCGCATTCGTAGGCTATAAAATAATTAACAAAATTTCATATGTAGAGATCCCAAGAAATACAGGTGATTTTAGAATTATTAGTAGAAAAATAATAGAAGAGCTTAGGTTGCTTTCGGAGAAGCATGGCTTTCTAAGAGGATTAAATAGCTTTATTGGGTATGATCAAGCTGTAATAGAATATGATAGAGATGAAAGATATATAGGTGATGGTAATTATAATAAATTTACTGGATCAATTAAAATAGGACTAAACGGTATTATTGGTTTCTCGACAGCCCCGTTATCTATTATGTTGTGGCTAGGATTTTTTATATCATTAATGGCAATATTAGGAGCTATATACATATTTTTAATGAAAATGACTTTGGGTGTAAATTACCTAGCAGGTATACCAACTATAACAATTTTAATTTTATTATTTGGCGGAGCCAATATTATGGCAATTGGAGTTTTAGGTGAATATATTGGTAGAATATATGATGAAGTGAAGCAAAGACCATTGTACATAATTTCTGAGAGCCAAAATATTAACATTAAAAGTAAACGAGGTTTTGTTAAAAAAAATTAATGTTTGCTAAAATATTGCTATTGATAACAAAAAAAAATATTTATCAGATTATAAGGTTTTCTGTAGTTGGGTTATTTGTGACTTTATCATACTGCTTTGTACTTATATTATTAGTTGATTACTATAAAATAGATTTTTACATATCTAATATATTAAGCATTTGCTTATCTTCGCCCCTTGCTTTCTATTTACACAAATTTATAACATTTAGAAAAAGAAATAATACAAATTTATTAGAAGCTAGTAAATTCTTTACACAAGTTGCATGTGTTTTTTCCATATCAAACTTATTAATAGCTTTGGGATCTTATTTTAATATTTTAAATTGGGTAATAGTATTGATAATTGGGATGGTTATTCCTGTAATAAATTTTTTCTTAATGAGGTTCTGGGTATTTGTAAAATAAATTATTTAAATTATTTTTATCAGCTAGTTTTAAACTAATTATCGTTAATTTTTCTATAAGTAAATTACTTTGTAAAATAGGTATATTGAAATGTTATAATAATAGGCTATAGTCAATATAGAGGATGTTATTAAAAATATCATGTAAAACTAACACCTTCTAATGTATTATAATTTATAATAAATTAATCACTCGCAAATAAAGTATGTATTCGAGAATAGTAAGTTTAGTAATTTTATTTTTACCAATATTATGCACAATTGTGTGGCACTCAACTAATACCTCATTTCCTTATGCTGATGCCGCTACATTTTTAACAACATCAAATTTTATAACATCAAAGATATTCATAGATCATGACTTTTTTGGTTTTATGTATGAATTATTTATGCATAGGAATTGGAGGCCAGTAGGTTTTCATATATTAATAGTTCCGTTTTTATTAATTACTGGGGGCAATATATTGCTAACGGTTGGAATTATACATACATTATGTGTTTCTCTATCAGTATATTTTTTATATAAAATTTTTAGTGTTTTTTCTACTAAGATATTATCAGCCCTTGGTGCTTCAATTTTAGCAATGATGATCCATATACAGTTTGGAGGAATGACAATACCTTTGTTTTCAGAAATTGCTTTTATACCATTTACATTAGCTTCATTTTATTTTTTAATGCAGTCAAATTTTTTTGAAAGTATAAAATATTCAAAATATTTCACAATATTCTTTGCTTTATCTTTAATTATGCGTCCAGTAGAAGGCTTTCTTTATTTAATTTTGCCAATTATATTTTATATTTTGTACGGCATCAAAATAAAGAAAATAAATCCTTTGCATGCAATAGAGTCATTGTTGGCACCATTTATATTTGCAGTAATACTTTTTTTTACTGCAAATACAGACGCTATTAGGAGTATTGATGGAGAAAATTCATATAATATATATTTGATTGCGCTCTATCTTATTTCTTTCGTATTAGTATCAACCTTATTCCTCATTTATTATTATAAAAAGTATAAAAATTATCTGCCAGATGGCAATTCTAAAAGCTATATAAAAGCGTCATTTTCATTGGTTTCTCTAACTGTATTTATTTTTTACATCCCAGTATTTGAAGAATTATTTTCATGGGTTTATAGGACATCTTTTGGTGATGTTGTAGCTCATTATAGTAATAGCGAGAGTATCATTATGAGATTGAAGGCAGTTATTATTGCCTCAGGTTATATTACTACACTTACTGTCTTGCTAATTCCAAATTTTTATTTTTTAAATAGTTTATTAAAAAATAATTATATTTTTTCAGAAGATGGATCTTCACACTCACAAATTTCAGTAATAATTAAAAAAATTAAAAAATTTTTTAGTAAAAACGACTCTATACTTTTTCAGAAAAAAACAGCTATCAATTTAATGTTGCTTGCCTCAATAATAATCCCACTAAGTCTTTATATTTTCTCAGTTCAATCTGAATATAGAAAAGTTACCCCTGCTTTTTTATCATTAATGATAATTGCTTTATTGTTTATATTTTCTCGTATAAAATTAGGAAATATAAGATATATGATTTTAATTCCACTTCTATCGGGTCAATTATATTCGTTCAATAGTTTAATTTACACAGAGCAAAACATAAATGATTTTCATCAAGGTATTAAAACAAAATTAGAAAAAGGTTTTTTGGGCGCATTTCCTTTTCCGGTAAATGCAACTCCAAATGCGCACATTGTTGTAATGAATAAATTAGATTTAATATTAGAAAAATATAAAATTAAATACGTAGCCTGCGCAATATTTGCGGAAGGTGATGTTCCAATTGATCCGTTTCAATTAACTATGCTTTCAAGCTCTAGAGCCTACGATTTACGATATCCGTATACAGCAAAGTATAATAAAGATAACTTGGATTTTATTGATGGAAAAGACGGCCTTTTTTTAATAAATCCATTGGGAAAAATGGAGGATTCAAAAAAACAATTAGAAATTTTAGAGAATATTGTAAGTATTGGTCCAGCTAAGTCAGGAATACCAAATTTCAACACTAATAAACCTGCAAGCCCAAACCAGCTCTATGCATTTCTTTTGCAATTATATTATGCCAAGGATTTGATGCATACAATTGGCTGGAAGGAAATTGAATGCTTTGATATTAATGAAAAACATAGCGGTTGTGTTTTTCATAAAGAAAACTTCAAATAAAAAAATGTTGTCACTTGAAATTAATAAAATTGATATAAAGAAAAATAGAATTAATAATTTTGTTATTGAAGATATTAAAATTGGTGTTATTTATACTAATCAAAAAATATAATATATTTAAAATGACATGCCCTCATATGGGTGGAGACCTTAATTTAGGAATATACTGCTTAAAAGAAATGAGGATTCAATGTTTGTGGCATGGCTATATATGCAGTTTAGAAAATGGGGATTTTATTGAAAACTCAAACCTAGCAGACACTGAAATTAGCAGAGTAAATTCTAAGCACTACAATCCTAATGATTTTAGTTGTAGCAACTTAAATCTTGAGGTGCTAAGTTATTCAAATAAAGTCGAGAAAATAATAGCGAACATATAAATGTATTATAGTTTTATTCAAAAGTATACTTTCCCTGCAACAGTCGCAAGTGCGGTAGCAACTTACCTTGATTGTGAGCATTATATATTTCTACACAGAAGTTGTGAACAGGCATATAAGATCATTTCTATTGAAGGTAATAAATGCATATCTAAAATAAGATATAAGTCAGGTATGTTTTCATGGTCACAAATATCTACAACTGAGCATATAGCTCCAGCACAATTTAAGCAATATGATGAAATAATACGAGGTTTTGGACTTGCTATATTTGCTGGTTATTTATTAAAAAACATTAGGGCCACATTAACTTATTATGAAAATGACAAAGCAATTTCAATTACTGATATTGACAACCCAAAAGAAAACATAGAATTAAAGGAAGAAGATAGAATAGTAATATCAGAAATTAAATATGATATGGATATACCGTTTTTTTTATTTATGTTTCGTAGCTATATAGAAAAGAAATTAAAAGCAATGAAAATTAAAAAAGATTCAGAAGATTTATACATGAAAAGAAGAAGGATAATGTTATTTAGAGATGATAAATCTTTAGAAAAAGATTGTGAATACTGGAAACCATATTTTAAAAAATCATATTTCTTGCTTTTCAAAGAAAATTTTTTTAAAAGTTTTTTTTTGAAATTAAATTAAGATGAAAAATTTAATTAAAGCTTTCCTTGTCGTTATTATAATATATTTTTTGGCTGAATATAATGTTATTAATGCTTTAGAAATTAGTAAAGTTTTTGACAATTATAATTCTTTTTCATTTATCTTTTTATTAATGTTAGTAAATATTTTCGTAGGAGCTTTTAAATGGTGGATTTTACTTAGATCAGAGAAGTACAGTATATCTTATTATAATGCTTATCTTATTTACTCAACTGGAGTATTTTTTAATATATTTATGCCTGGCGGTGCCGGCGGGGATATCACTAAAAGCCTATATTTATTTAGTTATGTAAAAAAGTCTCAGAGGACATTAGCTGTATTTACAATTATTATCGATAGAATTATTGGATTACACGCATTACTATTTGTAATATTTGTTATTAGTTGCTTCCTGTCAGATCAGATATTTCATATTACTGAAATTAAAATATTACTTTATTGCACAACATCCTTGATGATTTTTTCAATACCAGCTATTTTTTTTATTATTCGTTATTCTGAAAAAATTTCTCATTACTTGAAGGATAAGAATTATTCTGAAGGTAGGATTTTAGAAACTATTTTTAAAATTTTAAAGGCGCTAATTGTATATAGAAACAGAAAATTTATAATTCTTAAATGTTGGCTCATCTCGGCTTTTAATCATATTTTATTGCTTTCATGTTTCTATCTTACAGCTATATCTATAGATATTAATATTTTCACTTTTTTTGAAGCTGCTTTTATAGGCGGACTAAGTTTAATTGCTAATATTATCCCATTGACCCCTGGCGGTATTGGTATCGGTGAAGGTTTTTTTGATTTTTTATCAAACTATTTTCATTATAGTAATACTTTGGCTTTTGGTAGTATATTTTTTATTACTATTAGAGTATTATTTAGTTTTGTATCTCTAGTTGGATCAATATCATTTATAGCTCTAAAAAAACCAAAGAAATTATATGCAATATCACAAAAAAAGAAAAATTTAGATGATTAAAATACCTCTTAATAAAAACACTATTGGCTCAGCCGAAAAAAAAGCATTGAATGCAGTTTTTGATTCAGGTTTTATGACAATGGGTAAGGTTACCAAGAAATTTGAGAAAGAATTTGCAGATTACCTAGGAGTAAAACACGCTATATATGTTAATTCTGGATCTTCAGCAAATTTATTAGCTTTTTCTGCTATTCAAGATAACGATAAACACAGGAATACAAAACATACGAAAAAATTTCTAAAGAAAGGTGATGAGGTTATCGTTCCAGCAGTAACTTGGTCAACTACAATTTGGCCTATAGCTCAAACAGGAGCAAAATCAGTTTTTGTTGATAGCGAGCCAAATACGTTACAGATGAGTGTTAAAGAAATAAAGAAAGCTATTACTTCTAAGACCAAAGCCATATGTGTAGTGCATGTCTTGGGAAACGCAGGTTACATAGAAGAAATTAGGGATATTTGTAGAAAGAAGAATTTGTGGTTAATAGAAGATACTTGCGAATCTTTGGGTGTAAAAAAGAAAAATAAATATTTAGGTACGTTTGGTGATATAGGTACTTATAGTTTTTATTTTTCTCACCATATGACAACAATTGAGGGTGGTATGATAGTTACAAATGATGACTATATTGCTAATAAGATTAAGTCTCTAAGGTCTCATGGCTGGACCAGGGATATGGATGATGCGGAGATGTATGAAAGACAATTTCCAAAAATAGACCCAAGGTTTTTATTTGTGAATGTTGGTTATAATTTAAGATCTACAGATATGAACGCAGCTATAGGGTTGGTTCAGTTAAAAAAATTAAAAAAATATAATGAGAGTAGGCACCAAATAGGTTTAATATGGAATAAAGCATTTCTACACCTAAAGAAAAAGGGATTATTTTTCCCAATGGAAGTTACAAAAAGTACTAAAGCTTCGTGGTTTGGTTTTCCAGTAATATGCAAAGATCAGAGTACAAGAGATAAGCTTAGAGAGCATTTAGAAAAAAATGGAATTGAAACTAGGCCTATAATATGCGGCAATATGACAAAGCAGCCAGGAATAAAGAATATTTTATATAGGGTGTCTGGAGAATTAAAGGGGGCTGACGAAATTATGAATAAAGGAATATTTTGGGGAAGTTCACCAGGCATGACAAAACCTGAAATAAATCATGTAATAAAAACTGTAAATAGGTTCTTTGAATGAAAAAAGCATTAATTACCGGAATTACTGGCCAAGATGGTTCTTATCTAGCAGAGCTTTTGCTTAGCAAGGGGTATGAAGTTCATGGAATTATAAGAAGATCATCTTCTTTTAATACAGAAAGAATTGCGCATATTTTTGAGGATATTCATAATCCAGCGCCAAAACTAAACCTACATTATGGAGATTTGACAGACGCTAGTAGATTAGAAAAAATAATCGAATTAACTGAGCCTCAAGAAGTATATAACCTAGGCGCTCAAAGCCATGTCAAAATATCATTTGATGAGCCAGTTTATACAGCTGAGACCGTAGGTATGGGAGCTTTAAAAATGCTTGAAGCTATTAGAAATGTTAGTGGCGGATCTCAAAATATAAAGATTTACCAGGCGTCAAGTTCAGAAATTTTTGGTAAAGTTAAAGAGGTGCCTCAAAATGAAGAAACTCCATTTTATCCAAGAAGTCCTTATGCGTGTGCAAAAGTACATGCATTTCACCAAATGGTAAATTATAGAGAAGCCTATGGAATGCATGCATCTAATGGAATACTTTTTAATCATGAGAGTCCAAGACGAGGTGAGACTTTTGTAACAAGAAAAATAACGAGAGGTCTTGCAAGAATAATAGCGGGATTTGATAAAAAACTTTATTTGGGAAATTTAGATGCAAAAAGAGACTGGGGCTATGCTAAAGATTTCGTTGAAGCAATGTGGTTAATCTTGCAACAAGAAACCCCTGATGATTATGTAATAGCGACAGGTCAGACGTGGAGTGTAAAAGACTTTCTCGATAAAGCATTTGCGGTTGTTAATATGGATTGGAAAGATTATGTTGAATTTGATGAAAGATATCTAAGACCAACAGAAGTAGATTTGCTTATTGGAGATGCTACAAAAGCAAAAGAAAAGCTTGGATGGGTAGCTAAAACCTCATTTGATGATTTGGTTAAAATTATGGTCGAGTCTGATTTAAAAAAATATAATGTACTCGATAAAATTTAGTAATGTATTCTACATCTTTTAAAATAGAAGATTTTCATAAAGACTCAATTTCATTTTTTAAAAATAAAAATGTAGCTGTCACAGGCGGAACAGGATTTATAGGCAGCCATTTAGTAGAACAATTAATTCATCTAAAAGCTAACCCCATAGTTCTTTCTAAAAGTTTAAATAAAAATTTTCTATTATCTTGTGAAGAAGAAATAGAAATAATAGAAGTTGATTTATTTGATAAAAACGCAACATTTAAAGCATTAAAAAAAGCTGATATTGTTCTTCATCTTTCAGCTTCAGTTGCTGGTATTGAATATAATTCAAAGCATCCAGCTACTATTTTTAAGGATAATTTAGAAATGTTCATGAATACTATAGATTCAGCCGCAAAATCTGAAAACGTAGAACGCTTTCTTGTAACAAGTTCTGCTTGCGTATACCCAAGACATTGTTCAATACCAACAAAAGAAGAAGAGGGAACTGTTGGTGAGCCAGAGCCAACAAATTCTGGCTATGGATGGTCAAAAAGAATGGAAGAGTATCTAGGTAAGAAATATAACGAAGAATATGATCTTAGTGTCTCAATAGCTAGACCATATAATGCATATGGTCCACGAGATAATTTTAAAAAAGAAATGTCGCATGTAATTCCATCTCTTATAAAAAAAGCTTTTGAATCAAAAGATGGCAAGTTACAAGTTTGGGGTGATGGGACACATAGTAGGTCATTCTTATATGTGGATGATTTTGCCAGAGGGCTAATAGAAGTAGCAGCAAGATATGCAAAAGCAGACCCTATAAATATAGGAGCTGATGAGGAGACAACAATTAAGGATCTATCATATTTAATATGCGAAAAAGTCAAAATAATTACTGGTAAAAATGTTGAGCCAGCATTCGATTCATCTGGAATTACTGGGCAACCAAGAAGGAAGTGCGATACGGATAAATTGGAAAAGGAATTACAATATAAAACGAAAGTTAGCTTTGAAGAGGGCCTGCAAAAAACTATCGAGTGGTATAGTAGCATATTATGAAAACTACATTATGTATATTAACTAAAAATGAATTGCCATGTCTTAAGGTCACACTTCCAGATGTAATAAACGCATGCAAAAAGAATAAAATTACAGATATATTTGCAATTGATGGTGGTTCAACAGATGGAACTGTAGAATTTTTTAAAAAAAACAGTATAAAAGTATTGTCCCAAGACAACAAAGGAAGAGGCGATGCATTTCATGTTGCGTTTAAAGAAATTGATTCTGATTTATATATTTTTTATTCGCCGGATGGTAACGAAGATATAAATGATGTGCATAAATTTTCTGAACAGGCACAACTTGGGGCAGACATCATAATAGCTTCTCGTATGATGAAAGATTCTTTTAATGAAGAAGATATAAATATAATTAAAATGAGAAAATGGGCAAATAATACTTTTAATGCTATGGCAAATATTACTTTTAGAAGGAATGGCCCATATATAACTGATTCAATTAATGGTTATAGAGCTATTACAAAGTCAGCAGTAAAGTCCTTAAATCTAGATGCCAGAGATTATACAATTGAATATCAAATGACTATAAGAGCATTTAAGAAAAAATTATCAATTTCAGAATTTCCAACAATAGAAGGAGAAAGACTGTTTGGCGAAACTCAAGCAAAGAGCATTCCAACAGGACTAAGGTTTTTAAAATGCTATTTTCGTGAAATATTTACAAGGATTTAAAAAAAATTTATCTATATTTAAAAAACTATTTATTTAATAACTCTTCTTTCTGTCTGATAAATTCTTCATTTGTAATCGAAAACCCACTTTTTATATCCTCAGTTCTTTTTGCATAGAACATAGCCCAACAACCATTTTCTCCAGCACCCCAAGCTTCAAATTCAGGAGACATAACTGGGATTTGAAAACGTTTTAAATCTGAAAAACCGCATGTTTGCAATACACTTCTAAATAAAGGGACAGACATAACCACACCATTTCTATAATTTAATGGAAAAGGAAAATCTGCTGTTCGTATAACATTTTCATGTGGTGATACAGCAGGATATCTTATAAAATATTCATCACCGCTAGTTGGTTCTATTAGCATCCAGAAAAAAACAGCTTTTTTAGCTTTATCGCAACATTGAGCAATAAACTGCATTGGGTCATATTGATGATTTGTATATATAGTATTAATCATCACATCAACCTCAGGAATATCATAAGTTAAAATATTCTCTCTCATTGCCATTGCCAATTCAAATTTATCTCTATTTTTTCTTAATAAATGAGAGTTCTTGTTAAGAAAGTTTTTGTCATTATCCTCATCGTATATGCAAAAATTATGACGTATATTATCCCAGTAGCCCCTTTGAAAATTAACATTTGTTTTTGTATCAAGGATTTTATTGAACCAGTCAAAAAGTTGATTGTAGTCACTCCAATCATAACCGTATACTTTTTTAGCATTCATTTCTGCTAATTTTAATAAGGCGACGCCAGTATTGCATCCTATTTCTGCAAAGGTAAGAGTCTCAGGAGATTCCTGCAAGTCTTCAAGTATTTTATCAATAAAAAAATCATATAGACCATCATACTCATTATTAATTTTTATAAAAAAATCTTTTTCTTCTTCTGTTATTACGATTCTATCAATATCATTTCCATGCAACATAACTTTTGATAGATCAGGTAAGTCTTTTGCATTAACGCCCCAATAATCACCACTTAAATTATGATAAAGATTCTTATCGAAATGATTGACCACTCCCTCATATTTATTTACAAAATTTCTTCCTTCCCCAACTACTAAATTATCATCGAATATAAAAGGTTGGTAAAACACAGTCCCATTTTTAATAAAATGTATAGCTTTTTTGAGGTCTTCAATATTTTTTATGTTTTTTCTAAGATCCATTTTCTTGTATTTTTCTGATTTATTTATTGATTTATGATATCAGATATCAAAATAAAATATTCACTATTTTTTTATTATTTTATTTCTAATACGAATATATTCTGTTATTTGAGATGATAGCCCTTCATGAAGGCTTACTTTATGCTTCCATTTCAATTTTTGAATTTTACTATTATCAAGAATCTTTCTTTTAATACCATCAGGTTTGGTATCATCAAAAATTATTTTGCCCTTATATTGTATGGTTTTCGAAATAATACTAGCAAGATTTTTAATAGAAATTTCTTCTCCTGTGCCAAGGTTAATCGGACTGGAATCATTGTAATTTTTAATTATATGCATAATACCACTAGCCATATCATCAACGTGAATAAATTCTCTTTTCACTTTTCCAGTACCCCATAACACTACTTTGCTCTTATTATTAATTTTTGCTTCATAAATTTTTTTAATTAAAGCAGGTATTACGTGATTTTTACTTTCGTCATAACAGTCTTTTGGACCGTAGCTAGCTGTTGGGATAATACTAATATAATTCTTATTGTGCTGGGCATTTAGAAAATTAATGAATTTTAGACCAATAATCTTTGATAGCGCATAGCCTTCATTTGTCTCTTCAACTTTGCCATTCATAAGTGAGTTTTCTTTGAATGGCTGCTTACCTAATTTTGGGTACATACAGCTAGCCCCAAGAAATACTATTTTTTTACAATTATTGAGATGTGCCGCATTAATAATATTAAGATTAATTAAAGAATTTTGGTATAGAAAATCTGCTGGAATTTTTGCATTTAATTGAATACCTCCAACTAAAGCTGATGATATAATTATTGTGTCAGGTTTATTCTTTGTAACCCAGTTATTCGTTTTTAACTGATTTGTCTGGTCAAGATTTTTTCTTGATGTTTTTAAAATATTATAATTTTTATTTTCTGATAGATTTCTAATTAGCGCCTGACCCACCATACCGTTAGACCCAGTTATCCATATTTTATTTTTCTTCATCATATAATAACCACACTAATGCTGCTGTTGCATATGTTAGAGCCTTAAAATCTTCACTAATTATAGCATTTTTTACTTTATCTTTTGAAATCCATATATGTTCAGGATTCTCAATATCCCTACTCTTTGGATCCATTTCTTTTTTGATGTCTCTTATGCGTATAAAATTAAGTTCACCAAACATATAGCTCCCACTTACAATGTAATTCTTAAGAATCTTGCATTCTTTGTAGGTATAACCAGTTTCTTCTAAGAGTTCTCTTCTTGATGCGTCATCCAAAGTTTCATCTTTTTCTATTCCACCAGCAGGAAATGTATATGTGACTTTACCAACACCATGCCTGTACTCTTTGTAAACTAGAAGCTCTTTTCTCTCGTTTTCAACTAAAAGCATTACGGCATTCTGAACTTCTATGCGGTGGTAATCATTAATTACTTCTCCAGTTGGCAATTTTATTGTATCAATACTTACTTTTACAAAAGGAGACCCGTCGTAAACTTCTTTTCGTGATATTAATTCCCAATTTTTTTCATCATCTTCCATTATTTGATATTTTTTTTCCACCAGGAAATCGTTTTAGTGATCCCTGATTCAATTGTGATTTTTGGAACCCACCCCAAATCTTTTTTTGCCTTATTACAATTTAAGTACATATCAAAAGGAATAGTTGGTTTATTTTTATCAAATTTAATCTTTAGAGGTTTTTTTGATATTTTCACTATTAAGTTGCATAGTGCTTTAACTGTAATAGGCTTTCCTGATCCACAGTTATAAATTTCATATTGTGTTTTTTGTTTTGAGATTGCTTTTTTAATAAAATTCACTAAGTCTTCTGCATGTAAGAAATCTCTAATTTCAGAGCCGTCACCCCAAACATCAAGATTACCTTTTGCCCTCATAACTTTTGTAATAGTTGCCCCAAAAACATGACTTTTATCTAAGTCATACTTATCATGAGGGCCATATATATTTGAATGCCTTATAATTGTAAATTTTGTGTCACTTAACATTGAGTAAAATTTAGCTATTTTCTCAAGATACACTTTAGTTTCTCCCGCGCCCTTGTATTTATCAATAATTTTCCCATTGTAATCTCTTTCTTTCGTGGGTTTTTTTGACGAGGGGTACATAACCGTGCAACTTGGAAAAATAAAATGCTTAATTTTGTGCGCGTAGCTAGATCTGAACATATAGGAATTAATTACAGCATTATCTGTTACATGAATATATGGTTTTGAGACGATATCTTTGGATCCTGATGTTGTGGCAGCTGCCTGAATTACTATATCCATTCCTTTTATTAATTTATCTATAGAATTCGGATTTCTTAAATCTGCTTTATGCCATTTAAC
>Ga0115003_10000493_pt1 | contig 34745 bp, 37 predicted proteins | sample ArcticOcean_MG_C_7_FD_88736 | JGI IMG/M metagenome (GOLD analysis project Ga0115003, IMG submission 88736) | Marine microbial communities from western Arctic Ocean - ArcticOcean_MG_CB11_88 | ecosystem: Environmental > Aquatic > Marine > Oceanic | place: Arctic Ocean: Canada Basin | collected...
GACTTTTAAAGCAAATGACAACAGAGATGCTCCAGAGAAATAATAGATTCTCTCCTGGTACTAATGGCGTTCAATATTCAAAAAGTAGAACGGAATCAAACAACGAAATAGACAGTAAAGACATTGCAAAAGCTCAAAATTCGTTCGGAGCTCATAATACTACTGGTGAAAGCTTCATTCAAGAAAAATTAAAAAGCGTAGGCGCTTCGATGCTATTAAAGGCTGCAGGGCTTGATGTAGATACAATAAACCCAGACAGTTTCGACGCAGCGAGTATAAGCGATAACATTAAATCTTCAATAATCTCAAGAGATCTCGAGGCAGGAAACGCATACAACTCTCCTGTTGACAGAGACAGCCGAGGCGCATTCGACAGTTCTTCTGCTCAGCCAGCAACAACTGTTCATACAGTTCCAGGGCTCGAGTTCCAAGGCGAGAATGCAACATTAAATGACAAAATTCTAAAGTCATTCGACGCTCTATTGTCAGACGTATTAGTCGACGACGTCGAACGAACAAGAGACAATAAATCAGTCTATACTACAAACAGCTATCATGATTCAGTAGAGCGTTTCTTGAATACAACAATACGTAATGAAAAAATAGATAACAAAGATAAAGCGTACTTTGCGTCTATTGCTAGATCAGTACTACGCGAAGAGTCAGAAAGTATAGAACAAAAAGAAAAAATTAGAAAATTCTTGGATGTCTTTGCAGTACTCGGAGACACAGATTTAGTATTATTTTACGGTATAAAAGGTAAAGAGAAGAAAAGAATATGGGATGTCGACCAGCTAAAAGACGGCCCAGCAACAAGAATATCAAAAAGTAGATCGAAGAACGGATTCAGTACAAAATCACTTGCATGGCGAGCTTCATCAATGCCAAGTATGTATCATATGCCAATGAGCATACTACGATCAGTACAAAGAACTGGCAGTGTGTCAAAGAAAAACCCAGTAAAGGCTATGATGGGATCTTCACTCGGCGAAAAGACATACTTAGCGCAGAATCTAGAGCCTGATTATGACTCTGATACTACTTTAACTGATTTTACCGACGGTATTTTTGGTGATCAAGAAGTAGACACGACTCGTAACAAGATCCCTAAAGCAATGGTAGATATATACGAAGACATGCTAGACGCAGAATACGTCCCGTTCTATTTTCATGATCTCAGGACAAATGAAATAGTAGCATTCCACGCATTTTTATCATCACTCAGCGACTCATTTTCTGCAAATCATACTGCATATGAAGGGTACGGACGTATGGATGACGTTCAAATCTACAAGAATACAAAAAGAATGATAAACGGTAAATTCACTCTTGTAGCAACGTCAAAAGAAGACTTTGATGAAATGTGGTACAAGGTAAATAAATTAGTTGAGATGCTATACCCACAGTGGTCACATGGAGAGACAGTCAAAGCTGGTACAGCTGGAGACAACACTCAGTTCATGCGACCCTTTTCACAGATTCCTGCTATTTCTCCTATGATAAGACTAAGAATAGGCGATGTAATACGAGGAAACTATTCAAGGTTCAATCTAGGAAGACTATTTGGTTCAGGACATGTTGAGACTTATATAAACGCAAAATCAGTACTCCCAACAACTATAGGCTCACTAGCAGCTGGTTGGAATGGAAGCTTTGATGGCATCAACTCAGTTACTGACACTATTAACGAAGCTGCATTGCAAGTATTTATGATTGCGTTCGGTTCACCTTTGCAATTTCTAGATTTAATACCAGACGACGAACCACTTGGTGGAGAAATAAAACGATTAGCTTTTCAAGTTCTTTCACATGTTCTTGATAACGGGTTTGTGAACCCTTTCGTTCTAGATGGAATCAATAAACTAAAAAACCCAGACGTCGAAGCTAACTTAAGCGAGAACGGTTTAGGTGGTGTATTAAACAGAGAATACGGTCCAGTCATAGGTAACGTAGTTCTTATAAAACCATCACAAGGAAAATATAGATATATTTCTGACGATAAACTAGACAGTTTGGATATAGGGTTTATTCACGCGTTTAAGGAACGTCTTGATCAAGGAGACGGTAAACCAGTCAGCTCAGTCGATGTATTGTCTACTGACAGTTCCGTAGAAAAAGTATTAATCGATCGTCACTTAAAGTGTAGAATTCTTGGTAAAAAACAAATAGATACAACACCTGACACTAACAAAGAAACTATGCGGACGTTTTACAGTGTTGTTGTCATAGATCCTACAGTTAAATACATGTACAAAAAAATATTAACAGTTTCTCATGAAGATGTAATCGTAGACCCTGATTGGATGTTTGAAAATTATTTTGCTTGGTTCTTAGACCCTGTGAACAACGCTATCGATCTTCTACAAGATGAAGTAAATGATCTTGCTGCGTCTGCTGGATTAATGGGTGACTCTATAGATCTATTTACGACGACGTTTGAAGACTTTATGAGCCCATACAACAACTCCATTACAAAATCATTTGAAGAATCAGCAGGACGCGGACTAGCTGGATTCATTGGTAAACTAAGCTATGATCTTGTAGGTGACACCACAAACTGGGAAATAGATCATGGCTCAAGGGCTCCAATGAAGCTAGAGATCACATTCGACTTCAAACCTGTACACGATATAGCTCCTGGACTAGATGCAGACGGATTCTCAAGGGCTCCGGTATACAACGTCGGTTCAATTATGAATAATATAGCAGGTGATCAACAAGGTGAAGCGCTTGGGTCTAAAAATAGATATAACAAGGCTGCAAATGATGCAGTCAAAAAAGAAAAATAAGGAGGATTAGATGGCAGGATCAAGATATGGATTCTCTAGCGGCAAAGTATTCGGAAAGGACACTAGTATCATCTATTTCGCAGCATCAACTGGCAGATTAAAGTGCAAAATTCTTACAATGAATTCTACTCAAAGACTAGACACATTGGCAGGAAAATACTACGGAAACTCTCAGTATTGGTGGATAATAGCAGCTGCAAGTGGTATCGGCTGGGGATTACAAGTGCCAGCTGGGACTTTAATAAGAATACCAGAAAGCGCAAGCGCAGCACAAAATTTAGTGAGATAAAATGAAATATCTTGACGAACTAGAAGTAATATCAAAACTTAGAATGTTCTATAAAGGGGATGTTTTTGACAAAATGTCAGGAACTGAAGTAGATTCAGCAGTTAGTACTTCACAAAAACAAAGCTATCTTTATGGGAAAATATTTAATGATGAGTCAATTATAAACTCTGCTTCAACAATAGTGCAAATTCTACAATCAGATGAAAAGTTAACTGATGCTTCACTATCTGATATCATATCGCTGTTAACTAGCGTGACTGAAACTTCGGAACCATCACCGTTGTTTGAAATATCTGTACACAAACTTGAATTAGCTGGTCCAGAGACAACAAACTCATCTTTTGGTGATATATCCTGGAAAATAGCGGGTGTATCACAAGTAAACTATCTAGACAGTTTATTTCAAGGTGAAATGACTGTTCCTGAAAATAAAAGTATCATGCTCGTAAAAGTAAAAAACAGAGAAGTGCACCCTGCATATCACGCAACTGAAGCCTCTGAAGTATTTTTAAACTATATACCTGTTTTAGAGAGATCAAGATGCGCACCAATATTTTCTGTAGACGTGTTTACACGGACAACACTACCACAAGAAGCCGCTCTGTTAACTGGTGGCGCATCTGTAATAACAGAAGGAGCTGAAATTTTCAGCGGATCACTAGATAAACAAATCCCAAATCTTTCAGCATTGAAATTTCTAAACGGAGACAATGCTATAGAGAGAGATAGATACAATACTGCAGATGGCTTACTTACAATGGCCTCTACTAGACTACATTCAGGTACATCTATACAAGAGATGCAGAGCGGAGCATCTGGGTCTCAAGTGCCGGTAAGATATGCTGTTCCAGACTCTACTGAACTTACAGGAGATATAAAACCCAATACAATAACAAACCCATACGTTATGCAAACTAATGGCATGGAAATGTTCACAATGCCGCAGTCGTTGATATCAAAAACAAGCGGCGCTCTCGAAATTGATCCGTTTAGACCACTTATGTCTATAAAAAGCGCAACAATTACTACACAATCAGCAGGACAAGGAATTATTGCATGGAACACAGCAGAACTTGTCATAGACGTTTATGATAGACACAGACTTAATGATATTGCTTTCTTTTTAGATCCAGGTAAATATGCGTTTACTAAGTTCCAGCTCACAGCAGGCTGGAAGCACCAAGATTCATCATCTCCGTATGGTAAATATATAGAAAGAATGGTATCAAAAGAATTATACTCATTAAAATCGAGCTCTTATTCATTCAACGATGCTGGTGTAGTTACTGTTAATCTTAGTCTTGCAATGAGTGGAGCAAGAGAAATATCAAATTCTTCAATGTTTGCTGCAGGAGCTGAAGGACAAGGCATAAGAGATGCGTATGAAGACCTAACAAACGATCTTCAGACGATAAGAGCAGGGACATCTGCAATAAACTCTAAAAGAACCACAGGAAATCTATTACCAACGAGTGTAATAACTCAACAAAACAGTTCTAGCGCTATGATTCTCGACACCCAAGCGATGACGAGGGTCAGGTCGGCGTCCACTGGTGATATGTCTAGTGATGATAGGGACGAGTTCCGCATAGCTATAGCAAGACTCGGCGCAGGGGCACTAGTTGATTACTACAACATGTTAGAAACGTACGTAGATAAGTTCTTAGAAGAGGCAGGTCTGCCACCAGGCTCAACTGAACCGATAATAGAGTCACCTGCAGGAGACCCTTATGAATACAAATACACTTCAGAAAATGAATGGTTCACTCGTAACAAAGAAACAGCAGCGCCAGATGCCTGGGTAAAACCTACAGGCACCAACTTGGCATCTATAGTAGCAAGTTTCCCTAACGTTCCCGCAAGGATGACTTCAATAAACTCAGGCGAAACAGTTCGTTTCGATAAACTTCTCTTGAACGCACTAATAAAAAGAATGTTACAAGGGGCAGAATCTGCAGCAGACGAGATTCATATATTCATGTACGAATTTAATGATAAATGCCCAGCCCTACGCAACACTTATATGGGAGATTTTGAAGTAAATGTCAGCAAAATCACAGAAAAGCTAAAAAAAGTAATAAAAGAGACACAAAATTTAACAGTGTCTAGTTTTGTAAACGTAATAAAGTCTGAAATGAAAGACAAACTAAACCCACAGTTTGGAATAGTAACTATAGCACAACTTGAAACAATATCAGCAACTAGAGTTAAAATTACTGAGCAAGAAACTCTTATTGCAAATCAAACAGCCCGCAGAGTGACAGAAACAGAAAAAATTGAAGCTGAGACTAATGTAGATAGAAAGCAATTAATTCAAAAAGACATAGACAAGATAGACGTACTAATTAATGGGTATAATGAAGAAATATCTAGGCTGCAAGATGTAATAAACGACCTACTTACAAATGGTGAGTCAGCCCAGGGCCGCAGTCAACGGACGTCTTCGATTGATATGCCCGAACTAAAAATAAAATTAGAATCAAAAAAATCGTCAGATAATAAAAATATTCTAAGAGTACATGTATACGACGGAAAATCAAAGCCAAATGAACTGTCAACATTTTTAGCAAATTTAAACAATGCACCTTCACTTGAGTATATAGTGAAATCAGCAGAGAATCCAGTACCCAATCCCGATGGCAGCATACCTCCTGCTGTAGTCACAGCAGCTGACAATGCAAAGAAAGCACTAATGAAAGCAGGACTAGCATATGAAAGAAAAATTACAGACAGATTCGGCGTAGAAAAAACACGACTAGTTGTAAATACACAATCACATACGTTAAAAAAGACAATAAAAAATATTATGCCGTCTATTACATATGGTGTTGAAGGCACAGCAATAAATAAGGCCTCTATGAATAGTGTGCCGGACGCCAACATACAAGCTCACTTTTTGTTACAATCACAAAATGAAAACACTCCAAACACAAGTAATTCACAGACAGGTGAAAGTGAACAAGACGCACAAAAGATAATGCCTGTAAACATATCGCTAGACATGATGGGATGCCCATTATTACGATATGGACAAGAATATTTCGTTGATTTTGACACAAACACTGACTTAGACAATGTGTATGCAATGACAAAAATAACTCATAATATATCACCTGGTGTCTTTAAGACGACTGCGCAACTAAAACCAACATTCAAGGGAAGCGTTTCATTCGGCAGCTTTTTATCTGATATCGAGCTAATGTCAGATCCACCTGCAACGACAGAGACGCCACCCGTGGTACAAGCTACTACAACTGAATAGTAATAATGAACAACCCACACAACTACGTTATAATGAAATGTGGAATTTGTAATATCAAAAAATATTCTTGGAACTAAAAAAGACATAATCGTACAAGAAGACGCATTCACAGTGACTACCGAACATACAAACGGTTGGGCTGTAGACGGCTGTAGTACATTAAAGAGTCTTGACATGGTTTCCATCATGAACAATCGTAAAGCCCCTGAGATTACAAGCGAGACCCACGCAAATGCATATGCACAACTAGGTGTAGACAAAATCAACTGGGTACATGCGCTAGGAATAGAAAATTTCAAGCGTTTTGTGGCTGAGACCAGAGAGTATGCAGAAAAAGAGCAAAAATTCATAAAAGAAAACAGCTACTACTCGGACGAATTAATGACTGGAAGGTCAGTTCTATTTGATCTAGAAGAATACACGATAGACACGCTAGCACTAAAGAACCACATAAAAAACTCAGATGTAAGAAATTTAAAGCTGCTAAATGAATTCAGACGCCAAGAAAAAATAAATTATACACAAACTGCAAGCATAACGGGTAGACTATCAGTAAAGTCAGGCCCAAATATTCTTCATCTAAAGAGAGAGCATAGAGACATTCTTCAGTCAAAGTATGGCTCAGATGGAGCAGTCATACAGATAGACTTCAAATCGCTAGAGCCAAGAATTTTAGCATTAGTGAAACAAGATGATGTCCCTGATGATCTATACACAGATATAGCTAGTATGTGCAACAACAGCATAGATCGAGAGTTAGCAAAGAAAGCGACGCTTGCAATCATCTACGGAATGTCAAGAAACAATCTGAACAATCTACTCAGAGTAGGCAATTCAGACGAGATATTCAACCACATATCAGAGTACTTTGGGATTAGACAATTACGCGATGCTCTTATAAACTCTATTGATGAAAACGGCGTGATTCAAAACTTGTACGGGCGCAACATCTATACAAGTGCAGACAATGATCATCTTTTTGTAAACTACTTCACTCAGTCTACAGGCGTCGACGTCTCGCTGCTCGGATTCAGACAAATAATTGACAGCATAAAAAAAGAAGAGCTAACAATCCACCCATTATTTGTCATTCATGATGCGTTAATATTAGATGTACATAAAAATAGTATAAAACAATTAAAAAATATAACAAAAGATGGTATAATAATACCAGGATTTAAACACAATAGATTTCCGCTTGACTTAAGCTTATTTTACAAAAGGACAAAAAAATGACACAACACCTACACGACATCGATACAATTACAAGCAATTACGCACTTTTTCTAAAGATGTGCTCAAAGCTAGGGGATCGATCTGAATCAGTAGTGACAATGGTAGAGCATATGGGTGAGAGGCTTCTAATGGCCCCTGCTTCTACGAAACTATCATTCCATTGTGCACACCCAGGCGGTCTAGTAGAGCACTCACTTAATGTTCTGCGCAATTTAAAAAAATTAACAAAAGCATATGATGTAGACATTCCAACAGAGTCAATGATTATAGCAGCTTTATTTCATGACTGGGGGAAGGTCGGTGATCTAGAAGAATCATATTATCTAGAGCAGGACAGCGACTGGCACCGTGAAAAACTTGGTCAAATGTACAAAGTAAATGAAGACATGCAGTCGATGCCCAATGCAGAGCGCGGTCTATGGATGATGCAACACTTCGGAGTACAGCTAACACTAGACGAATGGATCGCGATACGAACTAACGACGGTCCTGGTGTAGACGAGAACAAGCCTTACTTCGGCAGAGAACCTACACTAGCTCTTTTATTACAACACGCCGATCAAATGGCAACAAAACAAGAAAAAGAGCGATATTCGTAATATTTATATGTATGAAGAAGAAACTAAATGAAAGAGGTCTCCCGTCTGTAGGTGGTGTCTCACCCGGTGACACGTCCGACAATCTTGGACAAGCTCGCAGACCGTGGAGCCTAACAGGATCATCAGGCGGACACTCACAATCTGCAGACAGCGGATTCTCATCTAAGCTCGGGCGTGTCAACAAAGGTCGTGATGACGACAAGTACGCATATCAGGTGAGATTCCCTGAAAACGAAGAAGAAGAAACAGAAGAAGATACATATGATAAATCAATACGAGCAAAGATTTCAATTGATCTTAGAGGTAGAAAACCAATGCCAGAAAGAAAACTAACAACAGATATTGATCAACTTATAGAGAGCAACGAAGAGTTTCAATTATATCTTGAAGACGATAGAAGAGGAATGTGGGGCAATGCCTGGCAGTCTTTAAAGACAGGCGCAAAAGCAATAGGACGAGATTTAGTAGTGTCATTTATGTCTTCAGTGCCAATAGCTGGATTAACTGTTTCAGTTTCAAGCATGATATTGTCTATTAGAAATATGTCAAAAATGGGTGAAGAATCAGCGCATTGGATAGAAAAATACAACACTGATAGGCTTTCTATAACAGGTCCCGAGATAGACGAGATGAACGATGCAGTCGACGATATCGTGAATGAGCTAGTTCATTTTATTACTGCATCAATAACACTTTTACCAGACGGTGAGACTCCTGTCGGCGAAGTGGTTGGATTCTTTGGATCAGTAGTAAAACGAATACACGGTTTTTCATCTGTTTTCACTAAAGGAAGTATAATTGGCAAAGGGATTAGACGAAAGATATTAATAGAGACACTAGAACTTATAGGAGATGATAAGTTTGATACATTTAATTCTGCTCTACCTGACGGAGGAATTAATATTGACAGCGCTATTACATCAATAAACATTGCTGAATCACTATTAGACATAGTTGAAAATTTTGAAATAGTATATTCAAGAGCCAACTCAGAGCTTAATCAAGACTATAATACGTTAAGTAGCGAATACAAAGAACAATTGTGGATAACGTTAGAATCCGGAGAGGCTGTAAATCAACAATTTGATATCGAAGTGTCTGATGAACCGTCGTACGATCCCGTCACAGAATCAAAAATAAGAAGCTTAATTTCTCAGATTCTATCAGAATCTGAAGGACTAATCGATGAAGATCTTATCGAAACTGAAGACGATGACGAAGTCGAAGAAGCAAGCGTCGCTGGTTCTATCGGCGGCTACACAGGCCCGATGGCTTCACCAGCCAATCCAAAGAAATTTTACAAAGGAATGCTAAAAAGCTATCCTGGATCACATTATGTCAATGAACTGCCAAAATCAAAGATATAAAATAGTATAAAAACTATTGAACAACCCAAAATATCACGTTATTATAATAAAGTGATTTGGCACAAACTAAACAATTAAACAATTAAAAAATCACATTTTTAAAAACTAAATATTACATAAGGAGTAATAAAAAATGGCTATTGACTTAGACGCTATTAGAGCAAAACTTAATCAACTATCTGGAAAGAACAGACGAAGCAACGTAATGTGGCGCCCAACCGAGGGAGAAACAGCAACAATTAGGCTTCTATCATTTCCAGACAACGATGGACAACCGTGGAAGGATATGTACTTCTACTACAACATTGGAAACAACCCCGGGCTTCTCGCACCATATCAGTACGACCAGCCGGATCCCGTCCAGGAGCTTATTACTAAGCTACGTGATGACAGTAGTAAGGAGTCTTACGAGTTAGCTAAGAAGCTATACCCGAAGATGAGAACCTTTGCCCCTGTTGTTGTACGAGGAGAGGAAGAAAAGGGCGTACGCCTTTGGTCTTTCGGCAAGATGGTATACCAGGATCTTCTCAATCTTATGCTTGATGAAGACTACGGTGATATTACAGACGTAAAAACCGGTCGGGACATCCGTATTGTTTGCGAAAAGCCAGCAGGACGGCAGTTTGCAACAACTTCAGTAACACCACGTGGTTCTGTGACTTCACTTACAGACGATTCAACACAACTTGCTAGCTGGGTAGATAATATCCCTGTGCCTACTGATCTTTATGAACTAAAGACATATGATGCACTAGAGAAGTTAGTAAATGACTGGTTGAACGGAGATGATGTAGAAGACACGGGCACAGAACGTGGTCGTACTACAACTACAAAGGCAACTCCCGCACCGACGGAAACTGCAACTACAACTACTACGAAGTCTCTCGACGATGCTTTCGCGGATCTAGAAGACCTGTAGGATTTTAAAGAACTATACGTTCTAAAAATTAGATAAAAAACGGACAATAGCTCGAAATAGTTGTTGTCCGTTTTAGTATTCTATGAACAAAATCAAAAAACAAAGTAATATAAAAGTACGTACAGAGGGATAACATGGCTAGAAAGAAGAAAGAAAAAGACGTTGAAAACAATGTAGATCTTGAGGATTTTGCAAGTGACTTGATTAAGTCGTTGAATAAAGAACAAGGAAGTCGAGTTGCATACAATCTTAGTGCAGACGACTCACCTACACATGTCAAGCGGTGGATATCAACAGGATCAAGACTGCTTGACTATATTTGTTCAAACAGGCGTGATGGCGGGCTTCCTGAGGGAAGGATCATTGAAATGTTCGGACCACCATCGATTGGAAAAAGTCACATTGCAACACAGATTGCAGCATCAACACAGCGTATGGGTGGTATCGTTGTATACATTGATACTGAGAACGCTACAAGTCCAGAGAACCTTGCCAATCTTGGTGTAGATGTCTCTAAAAGATTCGTTTATGTTGATGAACACTGTACAGAAAATGTCTTTGCAATTGCAGAGTCAACTATTCTTAAAGCAAAATCAATGAATAAAGACGTTCCTATTACAATTATCTGGGATAGTGTTGCTGCTACTTCTCCAAAAGCAGAGCTAGAAGGTGACTATGATCAAAATAGCATCGCTCTAAACGCTAGAACGATATCAAAGGGTATGCGGAAGATTACAGGGATTATTGGGCAAACAAACACTCTTATGGTCTGTCTCAATCAGATCAGAGTCAATGTTGGTGTCATGTACGGAGATAACACTACAACTCCTGGTGGGAAAGCCATCCCTTTCCATGCAACTACAAGAATCAAGCTCGGAGCCGGACAACAAATAAAAAATGGTGAAGATGTAATCGGTATTCACGTATCTGCGAAGACAATCAAGAATAAAGTGGCTGCACCTTTCAGAACCGTAAAATTCCAGATTCACTTCGGTAAAGGCATTGTTGAACACGAAGAAATGTTCGATATTCTTAGAAAACACGGTGAAGAGACAATAAACGGAAACGTAATTTCTGTATCTGGTACAGGAGCTTGGAAAGTACTGAATGTTGTTAACGAAAAGACAGGTGAGGTCGTAATAGAAAAGAAGTTCTACAAGGCAGACTTTGATAAAATTATAATAGATCCAACGTATACTGGGTATATAGACGATTTACTAGAGAAGACAATGGTAAAAGTAATGGGAAACAACGATGATACAGATATTGACACAAACTCTTATGAAGAGATGAAAGCAATAGCTCTTGAAGTTGAGGATACTTCTGACGGATACGACGACCTAACATGAAAAAGAAAAATCAGCCAGTACTGATAATTGATTTTCTTAATATTTTCACTCGTCACTTTACAGTAAATCCTACACTTAATAAAGATGGTATTCCGGTCGGCGGAGTAGTTGGCTTTTTAAATAATTTCAAGTACATTCTTGAGGAAATTTACCCAAAAAAAGTTGTAATTGTCTTTGAATCAGGTGGATCACCGAGAAGAAGATCGTTATTCAAAGACTACAAGTCAAACAGAAAACCGATAAAGCTAAATAGAACCTATGACGAAAATGCAACAAGTGTTGACGAAGTAGAAAACAGAATGTACCAGATCAACTTGTTGATGGAGATGTTGAGAATGGTACCTGTAGTTCAAATGTATGTTAAAAACTGCGAAGCAGACGATGTCATAGGATATCTGACAAAATATAAATTTTCCGAAGATGAATGTGTAGTTCTGTCTTCAGACAAAGACTTCTATCAACTTTTAGATGAAAAAACAACAATATATTCTCCTACTTCAAAAAAGTTTATCAAAAGTGAAGATGTATTTGAAAGATTCGGAATTCACCCTATCAACTTCTGTCTAGCAAGAACTTTAATGGGTGACCCCTCAGACAATATTGATGGAATTAAAGGCGCCGGATTCAAGACAATAGTGAAGAGGTTTCCAAAGTTTTCCCAAGCCGACGAAATAGATATTGATATGGTTTTAGCAGTTAGCAAGCAGCAATCTGAAATAAGCAAGCTAAAACTATACAAAGAAATAAACGAAAATCACGATAAGATTAGACGTAACTGGAAGCTAATGTACCTTGATACACAAAATTTATCTGCAGATCAAATTAAAAAAATCAACTATGCTATTGATACATTTGAACCTAAAAAAGATAAAATAGGAATGTTCAGGTTATTAGTAAAACAGGGACTAAACAGATTCGACATTGAAAGACTCTTCTTTGTCATTGACTTCACACTAAAGAATTAAATTATTCACTATGAAAAAGGAAGATAAATTGTCACAGGCCACAGCTAAGGTATATCAGTTCGATGAATCGTCAACACAACACTTCAGACAATACGGAAAATCATTTCAAGAGAAGATATTCCAGTGTCTGCTTCATGACAACCCGTGGGCATCTCAGATGTCAGAGGTCATGGAACCAGGTTATTTTGAACTTCGTTATCTTGCGTACTTAACAGACAGATATTTTGCCTATTTTCAAAAATACAAGACTTGGCCGACATTACAGCTGCTAATAACAATAATAAAAGATGATCTTTCTTCTGGTACAGACGTGCTTTTACGTGACCAGATCATAGAATACCTTGTAAGAATAAAAAGCAACCCAACCATAGGCGATCTTCAGTTTGTAAAAGATAAGACGCTAGATTTTTGCCGACGTCAGGCATTTAAGGAGGCCCTCGAGGAAGCAGTAACAATGGTCTCCGACGACAATTTCGATGCAGTTGTAGGTCTTATGAAGAATGCAGTGTCAGTAGGAATACCAGTCTCTACTGGTCATGACTTCTTTGAAGATATTGAGGCAAGATTTGTTAAGATCGACAGACAGGTCTGCCCTACTGGAATCACTCAGATCGATACCAAGGACATTCTCAACGGTGGTCTTGGTCGAGGCGAGCTAGCCTGTATAGTTGCAAACACTGGAGTAGGAAAGAGTCACTTCCTAGTCGAGATGGGATCTGCAGCACTCAAGCGAGGAAAAAACGTAATACACTATACATTCGAGCTCTCTGAGACCGCTGTTGGTCTTCGATATGACTCTAATCTATGTGGAATACCAAGCAACGAAGTACAAGACAATAAAGAATTAGTGATGAAACGATATTCTGATAAAGACTTAGGCAGGCTAATCATAAAAGAATACCCTACAGGCTCTTGTACGATAAATATGATGAGAAACCATATTGAAAAGCTGTCTTTAAAAGACTTCAAGCCAAGTCTCATCGTCGTAGATTACGCAGATATTATGAAAAGCTCAAAAGCATACGACTCACTACGACACGAGCTAAAGCTAGTATATGAGGAGCTAAGAAACCTTGCAATGGAACTCAATATACCGATCTGGACTGCATCACAGAGCAACAAAGACGGTTCAAATTCAAACGTTGTAGGATTAGAAAATATGGGTGAAGCGTACGCAAAAGCACAGATTTGTGACGTTGTACTTACTATCTCACGCAAGCCAGAAGAGAAAGAAAGCGGTCAAGCAAGACTATTTGTTGCCAAGAACAGGGCTGGAAGAGATGGAATGTTATTTCCTATTCACATAGATACTGCTTGCTCAAAGTTCAATGTTCTCACTGACACCTCAATGACGTTCGAAGAGGTTAATAAAAACGACAGTCAAAAAATGAAAGAACTTCTCAAACAAAAATGGGATGAAGTCAGCGGAAGCAAATAATAAAATCATTAATCAAGTTCAAAAAACAAGATAAAATGAAACAACGCGATAAAAAGGTAGTACATGAAAAAAGTCATAACAATTGAAAGTGCAATTGAAAAATCAAAACAATATTTTAACGGCGACGAGTTAGCCGCATCAGTTTTTCCTACAAAATATGCACTTACAGATAAAGATGGCAACCTGCATGAGGAGACACCTGATGATATGCACCATCGCATGGCTAAAGAATTCGCAAGAATAGAAACAAGCTACCCGAACCCACTGTCAGAAAAAGAAATCTATGATCTATTCTCGTCGTGGGAAGTTGTTCCTCAGGGATCACCAATGTCAGGAGTAGGAAACCCATATCAGATACAGTCACTTTCTAATTGCTTTGTAATCGATAGTCCCGAAGACAGCTACGCTGGAATCCTTCATACTGATCAGCAGCAAGTTCAAATCATGAAGAGACGAGGTGGAGTCGGATTTGATATATCGAAGATACGCCCAAAAGGACTTGCAACGTCAAACGCAGCTCGTACGACAGACGGTCTTGGCGTTTTTATGGAACGATTCTCTAACTCTACAAGAGAGGTAGCCCAAGGCGGCCGACGAGGCGCTTTAATGATCTCAATTGATATCCGACATCCAGAAATTGAAACATTCATTAACATCAAACGTGACCTTACAAAAGTAACAGGTGCAAACATATCCATCAGACTAAATGATGAATTTATGAGTGCAGTAAAAAATGATGATGAATTCCAGCTTCAGTGGCCAGTAGACTCAGACACTCCTACAATAACAAAAACAGTAAGAGCTACAGGAATATGGGATCAAATAATAGACTCCGCTCATCAAATGGCAGAACCAGGAATATTTTTCTGGGATAATGTAATCAATAATTCTATCCCAGACTGCTACGCTGACCTTGGGTTCAAAACAGTCAGCAGCAATCCCTGCGGAGAAATCGTTTTATCACCAAAAGACAGCTGCAGACTCATGGTGGTTAATCTCGCCAAGTTTGTTAAAAAGCCATTCACACAACATGCTCGCTTTAACTGGCCAAAATTCGCATCTACTGTTCAAAAAGCACAACGTCTCATGGACGACCTCGTCGACTTAGAAGTAGAGCAAGTAGACAAAATAATAAATAAAATACAAACTGATCCTGAAGACGAAAGTGTTAAAAGGATTGAGCTTGAACTATGGAAGGGAATCAAAGAACAGGCGCTAAAAGGACGCAGGACTGGGCTTGGTGTAACTGCTGTAGGCGATACTCTAGCAATGCTTAATCAGAAGTATGGATCAGATGAATCAGTAGTGACAATTGAAAAAATATATAAATATCTTGGAATCAACTCACACATCTCATCATGCATAATGGCTGGTGAAAGAGGGCCTTTTCCAATTTTTTCCCACGTAAGAGAGAAGGATCATCAATATCTAGATAGATTACTAAACGAAGACAACGGTCTTAATAAACTCTACAAACAAAATGGCCGTAGAAACATAGCCCTTACTACTACTGCACCAGCAGGGTCAGTATCAACACTAACTCAAACAACTTCAGGCATTGAACCTGTGTTCATGCTCAAATACACTCGCCGCCGCAAAATTACGCATACAGAAAACGTAGAGGCAAACTTTATAGATGCTATGGGTGACAAGTGGGTAGAATATGATGTTCATCACCACGGTGTAAGTCAGTGGATGGAAGCTACTGGAAACAAAAACATTGAAGAATCGCCATATTGGGGATCTACTGCAAATGATCTTGATTGGAAGCAAAGAGTAAAAATTCAAGCCGTTGCTCAAAAATGGATTGATCACAGTATATCATCAACTTGCAACTTGCCTGAAGACGCAACGCCTGAAGATGTTAGAGACATCTATGAAGCAGCCTGGGAATCAGGGTGTAAAGGATTCACTGTATATCGTGAAGGTTCAAGGTCAGGCGTATTAATTGATAAGTCAAAACAAAAATCCAACAACTTGTTCCAACCACACTCTGCACCAAAACGCCCAGAAGTTCTTGAATGTGACATACAACATGCATCAATTCAAGGCGAGCAATGGACGATACTAGTTGGGCTCATGGATGGTAAGCCTTACGAATTGCTAGGCGGGCTGTCTGAATATGTTACAATACCAAGTAGATACAAGACTGGAAAAATTGTAAAACACCAACGTAAGTCTATGAACAGCATCTATGATCTTCATTTTGGAGAACAAGGTGAAGAGATAGTAGTAAAAAATATTGTTAAATTGTTTGGTAATCCCAACTACGCTTCATTTACAAGAGTAATTTCACTAGGCCTTAGACACGGAGCACATGTTCACTACATGGTAGAGCAGCTTCAAAAAGATAGAGAAGCAGACATGTTCAGTTTCTCGAAAGTAATCGCAAGAACGCTAAAAAGATATATTCAAAATGGAACAAGATCATCAGAAAGAAAATGTGATAACTGTAGCTCAGAGGGCACAATGGTATTCCAAGAAGGTTGTGTATCATGTACTGCTTGTTCCATGTCTAAATGCTAACTACACTTTAAACACTCAAAAAAAATAACATATAATATATCACACTAATAAAAAAGGAAAAATCTAATGAAATGGGTAAGCAAAGTTTCACCATTAATTCGTGAGCTAGAGTTAAGAAAATCACCTATAATAATCAGGGTAAATAAATTTGACGAAGAATCTGCGGCATCTTTTCAAAACGAAATAGCAAGGGCTCATAGCACAGGTCAGGAAGTAATTCCAGTAGTGATCTCATCCTATGGTGGCCAAGTATATTCACTTATGACAATGATCTCAGCAATCAAACATTCAGAAATTCCTATTGCAACAATTGTTGAAGGAAAGGCAATGAGCTGTGGGGCAATACTCTTCAGCTTCGGCGCAGATGGAATGAGGTATATGGATCCTGACGCAACAGTTATGATCCACGATGTAAGCTCAATGTCCTTTGGTAAAAACGAAGAGACAAAAGCATCTGCGGAGGAATCAGATCGTCTTAATCAGAAGATCTTTGAAATGATGGCAATTAATTGTGGTAAAAAGAAATCACACTTTCTTGATGAAGTCCACGAAAGAGGCCACGCTGACTGGTTTCTAACAGCAGAAGATTCAAAAAAGCACGGACTTGCAAATCATATTCGTGTACCTACAATGACAATTAGCGTTGATGTTAACATCAACTTTGAATAGAAAAAAACAACAAAAGGAGCCAACATGGCAGTTAAAGAGACAGTAGAAGAGTTCGTATCAAAATTCATGAGAATTGAAAACGAGAAAAGCATATTAGCAGATGATCAAAAAGAATTATTTGCAGAATACAAGGATCAGATGGATCTTAAAGCATTGCGTGCAGCTATACAAATTGCTAAAATTAAGATTAGACTCGGACAGAGCGAAAGCGAGCTCGACAATATGCTTGAGACCGTAGAGAATAAATTCGGTCTATAGAGATTTCAACTAATATATAATGATATGAAAACAGTATTTTTATTTGATCTCGATGGTACTCTTTGTGAGTCAAGGAAACCAGTTGTTGCAAATCTTATAACACTACTAACAAAAGCTAACAAGGAAGTCGAGGTCGGTATACTAACAGGTAGCGACCTCGACTTTCTTAAAGAGCAATGCAAAGAACTGTTTAAGAAACTAGGTCACGAGAACAAAGTATATGCACTTGCATGTAATGGGACAAAATCTTTTTTAGTTGACAAAAAAGACGATAAAGTGAGCTACAACTTAATCAAAGAAGAGAATCTTCGTGAAAGAATCGGAGAGGAAAAATTTAAAATTGTAATGCGTGAGTTGATTTATGAACAAACTGAATCAATGATTGACTACGATTTCCCGCTTACTGGAAACTTTGTAACTTATCGTGGATCCACAATTAACTGGTGCCCCGTCGGCAGGTGTGCAAATGATGAAGATCGAGCTGCATTTAAAAAAGAAGATAAAGATAAAAACATAAGAGCAACACACGTAGAGAATATTAAAAGAGCATTCATTGAAAACAGTATAACTGACCTTACTGTAACTGTTGCCGGAGATACTTCATTTGACATATACCCTAAGACATGGGACAAGACATACGCCATACAATTCTTTGAAGACTACGATGTATATTTCTGGGGTGACAGGATGTCTGATGGTGGGAACGACTATACAATGCATATGAGAAACGACGTAAATAGCTTCCCTGTAGAGGATCCAAAAGACACTTACAAAAGCTTGAAAAAAGTATTAAAAAATATAAACGAGAAGAAAAATGTCAAAAATTAGAGGAGAACAAGTAAAAGACGATTCACTGACCGGTACAGATATTATCGAATCAACGTTAATAGTCACAAAACTTAGAGATGCAGATGATGACACAAGAGTCGACGTTGAATTAAACGCAGACGAAGACAAGATCAGATTCTCAACATCAGGAGCTGAGCGTCTTGTGATTGAATCTAATGGTGGAGTTGGATTCGGCATCGGAGCTGCCCCGGGAGCTGCAGGAGCTTGGAACAATTATGTCTTCAAGGGTGGAGGTATAAGGGTCCAAGGAAGTAATTTTTATTGTGATAACACTAAAGGCGTACTTTGGGGTGACTCCTCAGTTATGATCGTTGGAAACGCATCAGGTGCTGCCGAATCACTTACAGTAAAAGCAAACTATAATGCGTACATCCATGTCGACGGAGTAAATGATGCTGTAGGAATAGGGACAATAACACCTTCAGCTTCTCTTCATATTAACGGCTCGACGTACACAGAAGGTGGTGTAAGATGGAAACTAACTGAAGCAAATTCCAACACAACTCTTACCACTTCACAACATGTAATACGATGTGTCCAGACAACTGCATTGACATTAACATTACCAAGCAAGGCATCGGCAGCAAATCATGTGTACGTCATTAAAGATGCACTTGGAAATGCTGCCACAAACAACATTCAGATAACGCCTGCTGGCGCTGATACTATCGACGGCATGTCATCTATTACATTAAACGTAAATCATGGTAAGATAACTATCATATGTGATGGAATCAACGGTTGGATGGTAATAGGATAAAAAATGGATAAAGTATTTTATAACAAAAGCTCAGCAGACTCTCTTGGTTGGACTCCTGAATGGTTCAACGTAGAGTATTTCGATGATAATCTTGTAAAAGCAATCAAAGCCTGGCAAAAAGAAAACGGCCTCAAAGCTGACGGCTTGTGCGGTCCTGGGACATTTAGACGTGTCTTTGCAGAGCGTGAAGATAAAATTCACAATTATATGCCTCAAATTTTTAGCAATCAAATAATTCAAGAACAAGGAACAAAACAAAAACATATAGTTCATAATGGAAACTTTTTTGAGATTGACTGGCCCATGGTAACTTTATGGAGTGAGTCAGATGGGTTCGAAGCAAAAAGCGGGTCATACTATGACTATTCAGGAAAGCCAGACCGAAAGCCAACGTTCTTTGTCAATCATTGGGATGTGTGCCTTTCATCAGAGTCATGTCACAAAGTGCTCAAAAACAGAGGAATCTCAGTTCACTTTATGATTGACAACGACGGACGCATTTTTCAAACTATGGACACACAACATGGCGCCTGGCATGCTGGCGGATCAAAATGGAATCATAAATCGATTGGTGTAGAAATTTCAAACGCTTATTATCAAAAACATCAAGACTGGTATGTTCGTAACGGTTTTGGAGAAAGACCAATAATTGATGATGCTTATGTTCATGGAACCAAACTAGAGGCGCACCTTGGGTTCTACGATGTACAGAAACAGGCCCTGATTGCCTTGTGGGCAGCAATCCATGGGGCAATAGGTATTCCAATAGAGGTACCAACAGATGACAACGATGGGTTAGTAAAAGCTGTTGATAGCAAGTCAGCAAGAGGAACGTTTAAGGGATTTATCAATCACTACAACCTGACAAGAAGAAAAATTGACTGTGCTGGGCTTGATCTAATAGAGATTCGCGATCAGGCAAAAAACAAATGAAAAGAAATCATCATGATATCTGTGGAGCATGCAGCAAAGTCTCGATAGAATGGACACCGGAAGATTTTCTACTACCTGGGGATATTGCAGAGAAAATATTAGGCAATTCACCTGACTTTGCTACAACACACTACCTTATATCAAATGCCATCGCTGAAAGAGATAAAGCCTGGCGCGAAGTAGTTAACAACATTAAAAATAATGATAATAAATAGAATCAAAACAATTACTCTTGTGTCACGTGCATAATTAATATTAACATATTTTAGGAATAAAAATGAGTGATTCGCCAGATATCCGCGCTAATAAAGAAAAAGAAGCAGGAAAAAGAAAAAAAGGACAGGCAACTGACAAGCACAAATTTGGCGTAGATGTCCCAAATTCAGAAGACGAACAGCTCGGACATGAAAAATGGGCAGGCGGCGAAAATATATCATTGCCAGTAGACTGGGAAGACAATATTGAAAAAGGCAAAACTTCAAAAGACACGTATGACAGTTTTATAACAGAGACATTCTTACGTCATGTAATACAGACAATACTTACTGAAAAAAGATCAGTAGGCGGATCATATTACGATGAAACATACGACACTGCTACAATTGCAAATCTTCATCTTGATAAACCCATCAAGGCTCTCCCAAGTACTCATAAAAGAGTCAACGGAAAAGACATTCCAGTAAACAAGCAAATAATAGATTATCTTAAAGATATGGGATTGTTAGTCTAGCGCTTTTGTTTTAAACTCTTTTAACCTTGCAACACCATCAATAATTTCAACATATGTTTGGTGTGACACCCAGTCTCCAGAATTTATATACGTCTTAATAGCATGACCCGGTTGTATCCATACAATAGCCTCGGGAGTATGATTATGTCCCATTATAAAAACATCAGTATCATCATTAACTCTTAGTATATCAATAACGTTTCTTAGTTTATGCTTCTTTATCTGCCTTTCAGACCACCAAGAAGTAAAATCAAAATTATACGCAAATTCTAATACTTGCTGACAAACAGATATAAATATTACAAATAATCTGCCGTTGAGCCACCCTTTATCATACTCATCTCCGTGCTCTACTCTGAATTTTCTTTCATTATCAACAAATTCATATCGTTTACAAAATTTAATATTTGAAAACGACTCTCCATCAAGACCAGACACGTTATCATGATTTCCGGACAAATATATGACATCTTTTTTATCTCCTATACATTTTAATATCTCTAAACAACGCTTAGAGAACACTGGTATCTTAATAAAATCAATAATATCACCAGCTAATATCAATTGATCAAACTCTTCATTTTTCAAAAAGCTCAATAGTTCTTCCGATCTATAAAACTTTGTTCCAATGTGAAGGTCAGATATAACGATTCTTTTCATTTGTTAAACAAACCCATTATAAATTATAAAATATTATACAATATTAAATATAGGAAATAAACAATGCCTGAAGGCCCAGAAGTAAAAAGAGTAGCTGAGCTATTAGCTGAAAAAGTATCTTCAAAAAAACTAACAAAAATTGAAATACTATCAGGTAGATACACTAAAAAAATGCCAGATGGCTATGAGCAATTTAGTGATATTTTACCAATCAACGTCGTAGGCGCAGGGTGTACAGGCAAGTTCATTTTTATCATCCTTGAAGGAGGGTCATCTATTTGGAACTCACTTGGTATGACTGGGTATTGGTCTGAGACTAAATCAAAGCATGCCAGACTAGCAATCCACCTCGAAGACAATATTTTATATTTTAATGACACAAGAAATTTTGGAACAGTAAAATTCGTAGGTGACAAAAAAGAATTAATCAAAAAACTCGAGTCCCTGGGCCCAGATATGATGACTTCAAATATATCTGATGATGATCTAAAGGAAAGATTAATGTTTATGAGATCAGAAAAAACAATAGCCCAAACTATCATGGATCAAAATGTAATTTCAGGAGTCGGCAATTATATTAAAAGCGAGGCATTGTATCGGGCGAGGATATCACCGCACAGGCTTATAAAAGATCTCAAAGACGAAGAGTTCGCGTCATTAAACACTTCTATAAAATACGTGATGGCAAAAAGCTCACAATTAAAATCAAAGATGATGATGAGTGACTTCGATAACTACAACGATCCAAAGTATAATATAGAGATGTCGGTATATTCGCAGAAAGAAGATATTTATGGGCATGAGATCATTAAAGAAAAAACCAAAGACGGCAGAAACACGTACTGGGTTCCTCAGGTGCAAAAGTGAGGAAGTATGTGTGGAATAATTGGTGTAATGCATGCAAACACAGTGACATTATAAAAAGTGTCACAGTTGGCTAAAAATAATAAACAATAATCATTCATAATATAAAATAATATTATCTAACTAACAAGAGGATAATATGAAAAAAGCATACAACTTAGACGACAATGTAATCTCAGAGATTGCCAGACTTTTACAGGTAGCACTACTTACTGGTACTGATATCATTGACAATCTACGAACAATTAGAGTAGAACGAGTAGGCGATACAATGACTCTCCATGAGGGCTACGTTGACTCACAAACTGAAAATATTGAACGTATGTTGTCTGAGGCATCGACGCTCGCTCAAGAAGATGTACTCGTAATTTCAGACACAGACGATGATCGTCTACTTAACTAATGAAAGACAAGCTAGATAAAATATTTGAACTCAGAGAAGAGTTCATGAGCGAAGTAAACAAATACGCTAATGTCTATCCAGAAGGATGGCCGCTTGAATTATCTGAAAAGTCAGCTCAGCAACAAATCAGAGAGGTAACTCTCAGAGGCGTTGAAGAGATTTTTGAAGCACTACAGCTTTTAAAAAATACAAAAGATCACAAAAAGACTGATGATCCAGTTGTAGACAGAGAGCATTTTCTAGAAGAGTTTGTAGATGCACAAAACTATTTCATAAGCCTACTGATACTCTCTGGATACACTGTTGATGACTTCTTCGATGCATACATTAGAAAGCATAATATTATCATAGATAGAATAAAGAACAAATACTAGAAGATGTAAAATCATTTATTGTATGTTATAATATTAATATACAGGAGTATAAATGAAAAAAAACAAAAACAAATCGTCGACAACTCTGCTGCATATGTTTGAGTCTCAAAATGAGTTTTCAAATTTATTTTTTGATAAATCAGAGTTAACCAGTGAAGAAAAAGAAGATCTTACAAAGTCATTTACACTAGCACTCCACAGTGAGGCTTCTGGTATAATTGACTCTATTAATTTTAAAGATCACAGGCTGACAAAAAAGCCAGTAGATAGAAACAAATTGTTGTTCAAGTCAGTTGATTCATTTAGGTACATGCTCGCTATTATGAACTTATGGGATTTTTCTCAAGAAGATTTTATAGAGGCATTCCATAGTAAAGACTTGTTCTTAAACATGAGGCACCAGTTTGAAGCTAGTTCTTGGTGTGAAGGACAACCAGTTGTGTTGTTCGATATTGACGACGTATTAAACGAATTCAGGGACACATTCACTCAATGGCTTCATGATGAACACGGCGTCTATGTTGATCCTAATTCTACAGAATACTATTCATCAAAAGAAGTAAAGGCTGCAGGTCTGTCTCCTGAAGGAACTTTTCAACAATTTATTACTGAAGGCGGGCTGATGACAATAGCTCCAAACCAAAAAATGATAAATATTGCAAACAAACTTTATGAAAAAGGCGTGTTCGTCCAGTTAATCACAGCAAGACCCGCTGACAATCTTAAGTGTAAATACGACACATATCGTTGGGTCGAGGCTGCAGGAATTAAATGCAGTCATATTGACTTCTCACCTGAAAAATATAGATGGCTGCTAACTCAGGACTATTTTCACAGTGATGTTGTCCTTTGTGCCCTAGATGATTCAGAAAAGCATTCAATGGAATATGCAAAGCATGGAATATCGGTTCTATCACCAAGGACATCTTACAATAAAGTGCTAGAAGACGTTCAGGGCGTAACTATTTACGATAATACTGAACAAGCATATAATAAAATATTAAAAAAATTAGAGGAATTTAATAACAAATGAACGAAGTTACAACATTAAAGCTTGAGTATATATGGATCGGTCTAAACGGATTTCATGGTGAAACGTGGACACTTCGATCAAAATTAAAAGTACATCAGTTTACAACTTCAGATGTTGCTCTTTTGGCAGCTGGTGATATTACTTCACTTCCTCTTTGGTCGTTTGACGGATCATCCACAGGACAGGCAACAGGCGACAATAGTGATTGCATTCTTGCTCCAGTAAGAGCTGTCACTGACACTGTAAGAAATGATGGAAAATCAGTCATAGTGCTCTGTGAAGTGCTAAACCCAGATGGCACTCCTCACGCTACGAACCATCGTCACACTCTTATAGAAAATGAAATTGCAAACAAGGGGCTCGAGGCAGCGTTTGGTCTAGAACAAGAATATTCTATAATGAAAAACGGCAGACCACTAGGATTTCCTCAGGGAGGTTACCCACATCCACAAGGTCCGTATTATTGTTCAGCTGGAGCAGACCGGTGTTTTGGCAGAGAAATATCAGAAGAGCTCGTAGATGCTTGCATTAATGCTGGGCTTCATGTCACTGGGACGAACGTAGAGGTAAAACCCGGACAACACGAGATACAGATCGGCGGCCCAAATGTAGGGCCAACATTGGTCTCTGACGAAATCTGGTTATCACGCTGGATGCTATTGAAAATTGCCGAAAAACATGGACTCGCTGTTACTTTCGAAGCAAAGCCTGTCTTAGGTGAATGGAACGGTGCTGGTTTGCATCATAATGTCTCTACAAAAGAGTTACGCGAGAACGGCACAGAAGAGAAGTTCAAGACAATAATGGGAAGGCTTGCACTAAATCACAAAGATGACATGAAAGTATACGGTGTTGACAATCATCTTAGAATGACAGGAGAACTAGAAACTTCTTCTCCAGATGATTTTTCTTGGGGAATATCTGATAGAGGCTGTAGCATAAGAATTCCAGTTCAAACTATACAAAACAACTGGTGTGGTTACTTTGAAGACCGCAGGCCCGCATCAAGTATTGATCCTTACCAAACAACAAACGCTATTCTTAAATCACTTATTGAGCCAGGCAAATAATTAAAAATACGGGTATTTCTAAATACCAACTAATAAAATGGTGAGTAGATGGAAGACTGTATATGGATGTGCCCTAATGGCGATGTAATTAATCACATCGACATGCTTGTAATAATCAAAGAACATACAAAACAAGGCGGCGGCATCTATGTCGGTACTGATTCACATATGATTCAAGACAAGTTCATATTTGCAACAGTTATCTGTATGCAAAATGAAGAAAAAAGAAACGGCGGCACATATTTTTATAGAAAGGAAAAAGTAAAAGCTGGAAAGTTTGGTTCACTTGTAAATAGAATACTTCATGAGGTAAGTAAATCCGTAGAAGTTGGTCTTGAACTACGCGAGAACGACGTAGAAAATATAGAGTTACACATCGATGCATCTGCACCAGACGCAGGAAATGCAACAAGCAAATTTAGTGACATGCTATCAGGTTTTGCCAAAGGGGCTGGATTTAAATTTAAAATCAAACCAGACGCATGGTCTTCATCGTCAATAGCTGATAAGCACGCAAAATAAAACATTCCTCATCACTGATAAATCTGATTAATCTCTATTTTACAATGAACTTATTGACATTCAATAGTATAATTCATTAATACTTTGGGTGAATAGTTTGAAAACATGTCTAGTGACTGGTGGTTGCGGGTTTATTGGTTCTGCTCTAGTAAAGCAACTAGTTGAACAAAAAATAGAGGTATACGTCGTTGATAATTTATCATCTGGCAATATGCTGAATCTAGAAAAAACAGATTGTCAGATATTTACTACAAATTTTGATAATCAAAAAATAATACAACTTATAAAAGAGAAAAAGTTTGATACCATTTTTCATCTTGCAGCAATTCCAAGCGTAAAATACTCAGTAGAAAATCCATCATTAACAACTGATATTAATATAGCTTCTACTATACGTCTATACGAAGCTGCAATAGGTAATGTAAATAGAATAATATTTTCATCATCAGCTGCCGTTTACGGAAACGAGCACAAAAACGATATAATCTCTACATCTAGTAAGCATCCAGCAACGCCATACGCCTGGCAAAAATCTGCCATTGAGGATATATCGAAAATATTTTGTAATCTTTATGATATCGATATTGTGTCGCTGAGGTATTTCAATGTATACGGTCCTGGCCAGATCGGTGGGACACAATATTCATCAGTTATATCCACATGGCTTCACTGTATTGAAAACAACATTCCACTAACCTTAGATGGCGATGGGACACAGTCAAGAGACTATGTTTATGTAGATGACGTCGTCAGGGCAAACATCATTGCTGCTAATCACGATGAACAATTTGATGGTATTTCGTATAATATATCGACAGGAAAACCAACGACAAATAATAAAATTTTGGAATATTTTTATGATTATTTTGGCGAAATTAACGTGAAGAAAGCCCCTCAAAGAAAAGGAGACATTAAATTGTCGTTAGGAAACTCATCAATAATAAAATCACATTTGAATTTTTCAACAGAAACATGTTTTGATGAAGGCATCATCAAGACGTTTAATTATCTCTCTAACAAAAAGGAAACAAAATGAACCGACAGACATACAGCTACTCTTACGATGATATATTCTTGGTACCACAGTATTCTGAGATAAGCTCAAGATCTTCTGTGAATACATCAACTCAATTAGGCGATTTTCACTTAAGAACACCAATAATGTCTGCAAATATGGACACAATTACTGGCTCTGATATGGCTATAGCTATGTTTAAGTCTGGCGGCATCGGAGCACTTCATAGATTCATGTCAATTAAAGAAAATATAGATGACTATGGCTTAGTAAGGGTAGGAGGAGCTGATTGTTTTGTTTCTGTTGGCGTAAATGATCATAGTAGAGAGAGATTCGACGCACTCCATTCTTCAGGAGCACGACATTTTGTAGTTGATATAGCACATGGTCACTCTGCTATGATGAAAGAGATGATTCAGTGGATTAAGTCAAACTACAGAGATACGTTTGTAATAGCGGGGAATGTAGCAACACCACAGGCAGTCAGTGATCTAAACGAATGGGGCGCAAACAGTATAAAAGTTGGAATTTCAAATGGAAGCTGTTGCAGCACAAATATAGTGACAGGACACGGAGTACCTCAGTTCACAGCTGTTCTAGAGTGTTCATACGCCGCTGAACAATGCGGTGCTCACATCATAGCAGATGGTGGCATAAAAACATCTGGTGATATCGTGAAGGCACTCGCTGCTGGAAGTGACCTTATAATGATTGGCTCACTTTTGAGTGGAACAGATGAAACTCCAGGAAAGTTCATCGAGACTAACGCAGGCAAAGTAAAAGAATACAGAGGAATGGCATCATCAGCTGCAATGTCAAGCAGACCAGATAAAAACAACTTGTTCACTCCTACAGCAGAGGGTGTGAAAACTCTTGTGTCTGCAAAAGGATCGGCAATAGACATAGTTAATGATCTAACAAAGGGGCTTAAGAGCGGAATGTCATACTGTAATGCTCATAACATCAATGATATAAACATAAAGTCAAAGTGGGGCGTTAGAACAATGTCCGGGCTAAATGACGGTAAGCCACACATTCTAGGGTCAGCAATATGAGCGAAACAAATAATCCAAAATCAGCATGGAAAGGAAAAGGAGTTGAAATAGAAAAACCCTGGGGAAGCGTAATCTCATGGTCAGCTATTCAATCAATCGGCGGAAAAATAATAAAAATAAATAAAGGCGAAAGAACAAGCTTAAAATATAACACAATTAAAGATGAAGTTCTTTTCGTAATAAGTGGAAGTATAATAATATCAACTTGGTCACCAAGAAAACCTCCAGATGAATCAGCTGAATTAAGATACCCAATATTTCAAGGCGAGACATTCAACATTCAGAGTGAAATCCCTTTTAGACTTTCTGCTCTTGAGGACTCTTACATAGTAGAAATTAGTAATGGAAAAAACAACGACATAGTTATGATCAAAGACGACTACGGGAGAGTTAATGAAGAATCCTAGTTTCATAATATATTGTGGCCCAATGTTTGGTTCCAAGACATCTCGACTTTTAACGAGGCTCGATCGCCTTTCCTATCAAAAGAAAAAATTCATAACATTCAAACCAGATATCGACACAAGATACAATAAAAACCACATTACTACACATTTAGGTGCAAAAGTACAGGCAATTTGTGTAAAAAATGGTAGTAGTATGGTACAATACATACAGGGGATGCACTCTGTAATAGCCGTAGATGAGGCATTTATGATCCCCGGCGTTGCTGATGTTTTAATTGATCAGTACAGAAAAGGAAAAACAATATTGGTATCTTCACTAGACATGTCAGCGACACTACAGCCATTCGAAGAAATGGAAAAAATGTACAGATGGGCAACAAGGATCGAAAAATGCCCAGCAGTCTGCACTAAGTGTGAAAAAGATGCTTATTACACAATTAAGAAAACAAATTCAGACAACGAAATAGAAGTTGGAGGCGCTGAGCTCTATGAGCCAAGATGCTTCCATCACAATAATTACATTACCAAGGTAGAATAATGGGAAGACCAAATCCAAACGAAGTCGAAATAGTCATATACCACGCAAATTGTAGCGATGGCTTCGGGGCTGCTTGGGCGGCATGGAAATTACTTGGCTCAAAAGCTAAATATATTGCTTGTAAACATGGAACTCCACCGCCCAACGTGACTGGTAAAAATGTAGCAATATGCGATTTTAGTTTCAATAACGCAACAACAAAGCAGATGATTGAAGATGCAAACTCACTAGTTATACTTGATCATCATAAATCAGCCGTAGTAGAATTACATGACATATCAGAAGCTATTTTTGATATGAATCACTCTGGTGCTGTAATCACATGGAAGTTTTTCCACCCTGGGAAAGAGCCACCAAAGCTGTTAAAGCTAATCGAAGACCGTGACCTTTGGAAGTGGGAAGTTTCTTATTCAAAGGAGTTCAGTGCATATTTTGATATGGTACCGTTTGAGTTTGAAGAGTTCTCTAAATTCGAAGATGAATCTGCAATTGAATCTGCAATGAAGCAAGGAGCAATAATCCTGGCATATAGCAAGACAGTTGTTAAGAAAATTGCTGATAAGGCGAAGAAAAGAGTATTCAAAGGCAAAAACGTATATGTTGTAAACTCATCTCACTGGATGTCTGAAATAGGGGCAAGACTTGCGTCTGAATGTGATTTTGCTGTTATATGGTATTATGATCATGAACAACGAAATATTAAAGTAAGCCTAAGAGCTCACCACGACAACACAGACGTTTCAGAGATTTCAAAAGAATTCGGCGGCGGCGGACATGCAAAGGCAGCAGGTTTCACATTGCCTGGTGATACTGTTATTGATGATCTATTTGATACAGTAGAAGAGAAAGTAGACACATCAGCTGCAAAAGAAGAACTGAACAAAATTAGAGCACAACTTGAAGAGGCTGGCGATACAGAAAAAGCAGCTGCAATTGAAGCAGCTTCTGCGTTATTAAGCGAAGTCGAAGACAATACTGACGAAATTGATGAGGTATCTGGATAAAATGAATAACAAGAAATACAAAACACTGGTTGTTGACCCTCCATGGTCTGAAGTAGGAGGAGGAAAAATCAAAAGAGGTGCACAAAAACACTATTCAGTAATGAAGACTCCTGTAATTATTGAAACAATAAAACAGTCAGAGCCGTTTAAACACATTAATGAAGATGCTCATCTTTATCTCTGGGTAACAAACAGTTTTTTACAAGACGGCCTAAAAGTAATGGCAGAGCTCGGTTTCACGTACAAGACTAACTGGGTATGGGTTAAAGATCGATTCGGTCTTGGTCAATATCACCGTGGTCAACATGAATTGGTGCTGTTTGGAATTAGAGGAAAAGGATACAACGTAAAAACTGAATCAAAATCAATACCTTCAGTTGTTTCAGCAAAGCGTAGGGCTCATTCACAAAAACCAGAAGAGTTCTACAATATGGTTGAAAACAGATCCGTCGGCCCGTACATTGACATGTTCCATCGTGGCAAAGCAAGAAATACTCAGTGGGATATCTGGGGTCACGAAGCTATACAAGATGATGACTCCCAAGAATAACAAAATAATTCTTGGAGCCATACGTGAAGCGGCCAGCAGAATGACAGGCTTGTTACCAGATAGCCCAAGACATCCAAAAGGTAGGAATGCATACGCTCATATCCCTAAGGTCATATCGTCAACCCTTGGGTCATCTTATAAAGATCTTGATGATGAATACTTTGAAGCTGTAATGATAATAATAAAGCATTGCGAGGAGAATCCATTTTGAGCGAACAAAAAATAATAAGACCAAGTTGGGATAAAGTGTGGATGAAGACTGCTCACATTATAGCAAGCAGATCAATCGACCCAAGATACAAAGTAGGAGCCGTAATAGTATCAGACGACAATACTCAGATACTTGCTCTAGGCTACAATGGTGGATACGCAGGCGGTCCTAACGAAGTTGAATCACTTGAACCCGGCCAGTCAGGAAACCTACATGCAGAAGTAAATGCACTTCTTAAGATGGATTTCAATAATCCAAAGAAAAAGACGATGTACGTAACTCTATCTTGTTGTAGAATGTGTGCAAAGGCTATAGCAAATAGCAGAATTGACAAAGTAGTATACTTCGAAGAGTACAGAGACACGTCCGGGCTAGATTTACTGAGAGCCGCTGGAATAGAAGTTGAACAAATTACCGATATTTACGACGAAACATGATATTTAATAAACAAGCAGTGGGTTAAAATGAGTTTAAGTGCAGACAATATTATAGAAATTATTAAAAATGAGACGCTGGAACTAGTCGAGAATACGCTAGGTGAGCTCGATGATTTAGAACAGTTAACAAAAATGTTAACAGTAATGAATAGTGAAACAAGAGAAAAGTTCACAATTCAAGGCTCAGGTGATGACTCCGTAACACTACAGTCTGCAACAGGTGAAGAGCCTTTTGACGTTTCAAAAGAAGAATTCAAGAAAAACTATATTCTTCCAAAAGACGCAACAGACGACGATGATGAACAAATTCATGGTGACAAAGAAGTCGAAGACAGTGCAAATGAGGTCTTCCCTAACCTGAGATCAATTGTAAAAGAAGCAATGTTTTCAAAAATCACAGAAGACATAGACACTACAAACTATTTTATCGAAGCTAGTGATAAAAATAGAAATAAACGGCTCTTGACCTCTAAGAAGCTGAACGAGATCTCGGGTATTGACTGCTATACAAGCGATAAAGAGTCAAGATGTACATTACGCCCACTAAGCACGCAAGGAGCCGTCGTAGCAGTTACCGGAATAGCTTCTTTTGCAGCCTTAAATATTGTTGCATTGAACTCTAGCACAGCCGTCGGAATAGCATTTTTTCTATCTACATCTATTACACCTTTGCTAGTCGGAGTAGGAATTGTTGGTCTGTTCATGTATCTTAAAAAATGGGCTCAAAAAGCGTATGAGAAGCTTGATATCACTAAAAACGTTAAAAGCGAACTAGAAGAAACAATTCAAGAGTTAATGAACAAAGTAGGGTTATCACGAGGAGAGGCAATAACGTTTTTAGAATATACTGCCAAGGCAGTTTCCGAAGACGATGCGTGTAAATTGTTGAAAAATAAAATATTAAAAGCTACAAACGACAACGACACTAAGGAAATCATCAGACTTACTGATGAATTTGATGCAGCTCAGCAAGATGTAATTCTAAGATTACGAGACAGCCTTTCAGGTAATGTAGAACAATAGACAATGATTAAAGGAAACTAAAATGAAAATAACAAGAAATAGTCTAAAACAACTAATAAAAGAAGAAATAAAATCTTTAAATGAAATGTTTCAACCTCGAAATCCTTCAATAGTTTTAAGAGAAATAAAAGACTTATTAGATGTGCAATTGCTAAATAAAAGTCTAGGCATGCCAGGAAAAGAAAACACTACAGACATCATAGTAGACGAGATACTTTCAAAATTAGGAACGTTATACGGTTCGAATAATTGGTCAAGATCATCAATGTCGAGCAATGACATAGATAATATAACTGTTGGCGGTTCCGCTCCACGAGAAATATAATGAAAAACAATAAAATAAAAAAAATCATAAGTGATTCACTGGGACTTACAAGAGAAGATCAAAGAATAGATGAGTCATTTGTTGCAAGCAAAAAAGTATATAAACTAAATACTGACATGCTATCTGCTAAAAACAAAGAAAACCATTTCGCTGTATATCATGGCTATGTAGACTCATTCAACAGAGCTTCAGCAGAATTAGACACTGCAGATCGTTCAACTTCAAATCCACTTCACTCTGTCTTCAAGATGACAAAAGAAAATGAAGTAGACTCACTAAATTCAGTTTGGCTCCACGAGCTCTTCTTTGCTAATGTTGGAGACGTTTATTCTGAAATATCAATGAATTCACTTTCTTTCATGAGAATTGAACGCGACTTTGGATCATTTGATGATTGGCAACAGGACTTCATAGCATGCACTTCAGCTGCAAAGTCAGGATGGGCAGTACTAGGCTACAACATGTTCCTCAACTCATACATGAACGTATTTATAGAGGGCAACGCCACTAACGTCCCAATAGGATTCATGCCGATTATAGTAATGGACACACACCAGCACGCGTACTACCGTGACTATCTCGGTGATGTAAGGACATACGTCATCGCAATGATGAAAGAACTTAACTGGGATGTCATTGAGTCAAGGTTTGCAAAAGTTGATAGCATGATGAACCCACAACAAGCTGAGATAGGACAATAAAAATGAATATGACTAAATCAGAACTAATAAGACTTATCAAAGAAGAATTAGACGAGCCAGCGAAAACAAACATTGGCACCGCAACAAGACTCTCCCGAGTCTCAGTGGATGACCAGATAGATAGTTTTATACTGAACTACGAGATGATGTCACTCAGAGATGAACCTGAATTAGAAGACGAAGTAGAGGAAATCAACGAAGCCCTTTCTGAAAATTCACTTTCTGTACTTTTCGAAGACGGTGCAGAAGCCGTAGACGATGCTATGCCTGAAGATCTTGGAGATGAAGGTGCAGACGAAGCTCCTGTAGATGAGGAACCTAGCGACGACACAGACGGCGACAATATGGTTGATGCTGAAGACGTTGAAGTAGACGAACCCATAGATGATCCTATGCCACTAATTGATATCGACCAGTTCACACAAAGAGTAGCTCGGCTTGCAACTAGACCCGAGCACCTTCTGGATCTAGAAGGAGCAATTGTCAACAGGGCACTTAAGTTTCTTAAAGACAACTATACAGATAGTCACGTTGAAAAAGCACAAGAGATCTTAAGTAATAATTTTGACTTTGACTTCGATACAAGATTCGACAATGAACAAGAAGTACCACCTGCAGATGGAAGCGGCACAGGCGGTGCTGCAGGCGGCGGAATGGGCGGCGGAGCGTAACATGAAAATCACACGCAATCAACTAAAAACACTAATTAAAAAAGAGCTATCATTAATAAATGAGTCTTCTAGGGAAGGTCATTGGTATGATGCTGGCTACATAGATGGTTCTGACGGCTCAGATCCCAAGTACATGAACAACATGGCTTATATGGACGGATATGAAACAGGATTAGTGGATTACGATCATGATATTAAACGAGGAGCACGCGTCGCTATTGATACAGACCGTGATGGCATCGCAGACTTCGCTGACACTGATCAAGATAACGACGGACGGGTCGATGTATTGCAGGGACAGCGTGATATCGTTCATGTGCGGGCTGGTGAGGTCTATGAGGAAGACTTCCTTGAGGCTGACTTTGCAGTATGGCTCGGCAAAAATACAGAATTCACTCGTGTTGAGGCTGGCGTTGCTCACCCATTAGACCCTAACCATGCTGTTGATAATGATTCATGGTGGGTTGACGGACCAGAAGATGGTCCATCACGGCGCCTGGCAGGCACAAGAGATGCATCAAATGTTGCAGAGGCAGCACAGATGCCTGATTCTTGGGCTCGGATACTAGGAAATTGTTTAGGAGATAAAAACTAATGAAAATCACTCGTATACAATTAATACAGATGATTAGAGAGGCTGCAGCATTTACTCCAAAGTATGACAACAATAAAAAGCTAAAAGGCAAACAACGTACTGGGCTTCCTGACGTGGTTCAAAAGGGTATCATATCATCTAAAAACGAAGATATAAACGAAGACGATGATCTAGAGAACGAATCTACAGAAATAGAGGAATCAAAAATGAAAATTACAAGAACACAACTTAAAGAACTAATCAAAGAAATTATTGACAAACAATTAGTCGTTCCATCTGCGTCAATGGAAGAATCAGAATGGTCAGCAGATATAGACCCACAGGGCGTTGAGTCACCTCTTTCACAAGA
>Ga0115003_10000495_pt1 | contig 34687 bp, 44 predicted proteins | sample ArcticOcean_MG_C_7_FD_88736 | JGI IMG/M metagenome (GOLD analysis project Ga0115003, IMG submission 88736) | Marine microbial communities from western Arctic Ocean - ArcticOcean_MG_CB11_88 | ecosystem: Environmental > Aquatic > Marine > Oceanic | place: Arctic Ocean: Canada Basin | collected...
AGAATCTTTACTTTGTATTTTTTTGACAACAGATTAGCTATAGTAGAGCCGGCCATACCGGACCCTAAAATACAAAAATCTATCATATGCTAAATAAGAATTTATATTTTTCGTTTATAGACAGGATTTCATAGTTTGCAAACCCACCTATTATTAATTGGATAGCTATAATCAGTATTACAAATAAACCTACATAGCCTAGCCATTGATGTTTCTTTATATAATCAGCAAAGTAACTCGCAAGTGTTGCGATTAGAAATACTGAAAGCAGAAGTCCTATTACAAGTAAATGATAATTATCTTTAGCTGCCCCTACAACTCCTAAAACATTATCAAAACTTAATGTAAGATCTGCTATTAAAACTCTATAAACACCTTTAGAAAAAGAAACTGTTTCATTAGATTTAATTAGCGGTGATCTAATTTTCTTTTGATTAAATAAATCTTGTCTTATATTGTTAATTACCCAAAGAAGTAAAACGCCGCCTAATATTTTAATCCAAGCAATCTCAAACATATAACTAGCACTAAAGGCAAATACAATTCTAAAAATAAAAGCAGCTCCAACGCCCCAGGCTATAATTTTTTTTCTATTATTTGGAGCAAAGTTTGAGGCAATTAATCCTATTATGATAGCATTATCAGCCGCCATAACAATGTCGATTAGTACTATCTGAAATGAAATGATTAATTGCTCTAACATCTTATCATTTGATGTATATAATTTAATTAAACATTATTAAAGAGTAAAAATGAATACTAGAAGATATCCAGCCAATATTTCCAAAAAAAAATTGTTCTTTATGTCCATCCCGGTTTTTTTTTCAAACTTGGCTATACCACTAGTTGGAATGATCGATACTGGATTAATGGGCAATATGGGTGAAACAAAATACCTAGCAGCCATAAGTATAGCTACCTCAGTAATGACAATGATAATTTGGAGTTTTGGTTTCTTAAGAATGGGCACAGTCGGTATTGTTGCTCAATTGTTTGGAAAGGGAGACTATAGGGAAATCGTAAAAACCCTTATTAGAAATTTTTTATTAGCAATTATTATAGCTTTAACAATTATTTTAATTAAGCCTATTATAACAGGTTCTATAAAGTACTTTTTTTCTATTTCATTAGAGACACAAAGCTTAATAGACATTTATTTATCTGTAAGAATTTTCTCCGTTCCTGCAGAGCTTACTATCTATATTTTAGTTGGTTTTTATTTAGGAATTCAAAAGACTAAAATATCTAGTCTTTTAATAGTCACGTTGTCAATTTTAAATATAGTTTTTAGTTCTTTTTTCGTATTATCAATGAATTTAGATGTATTTGGTGTTGCATTAGGAACGTTAATTGCGAGTTATATTACTGTAACAATATTTTTATTATTTACTTATCATTTTATAGTTAAAAAATTTCAAATAATTCCAGCATTTAATAAAATAATAGTTTCCTCTAAAGTATTGAAATTATTTAATATTAACTTTAATATTTTTATCAGGACAATATTACTTACTTTCAGTTTTTTATGGGTTACTTATCTTGGCTCAAAACTTGGAGAAGATTATTTAGCTGTAAATGCCATTTTAATTCAATTTATAATTTTAGCATCTTTTTTTCTTGATGCTTATGCTTTTTCAACAGAAGGCATTGTAGGATTTGCAATAGGTAGAAAAAATAAAAAGTCATTTTTATCGGTAGTTAAAAACTCAATTCAAATTAGTTTTATTACTGCATCAATAATTTCAGTGATTTACTTGATATTTTTTAAACAAATTGTAAATGTAATTACTGATGTTGATATTTTGAGATTCATTTCTTATAAGCATATTATTTGGATGATACTTATCCCACCGGTAGCTTCATTCTGCTATCAGCTGGATGGTATTTTTATTGGAGCTTCTCAAACTAAAGAAATGAGAAATGCAATGATCATTTCAGTTGCTTCTTTTATAATTATCTCTATATATTTCACTAAACAATTCGGCAATCATGGCTTATGGTTCTCGCTTTTAATATTTATGGCACTTAGATCATTAACGTTGAATTATTTTTTCAATAGAATCTTAAAGAAATTTTAAATGCAATTTCTCTATAAGGTGCCCGGTTATCTACTTTTGTTATTTGGCGGTTTTTGCTTAAGTTGGGGAGGCTTAATTATCCGGCAGTTTCAAGAAGCAGGTGTATGGGAAATCCTATTATTAAGATCTTTCTTTTTCTTAGTCGCTCTAATTATTTTTTTATTTTCAACTTATAAAAAAAATACTTTTGCAATAATTGGAGATTCTGGATTTATTGCTGTAATTGGAGGATTTTTTTTATCTTTAAGTTTTGTTGCATATACTTTTGCAATTACATCTACAACTGTTGCTAATGTAGTATTTATAATAAGTACACAAACAGTTTTTTTAGCACTTTTTGGCTATTTTTTTTTAAAAGAAAAAATTTCATTGATAAGCTTCTTGTCAATATTGTTAGCAATGGGTGGTATAAGTATTATGGTAGGAGATTCAATTTCTACAGGATTTTTTTTCGGGAATATTGTTGCCTTAGCAATACCAATTAATTTTTCAATATTAGTAATTATAATAAGAAAATTTCCAAAATTAGATATGGTTCCAGCAATATTTTATTCGGGTATTTTTGCGTGTTTTTATGGTTTAATTCTTTCAGATACACTTAATTTCACTCCCCATGATATTTTAATGGGATTTATATTGGGAGTGCCCCAATTAGCCTTCGGCTTTATTTGTATAACTATTGGATCTAAAACAACCAAAGCAGTAACTGTTGGTATCTTAATGCTTTCAGAAACACTTTGCGCACCTCTCTGGGTCTGGTTGTTCTTAAACGAGATTCCCCCCGTGAGTGTGTTTGTAGGTGGATCCATAATAATTTTTGCTGTTGTCATTAAGAGTTTTGATAAAAGTAAATTAACAGTTTAAAATAAATCTGTGTCCTTAAAAAATATTTTTTTTAAAACCAAATTAACGTACAAGATTTATCTTTATTATAATCTTTATATTAGACATAAATTCTTTCTAAATAGGAAGCAATATTCTCAGTGGGGAGAGGATTTATATATATATAATTTTTTTAAAAATAAAAAAAAAGGTATTTATCTTGATATTGGATGTTTTCATCCCTGCATGTATAGCAACACATACCTGCTTTATAAAAATGGATGGTCCGGAATAAATGTAGATATCAACCAAACATCTATTGATTTATTTAATATAGCTAGACCAGAAGACACAAATCTATGCACGACCATAGATAAGAATAAAAAAAAATTTATAATGTATTATGATGATCCTTTTAGCCCGGTAAATACTTTAAGCAAAAGATTTTATAAAGGTTTAAAAGACAAATTTTTTAAAAATAAAAAAAAACTTTCCATTAAGTCTAAAACAATTGAAGAAATAATAGAGATTGGTAAAATTGAGCATAAAATAGACTTTATTAATATAGATGTGGAAGGTTTAGATTATGAGGTTTTAAAACAAATAGATATTAATAAGTTGAAAGTTAAACTTATTTCAATTGAAACACACAACGTTGATCTTTCTGCTTCAAAAAATTTTAATTTAATATCTAGTTTTTTAAAGAAAAAAAATTTTTCTATTTATAAAAGAATAGGTCCAACGACTTTATATAGCTCAAATAGTTAAGTTTCTACTAGCGAGAGAAATAACTTTTAAATAAACCAGGTAAATAGGCTTAAAACTATAAACATTTAGAATCTAATCAAATAAATATAATTGACTTTTAACTGTATTTAAAAGAAGATGATTTAGTAACGGGAGAGACTAATTTAATTAGCGCCGAAGGAGCAACCACCCCGGAAACTCTCAGGCAAAAGGACCGTTAGCATAATAACTCTGGAAAGCAGGCTTTAGCCTCACCGAAGGATTAAATCTCTCAGGTAAAAAGACAGATGGGGTTTAAAAAAGAGTTATTATGGAAGTACAAAAAACAGCTTTATATAATTATCATAAAACCCTTGGAGCAAAATTTGTTCCTTTCGCAGGTTATGAAATGCCAATTCAATATTCTGAAGGAATAGTAAAAGAACATATTTCCACAAGAACTTATGCTGGTTTTTTCGATGTTTCACATATGGGTCAGTTCTTTTTGGAGGGTGGTCAAACTCTAGTAAAGGCGCTAGAAAAAATTATTCCTGCTGATCTTAATTCATTAAAGTTAAACCAATCCAAATATTCATTTTTATTGAATGATAATGGAGGAATTATTGATGACTTAATTATAACAAGAACTAACAAAGGATTTTGCATTATTCTTAATGCTGCTTGTAAAGAAAATGACGTGAATCAGATTTCAAAATATCTAAGTTCGGAACATAAGAACTATTTAAATCCAGATTTATCTTTAATAGCTTTACAAGGCCCTAAGTCAGTAAAAATCTTAGAAAAATTTATCCCAGGTGTATCAAATTTAAAATTTATGAATGGTAACAATTTCAAATTCAATGGTGAAGTAATTTATATAACTAGATCAGGTTATACAGGTGAAGATGGTTTTGAAATTTCAATACCTAATAGTAAAGTTAAAAATCTAATAAAAATATTTGTTGATAATCGTGTAAAACCCATTGGTTTGGGCGCAAGAGATACATTGAGGCTAGAAGCGGGTCTATGCTTATACGGTCATGATTTAAACGAAGAGATAAACCCTATTGAAGCAAACTTAAAATGGGCAATTGCCAAAAAAAGAAGAGAAGAAGGTGGATTTAATGGCTGGGAAAAAATTAAAAATATTTTAGATAATGGCTGCACCATAATTAGAGTTGGTATTTCACCTGAAGGCAGAATTATTGCCAGAGAAGGTGCAAAAATATTTTCTAAGGATGGTAAGGAAATTGGTAAAATAACCAGCGGTACCTTTGGGCCAAGTGTTAATGCTCCGGTGGCCATGGGGTATGTTGATTCAAATTTTTCAGCTATTGGAAATGAAATTAAAATAGAGGTCAGAGGAAAGAAATATAACGCTAAAATTGCCCAACTTCCTTTTTATAAAAAAAGTTACGTTAAATAAGAAAGAATGTATTATGAGTGAAAAAAAATTTTCAAAAAAACATGAGTGGGTAGAACTAAACGATGATATCGCAACCATTGGTATAACAGCACATGCTACTGAAATGTTAGGAGATATAGTATTTGTAGAAGTTCCACAAAGTGGAAAATTAATAGACAAAGATGGCCAGGCTGCGGTTGTAGAGTCAACCAAAGCTGCAAGTGATGTGTACTCCCCATTATCTGGAGAAATTACAGAAGGCAATAAATCAATTGTTGATTCTCCGGAAAGTGTAAATTCAGATCCTGAGGGGGCTAGTTGGTTTTTTAAAATTAAAATTAAAGATAAATCAGAATTAGATTTATTAATGTCTAAAACTGAATACGATAAATTTATAGCGGAGAATCCAAGTTAAATGATAGAAGACAATTCAAAAGAATTTATATATCGCCATATTGGTCCAACTGAGGAAGAACAAGCAAAAATGCTTAATGCCATAGGGTATAAGTCGCTTGATGAGTTGATGAAAAATACAGTCCCAGAAAAAATTTTACTTAAAGATGATTTAAAAATTGATGCACCTTTATCTGAAAACGATGCATTAAAAAAATTGAAATCAATATCAAAAGAAAATGTGATATTTAAAAACTTTATAGGAATGGGTTATTATAATTCATTTACACCTAATGTAATATTAAGAAATATTTTAGAAAACCCGGGATGGTACACCTCATATACACCTTATCAGCCAGAAGTTGCTCAAGGCCGTCTAGAAATGCTTTTAAATTTTCAACAATTAATAATTGACTTAACAGGAATGGACATAGCAAACGCTTCATTGTTAGATGAAGCAACGGCAGCAGCAGAGGCTGTTGGTCTATGTCAAAGATTAGATAAAAGCGACTCCAAAAAAATTTTTATCTCAGATTCTTGTAATCCACAAACCATCGATCTGATTAAAACACGTGCAGAGCCTTTTGGTTTAGAGCTATATATTGGAAATGAAAAAGAATACTTATCAAAAATTGAAGATAATTTAATTTGTGGAATTTTATCATATCCCGGAACACTTGGAGAAATTAGAGATCCAAGTGAAACAATAAGTCAGATTCATAAAAAGAATGGAAAAGTAGTTTTAATTAGTGATTTATTATCTTTATCGCGATTAAAAACACCTGCGGAATTAGGAGCTGATATAGCGGTTGGCAGTGCTCAAAGATTTGGAATTCCAATGGGGTATGGAGGTCCACATGCAGCTTTTTTTGCAACAAAGGAAGAATTTAAAAGATCAATGCCAGGAAGAATTATCGGTGTATCTGTTGATCGGCAAGGAAAAAAAGCTTACCGGTTATCACTTCAAACTAGAGAACAGCATATAAGAAGAGATAAAGCGACAAGTAATATTTGTACCGCACAAGCATTGTTGGCAATTATTTCTGCTGCATATGCAATTTATCATGGACCAGAAGGTATTGTAAATATTGCAAACAGAACTTCTAAATTAGCTAAACTCTTTGCAGATGGTGTAAAAAAAGGTGGTTATAATATTTATTCAGATCATTTTTTTGATACTGTCACTGTCAAAACAAGAGATAAAACAAATCAGATATTTGAAGCCGCTCTTAAAGAAAAAATTAATCTGAGAAAAGTCAATAATGACACTATTTCAGTTGCTTTCGATGAAGCTAAAAAAATAGATGATGTAAACATTTTGTTTAAAATTTTTGGTATAACTAGCTTGGTAGATAAAAACAGCAATGTTGAATTAAAAAATCTGCCAAATAATCTTTTGAGAAGTTCAAAGTTTTTAACGCACCCTGTTTTTAATAAATATCATTCAGAAACAGAAATGATGAGATATATTAAAAAATTAGAAGATTGTGATATTGCACTAAATAGATCAATGATTGCATTAGGCTCATGTACAATGAAATTAAATGCAGCAGCTGAGTTAATCCCTATTACTTGGAAAGAATTTTCGTTACCACACCCGTTCGTGCCCATTGAACAAATGAAAGGGTATAAAATTCTATTTAATGATCTGATTAATGATTTAAAAGAGATCACTGGATTTGACGCAGTATCTTTACAACCAAACTCAGGAGCTCAAGGTGAATATGCTGGATTAATGACTATAAGAAAATTTCACAAAAATAATAATCAAAGTAACAGAAATGTTTGCTTAATACCAGATTCAGCCCATGGAACTAACCCAGCAAGCGCTCAAATGAGTGGCATGCGAGTCGTAGTTGTAAATTGTGACGATGCAGGTAACGTAGATATTAATGACCTAAAGAATAAAGCAAAAAAATATTCAAAAGATCTTGCTGCTTTAATGGTTACATATCCATCTACGCACGGTGTGTTTGAGGAAAAAATAATTGATATTTGCCAAATCATTCATAATGAAGGCGGTCAAGTTTATATGGATGGAGCAAATTTGAACGCATTAGTGGGCGTTGCAAAACCGGGTAAATTTGGTCCAGATGTTTGTCATATCAATTTACATAAAACATTTTGTATTCCACATGGAGGTGGAGGACCAGGTATGGGCCCCATTGCTTGTGCAAAACATTTAGCGGAATTTTTACCTACGCATAAAGTTATTAAAGAGTCAGGGCCATCAAATGGTATGGGAGCGGTTTCAGCAGCACCATGGGGCAGTTCAAGTATTCTTCCTATATCTTGGATGTATATTAAAATGATGGGTGCCGAAGGTTTAAAAAAGGCTTCTCAAATTTCAATATTAAACGCAAACTACATTTCAAAAAAACTTTCAAAAGATTATAAAGTTTTATACACGGGTAAAAATGGCAACGTAGCACATGAGTGTATAATCGATATTAGACCAATAAAAGCTAGTTCTGGAATTTCAGAAGAGGATATAGCTAAAAGATTAATAGATTTTGGTTATCACGCCCCAACAATGTCTTGGCCAGTTTCTGGAACAATTATGATAGAACCAACGGAAAGTGAGAATTTAGAGGAGATCGACAAGTTTTGTAATGCATTAATTAAAATAAAAAAAGAGGTCAATTTAGTTAAAACAAATGAATTTGATAAGTTGGACAATCCTCTTAAAAATGCACCACATACGTACCTCGAGTTAGCATCAAATGAATGGAAACATAAATATTCAAGAGAAGAAGCGGCTTTTCCAAGCGAATATTTAAGACATAATAAATATTGGGCTCCTGTTGCTAGAGTTGACAATGTTTATGGAGACAGAAATCTTGTATGCTCATGTCCTTCCATGGATGAATATAAAGATGAAGCTGCTTAAATTTTTTTAATGAAAATAGCAGTTGTTGGTTCAGGAATTTCAGGTTTATCAGCCGCATATTATCTTTCAAAAAAATTTAAAGTCGACCTGTTCGAGCAAGATAATCACTTTGGTGGCCACTCTTACACTTATGAAATTAAGAATAACAACAAAAAAATATTAGTTGATTTAGGGTTTATTGTATTTAACGAACTGTCATATCCAAATTTATTGAATTTTTTCAAAGAATTAGATGTTCCTTATGAAAAAAGCGATATGTCTTTTGCTGTCTCAGTACAAAACACTGGAATTGAATATGGTGGACGAGGTCTCAAAGCTTTATTTGCTAATAAATTAAATATTATCAATTTTAATTTTATAAAGATGATTAAAGAAATTATTTCATTCTATAAAACTGCACCATCTCTGCTAAATAACGAGATTGAAAATGAAACTCTAGGAGGATATTTAGAAAAAATAAATTCGTCAAAATATTTTACAAATTTTCACATTATTCCAATGGTATCAGCCATTTGGTCGATGCCTTTTTCTAAAGTAAAAGACATGCCACTAAAATTGTTTTTAAATTTCTTTATTAACCATGGGCTTTTTAGATTAAAGAACAGGCCACAGTGGTACACCGTTTCTAACCGTAGTAAAACCTATGTTAACAAGGTTCTCAAAAAAATAAGTGGTGAATATTTTAAAAATTATAAAGTTGATAGAATTTCAAGAAGCGCACACAATGTAAGAATCACTATTGGAAATGAATATTTAGATTATGATCATGTGGTTCTAGCATCACATGCGGATCAAAGTCTAAAAATGTTAGATAACCCCACTCCAGATGAAAAAAGAATTTTAGGTGAATTTAAATATGTTTCAAATATAGCTATTTTACATACTGACGAGCAGCTAATGCCTAGAAAAAAATTAGCATGGTCTAGCTGGAATTCAATCTCTAAGGAAAATTTAAGTAAAACTTGTGTTACTTATTGGTTGAATAATTTACAAAACTTAAAGTGCAAAGAAAATTATTTTTTAACATTAAATCCTGTGCAAGATATAGAAAAAAATAAAGTTATTTCTAAAGTTAATTTCACACATCCATACTTCAATTCGCAAACAGCAAAATTACAGAAAGAGCTACATTCTTTACAAGGAAAGAAAAGAACATGGTTTTGTGGAAGTTATTTTGGCTATGGATTTCATGAAGATGGTTTAAAGTCTTCAATTGAAATGATGAAATATTTTAATCAATAAATGCAAAGTTGTATTTACAATGGATTTGTAACACATAGAAGGTTTACACCATTAAGACATTATTTCTCATATAAAACTTTTTCTATATTATTTGATTTAGATGAATTGGTGGAACTAGATAAAAAAATTACTTTTTTTTCATTAAATAAATTTAATTTATATAGTTTTTACAACAAAGATCACGGTAAAAGAGATGGTGCTAATTTAAAAAATTGGGTTAAAGAAAGTTTAAATAAATATAATTTATCTTTGAATATTTCAAAAGTAAAATTATTGTGTTTTCCAAGGATTTTTGGATATGCATTCAACCCTCTAAGTGTTTTTTACTGTTACGATGGAATTCAACTTAAAGCTATTTTATACGAAGTTAAAAATACTTTCAACGAACAGCATACTTATATTTTTGTAGTCGATAAAAATTCTAAAATCATCTCTCAAAGCTGTGATAAAAAGTTTTATGTATCTCCATTTATTGAAATGGAAACTTTTTATAGTTTTAGATTAAGCGTACCTGATAAAAATCTTAAAATTTTAATTAAACAAACAAACAGTCTGAATAAAAAAGTTCTTGTAGCCTGTCAATTCGGTAAAAAACAGTCTTTATCAACAAATCAACTTGTGATAAATTTTTTTTTACATCCCTTAATGACCTTGAAGATAATCGTCTCAATCCATTTTGAGGCATTACGGCTGTGGAAAAAAGGTGCTATATTTAGAAAAAGAAAAGTTAAAATAAAGAACAACATATCTCTAGAAAAATGATTTTAAGCCCTCGTAAAATTTCAGAAAACTTTATCAAAAATAAGTTGATTTCTATTAATGAGGGCAATTTAAATTTAACAAACTATGATGGTGTAAATAAAATATACGGCAAAATTAATTCTGGAATTAAAGCTGACATACAAGTTAAAGACTCTAAATTTTATTTAAATATTCTTAAAGGCGGAAGCACTGGTTTAGCGGAGTGTTATATGAGAGATGAATTCTCCACATCAGATTTAACATCTTTGATAGAATTGACTGCAAAAAACATTAATTTGACTCATAGATTTTCAGGAATTTTACAAATTAAATTTTTAAAAAATTTATTCAAAAATTTATTGTTATCAAATACACGGTCAAAAAGTAAAAAATATATTTCAAAACATTATGATCTAGGAAATGAATTTTTTTCTATTTGGCTTGATAAGACCCTAACATATTCTAGCGCAATTTATGAAAATCCTAAAGACAATTTAGTGAATGCTCAAGAAAACAAGTATAATAAATTAATTCAATTAATTAAACCAAAGTCAGGTGATAAAGTATTAGAAATAGGTTGTGGCTGGGGAGGATTTGCAGAACACATAGCAAAAAACTATGATGTTAAATTGGACTGTATTACAATTTCTAAAAAACAATTTGAATTTGCCCAAAAAAGAATTTTTAATGCTGGCTTAAATGAGAAAGTAGTTATCAAATTTCTAGACTATAGAGACGTTCAAGGGAAGTACGACTCTATAGTGTCTATTGAAATGATAGAGGCTGTAGGAGAAAAGTATTTAAATAAATATTTTTCAGCTATCAAAACTAATTTAAAAACAAATGGTATAGCGGGCATACAAGCCATAATTATTAAAGATGAATTATTTGATAGATATAGAAGAAATGAAGATTTTATCCAAAAGTATATTTTTCCAGGCGGGTTTCTACCATCTTTGCGTTCAATTAAAAGTTATTGTGAAAGTTTGGGTTTAGAATTAACTGATTGTAACTCTTACGGGCATCATTACTCAAATACCTTAAAAACTTGGAGAGAAAATTTCATAAAATCATGGGCGGATATTTCAAAACAAGGTTTCGACCATTCATTTAAAAAAATATGGGATTTTTACTTCTCATATTGTGAAGCGGGGTTTAAAGCTAAAAATATTGATTTGATACAATTCTCTATTTGTAATAAGTAACAATATGAAAATAATTTATATAATAATTGCATCAATTTTAATAAACAATTGTTCAGGAAATAATATGAAACCAATAGATTTTAAAGACCAGAAACCAAGATTAATCATTGAAGACTATTTATCAGGTAACGTAAAAGCTTGGGGTATTCTTCAAAATAGGTCAGGTAAAGTAACAAGACAATTTTCAGCAGATTTAAATGGAAAATGGGATGGAAAACAATTAATTCTAGATGAAAAATTCAATTGGTCGGACGGTGATATTCAAAAGAGACAGTGGAAAATTAATAAAATAAATGAAAATAATTATGAGGGAACAGCAGGGGATGTTGTTGGAACAGCTAAAGGCTATTCTTATGGCCCAGCATTTAAATTTGAATACGTATTATTAGTTCCCATAAAAGGTAAGGAAATTAAGATCACATTTGATGATTGGATTTTTAAGCAAGATGATAGAGTCGCAATTAATAGAGCGGTAATGACAAAATTTGGCTTTAAAGTAGCCGAGCTTACAGTTATGTTTGTAAAGGATTAAGCTATGTATAATACCCTTGATATTTTGATATTAATTCAATAAAGTTAAAAAGTGAAAAAGGTACTAATTATACTAGCTTTCTTTCCTATGAGCTTTTTGCATTCGGAAGAGCCTACTTACCAATTTACTTTTGGGAGCAATCTAAAACTTTTTCCAATACAATTTAACAGAACAAATAAAGATGTAAAAACGCCTGTCTCAATCAAATTAAATAAATGGATTGTATCACCAACTACTTCGTCTTTTACAGGCAACAATCTTTTAACAGGTCTTTCTAAAAGTAAAAACAATAAAGATAAAATTTATTTTAAACTTAAAATTAAGTTTTAACGTTTAACAAATTTATCAATTAAGATTAAATATATTCTATAAGGTAGAATTCTCAAAAATTTTAAAATCAACGTTAATTCTTTTGGAAAGTGAGTTTCAAATGCTTTCCCCTTTGTCAGTGCGTTAAACATTTTATTTGCAGCAAACTCTGGTGTTTTAATAAACGGCATTGGAAATTCATTTTTATCAGTTAAGGGGGTTTTTATAAATCCTGGTGAAATAAGTGAAATTCTTACATTATGTTTTTTAAAATCAAAATATAAACTTTCAGTCAAGTTAGTTAAGGCTGCTTTTGAAGGACCATATCCTGATGAATTAGGTAAACCTCTATAAGCTGCTACCGAAGAAACTATGGAAATATGACCACTTCTTTTATCTTTGAAATACTTTTCTACAGACTTAATACAATATAATACGCCAAAAAAATTTGTTTCCATTACAAATTTATTTTGTTTAATATTTATTTCATGTTCCAACTTTGGGTCATATGTTCCGCTAGAAAAAACACACAAATCAACATTTCCGAAATCATTAATAATTTTTGTAAACACATTTTTTATTTGATCTTGATTAGTTACATCTAGAGGGTATGAAGATGTATTTTCATTATGAGCCATCTCATCTAAAATTTCTTTCCTTCTAGCTGATGCTGCGACTTTCCATCCTTCTAATGCAAATTTTTCAGCAAGAGCCTTACCTATGCCGCTACTTGCACCGGTGATCCAAATTTTTTTCTGATTTTTTGACATAAATTAGTTATATCTTATAAATATGACTAAGAATAAATATTTATCTCTATTCTTTCTGCTTTTAATTACCCTTATAGCATCAGCAATTGGAGGGTATACTACCGCTTCTTTCAAGGAGCCCTGGTATTCTGAAATTATTTTGCCAAGTTTTAATCCACCCAGTAGTGTGTTTGCTCCTGTTTGGACAACATTATATATTATGATGTCTATTTCAATTTGGAAAATTTGGATTAACTCATTTGATTTAAAGATATTAAAACTTTATTTCATTCATTTATTTTTTAACAGTACTTGGAGCATTGTTTTTTTTGGATTTCATCAAATTGGTCTAGCTTTGATAAACTTAATTGTAATTTTAATCTTTATTGTTTTACTTATGAGAAATTATTTGAAAAGAGATAAAATCAGTTTCTATTTAATGATGCCTTATTTATTGTGGTCAACTTACGCTCTCATACTTAACGGTTCTATTTTTGTATTAAATTAAAACCATCTTTTTGGATAATTTCTTTTCAAGATATATGTGTTTAAAATTAAAGATAAAATTATTATTATTATTGAACCTGCTATTACAGGAAACATAATATACTCAAGGGATACATCTGCAAATAAAGCAATCAATGGATTGGCCGCCGCAGGTGGATGAATCACTTTAAAATATATCATTAATGTTACTGTCACCCCAACGGAGAGACCCAATGTAATAAATGAAAAACCTATAAATTCGTTAAATAGTATTCCAATTATGATACCTAACAGATGACCAAAAAAAATATTTCCTGGCTGAGCAAATTCGCTTTCATAAAAAACTAAAACAATTAATGTTGTTGAGCCGAAAGAAAACATTAACCAAAATCCCGTGGATGTTTCGAAGCTTAAAAATGCCAGCACACCTATAATTACTGAAGCTGATACACCAGCTATAATAGGTTCTAATTTTTTAGATATTTTCATATATATTTTTTCCCTAATTACGTTATATACACTTATGAATTATAATAAACCATTTAACTTTCTTAGAAATTTACCAGTAAAACTTAATTCATTTTATGTAAAAAAATCTAAAGCAAGTGTAATAGTAAACAACAAATCAAAATCAAAAAAAGATTTTGACCCTGTAACAAATTTTGATAAAGCGTTCGAAAAATATATACGATCTTTAATTAATAAAGATTTTCCAAAAGATTCTGTTGTCGGTGAAGAGTTTGAAGATAAATTTTCTATAAATGATTATAAGTGGTCAATTGACCCTATAGATGGCACTAGAGCTTTTGTAATTGGAGCACCTACTTGGTCTAACTTAATAAGTTTATCATATAAAGAAGAATCCCTTCTCGGGTTAGCTAATTTTCCTGAATTAAATAAATATTATATAAATGATAAAAAAAAATCTTATTTATTTAAAAATAAAAAAAAATTTACTCTAAAATCTTCAAATAACAATGATTTAAAAACAATTAAAATTATCGGCAACTTTCATGGAACCCTTAGTTATGAAAAACAACGGAAAGTTATTAAAAAATTTGGATGGTCTTTTAGATTAGCAGGTTTTGATGCTCTGAACTATTGCCTATTAGCTGAAGGAAAAGTAGACGCTGTAATTGAAGCCAATTTAAAACCATACGATATTTTGCCATTAATCCCTATTATCAAGAACTCAAGTGCGATTGTAACAAATTGGAGAAATGAACCAGCAGAAAACGGTGGAAATATACTAGCAACATCTAATAGAAAGCTTCATAATAAAATTCTAAAGTTATTAAAACCATTTACAAAAAAATAAAATGATTAACATATTTATTAGACGAGTTTTAAGAGCGATTAAAATTGATATTGAGCTTTACGAAGAAGTTGAAAAAGACAAAACTGCAACCGTTCAAGCTGGGACAGTTGTGGTTCTGTCCAGTTTAGCTGCTGGGATAGGAGCCTTACAATTAGGGGCATCTAATTTTTTCTTAGCTCCGGTATTATCTTTATTAAGTTGGTATGTCTGGGCTTATGTAATTTATTTTGTAGGTGTTAAATTGTTTGGTGATCAAAAAACTAAAAGTAATCACGGAGAATTATTAAGAACTATAGGATTTTCAAGTGCTCCAGGTTTAATCAGAGTATTTGGTGTTACGCCAGATCTTATGATTGTAACTTTTATTGGTTCATTTTTCTGGATGCTCGCTTGTATGGTTGTAGCAGTTAAATCCGCTTTAGATTATGAGAGTCTATGGAAAGCGTTTGGGGTAGTTATAGTTGCCTGGTTAATACAAGCTTTTTTTTTGTTCTTAGTTATTGTTTTGTTCAAAGGAATTTAAACTGGAAAAATAGTTTTAGATAATTTACAGCTATTGCAAATTTTATATCCACTTGTAATTAGGTTGGATCTAACACTTTCATCTTCTTTATTGCATTCTTCGCATATATTATCAGGTATTTCATCCATATATGACAATATACACCTTTAAAAATCACAAATCTATTCTAGAATTAAATAATGAAAAGAATCATTTTAGTAATATTTTTTTTCAATATTTTTTTACACCTCACACCGTCTGCAGATGCTGGCAAATTAACCATAACTTCTGGAGAATCAAGCAAAGTAGTCATTTCAAAATATAAAAAGATATATTTTGCAGGAGGATGCTTTTGGTGCATGGAAGAATCATTTGATAAAGTAAATGGAGTGATAAAAGTTATCTCTGGATATTCTGGTGGAAAGTTAAGAAATCCAACTTATGAAGATGTAATTTATAAAGACACCGGACATGTGGAGGCAGTAGAAATTACATATGATCCTGAAAAAACCTCATTTATAAAACTGCTAAATGTATTTTGGAAAAACATTGACCCCTTTGATCAGTTTGGACAATTTTGTGATAAAGGAAAAAGCTATAGATCGGTAGTTTTTTTTCAGAATGAAAAACAAAATAAAATTATTAAAAAATCTTTTAAATCTATCGAAAAAAAATTTAATTCTAAGGCTGCTACTTTGATTTGGAAGTTTGAAAAATTTTATCCTGCAGAGATATACCATCAAGATTATTACCAAAAAAACCTTTTAAAATATTTAGCGTACAAAAAGGCATGCCAAAGGGAAGAAGTGCTAGAAAAAATATGGAATTAAAAAAAATCATAATAGCTATACTTATTATAACTTCTACAAGCTATGTTTTTGCGGAAACTGTAGAACCTAATAATAAATTTACACCATACGATGTTGTTAAAATTCAATTAGATGCATTAAAATTAAATGATGCAAATGATAAGGGAATAAAACAAACATGGCTATTTGCACACCCTAATAATAAAAAAGCTACGGGTCCATATGCTAAATTTAGAATCATGCTTTATGGACAGCAATATAGATTTTTACTCAATCATTTATCTCATAAAATTGAATTAAAAATGAATTCTCCAGATAGATATATTTATAGGATTGAAATTTTAGCAAAAGATAAACAGTTACTTTATTATGAGTGGCATGTGCGAAAAGGAAGTGATGACAAATGCAAAGACTGCTGGTTTACTTCTGTTGTTTCACAACCAATGGGTCAAGGAAACACTATTTAATGAAAAGACCTTCTTACCCCTATAGGCTTTTAATCATTGCTTTAATTCTCTGTGCCATACCAATAGTAACAACACATTTTGGAGCAATGTACTTAGGAAGAGAAAATGGGATTCTTTTAGGATTTTGTATCGGTATCCCATGCGTTACATTTGCTTGCTGGAAATTGTATATAGATGGATGGCGTGAAGAGGATGATGAATGAATTTTAAGACTTCACGTATCGAGGCTTTAGAAGTATTGGAAAACTATATAGCCAAAGATATCTCAAATTATAACTCTCTACGAAATTTTGATTTCGGACCCAATGAGAGAAAAAATATTTCGTGTTTGTCACCTTACATAACACATGGATTAATTTCAGAATACGAAGTAGTTAAAAAAGTTTTAAGCAGACATCCCTATCAAAAAGTTGAAAAATATATTCAAGAAATCTTTTGGAGAGTTTATTGGAAAGGATGGTTGGAGTTGAGGCCAAAAGTTTGGGAAGATTTTCTAGATGATTTAGAAAATATTGAAATTTCTAGTGAATATGAAAAAGCTGTTAACGGTGAAACTGACATAAGTTGCTTTAATGATTGGGTAAAAGAACTCAAAAAAAACAATTATTTGCACAATCATACACGCATGTGGTTTGCAAGTATCTGGATTTTTACATTAAAATTACCATGGCAAAAAGGTGCAGAATTTTTTTTAAGAGAATTATACGATGGAGACCCAGCTTCTAATACTTTGAGTTGGAGATGGGTAGCTGGAATTCAAACAAAAGGTAAAAATTATATAGCTCAAAATTGGAATATAAATAAGTTTACAAGCGGTAAATATAAAAATTTAAATCTTAATGAAAATCCTTTGCCAATTACTGATCAAAGGGAATATAAGATTTCACCCGTAGAAATTAAACAGAATGTCAAAAAGTCAGATCATTTAATATTTTTTGATAATGAAATGAACTTTAATTCTTTTGATATAGATAAATATAATAAGATTTATTGTATTTTACTATCCAATGATGAAAGGAAAGCAAAATTAATTAATAAAGTTTTAGAATACAAGAAAAATTTAATTAGAAATCAAATAAAAAATTCTAATTCGAATATAGAACTTATCGATGAAAATAAATTTATTGAGCTATCAAAAAATATAAAAGATTTTGACATTATTTATCCATGCGTTGGAGAAAACATGTCTTTTTTAAAAAAAATAATAAAAATAAATAACCTAATAACTAATTATTTAGTAAAAAAAGAAGATAAATTTTGCTGGCAATTTTCTAATAAAGGCTATTTTAATTTCAAATCAAATATACCAAAAATACTAAGTCAACTTAGCCTTAACTAATTTTATTACTTGAACATTTTTTTGAACAATATTTCACATTCAGCCAATTGAGTTTCCATTTTTTCCGCCAATCAAAAGAACGCCCGCAAGTCAAACATATTTTTTTTGGTAAATCTTTTTTCTTCATTTTTCAAGAAGATGCTTATTTTTTAAATATAAAAAATATGCTGCAAATTCATAAAATATTTTTAATAAAAAAAATAAAAGTTTATTATTAAATATTCTATATAAAAAATTATATTTTGGAATATTTTTCCATATAATTAAAAATACCTCTGCACCTTCAATTAACTTTCCATCCTGTAACACATGCATTCTTCTCAGTAGTTGCTTGTATGATTTTGAAGTAATTTTTTGTGCTTCTTTGTTATTTGTTATGTCAATCCATTCAATATCTTTGTTAGAATTTTTTTTGTAATGACTAATTTCAGCCCTACAGATATTACATGAATTGTTAAAAAAAACTTTTTTCATTTAAATTGTATTTTCCTTAATAAAGTTGTTTGCAGCTTTAAATATTTTTGTTTTTCTTTCTTTATTCATTTTTTCTAAAATTCTTACCATCATCGCAAGTCTAGGGTTTTTTAGAAAGAATTTTTTATTTTTGTCTATGAACCTCCAGTAAAGTCCGTCCATTACATCACACCAAGGACCTTTTTTAAAATGCATCATTTTCAAAAAATAATTTGATCCACATATATACGGTTTGGTCGCAAATATTCCACCATCACTAAATAATCCCATACCATACACGTTCGGCGACATAACCCAATCGGAAGAGTCAACAAACATTTCCATAAACCATCTGTACACTTGTTTAGGATTTATCTCGCATAAGTTCATTATATTAGCCAAAATCATTAAACGCTCTATATGATGTGACCACCCATAATTTATAGCATTTGTAATTGCATGATCTAAAGGTGGTAAACCAGTGTTTCCTTTATACCAATTATTTTTCATTTTTCGATTATGATTAAAAAAATTTGTTGTTTGTAAACGTTCATCAAAATTTTGATAAATTCCTCTCATAAATTCTCGCCATCCAATAAGTTGCCTAACATAACCTTCATAGGAATTTATTGGAGTTTTGCTTTCAAATTTTTTAAGTTTCTCAATTATTTCTTCAGGAGTAATAAGGCCAATATTTATTAAAGGACTCAGCGCGCTATGAAAAACTATATTTGATTTTTCGGTCACAGAATCTTCATAATCTCCAAATCTTGCTAACCTCTCTTTCAAAAACTGATCTAGCCATTTCTGTGCATCTTGACGAGTTGTTGGAAACCAAAAATTTTCTGTTTTACCAGGATGATTAGTAAAAGTAATATTTATAAATTTTTTAAGCTTAATTGTTTCACTTGTTTCTTTAATTTTTAAAATACCTGGTATATCTACATTTTTTGGTAATTTTTTTCTATTATCTTCATCAAAGCTCCATTTTTTTCCTTTAGGAGTGCCATCTTGATTAATTAAGATATTTACTTTTGTTCTTAAAATCTTATAAAAATTAGCCATAAACGGTCTTTTGTTTTTAGATAGATAATTTTTGAATTCTTCTCTGCCTGTTAAGAACATTGGAGATTTGATTTGATTTATTTTACAAGAACTCTTTTTAAAAATATCTAAAATTTTCTTCTCAAAAAACTTATCTTCAATTTCAAAAAAGTTAACTTCTTTTACCTTTTTTTCTTTAATAATTTTTTCTAACTTTTTTTCATAAGAAAGTTTAAAATTCTTATCTACATCTTGATAAATAATGTCAAATTTTTTTGATTTTAATTCATCTCGAAATGATCTCATTGAAGATAAGAAAAGTAGAATCTTTAATTTATGGTGCTTCTCGTAAGTACATAAGCCATAATCTTCTGCCATAAAAAACGTATAATCCTTGTATTTACTTAAATACTTAGGATTGAATAGTTGATTTCCAAGAATTATAAAAAGTTTCATTGTTCTATAAAGTATATAATTTTAACCAAAAAAGACACGCGTCATTATTAGTCTGTATATTTTCACCAATAATGATAGTTATTATCCTATGAAAAAGCTTATTTTAGGTGCGACTGGATCAATTGGCTCATCTTTAGCAAAAAAAATAGTTGATGATGGTGGGGAAGTTCATTTAGTCGGAAGAGATGAAAATAGTTTATCCGCACTTGCGTCTGAACTTAATTCTTCTTTTACAACTTGTGATGTTTTAGAAGAAAATTTTGCAGATAAAATTGTGAACGATTTAGGTGAGACACCCATCAATGGTTTAGCTTACTGCGTGGGATCAATAGATTTAAAACCTCTTAAATTAACTAAAAAAAGTGATTTTATGCAATCTTTCAATTTAAACTTAATTTCAGCAACTGAAATAATCAAAAATATCTCTGATAATTTAAAACAAAATAAAGGATCAATTGTATTATTTTCTACTGTTGCAGTAAAAAGAGGGTTTACAAATCATGCAATCGTTGCTTCGGCAAAAGGAGCGGTCGAAGGTTTGACGGTTTCATTAGCTGCAGAATTCGCACCAAACATTAGAGTAAATTGTATAGCTCCAAGTTTGACTAAGTCAAAAATATCAAATTTTTTATTAAAAAATGAAAAAATCGCTGAAGGAATTGCTAAAATGCACCCATTAAAGAGGTTGGGAGAAGGAAGTGATTCATCTGCAGTTGCTCATTTTTTATTAGGTGAAAACAGTTCTTGGATTACAGGTCAAATATTTGGAGTTGATGGAGGTAGATCATCTTTAACATAATGATTAAAAAATTCTTATACGTCATTTCATTTTGTTTATTAACTCAAGTGTCATTTGCTGCTGATAGTAGCTCAGATTCTGGCGCATCGAGCGATTATTCAAATCCAGTAAAAGCTGCACAAAATTTCGTAAAACGAGGAAAAAAATTAGAATTAAAAGGTAAAAACGAAAAAGCTTTAAAGTTATATAACAAAGCTTATAAAAAATTATTAGAAGCAAATAAAGCGGATAGTAGAAATCCCGATATATTAAACTATCTTGGTTTTACACTTAGAAAAGCTGGAAAGTACGAACAAGCAGAGAAATACTATCTACAAGGATTAGAAATAGAACCAAATCATAACGGTATAAATGAATATCTTGGAGAGCTTTATATTCAAACAAACAGAATAGACAAAGCTAAAGAGAAACTTGCAGTCTTAAAAAATTGTAAATGCGAAGAATATAACGAGCTTAAAGCACTAATCGAAAAAAATTAAGACAAATCTATTGCGTATTTTTTTAATTTCTCAATAGAAATTAAATCTAAAGTTTTAATATTAGTTTTTTTTAAATAAATTGAACACGCCACATCTTCCTCAATCGCTTGCAAATACCAGGATGCGCAAACACACCAGGAGTCTCCGTCTTTTAAACCCGGAAAACCAAATTCTGGATGCGGAGTAATTAAATCATTTCCTGCTTTTTTTGACCATTTTAAAAATCTATCTGTAACTTTTGCGCAAACAGTATGAACACCTCGGTCATTTTTATCTGTATTGCAACAACCATCTCTCATCCATCCAGTTATCGGATCTTTTGAACAAGGTTCTAATGGCTCTCCAAATATGTTTTTTTGAATTTGATTATTCATTTGGAGAAAATATTAGCAATTTTTTTGTCAATTTCAGCGTTAAAAGAAAATGACCGTCTCTCACCCTTTGTTGTAAATGGATATGCAGTATGCATTAGATAATTTGGAAAAAGTAACACATCGCCAATTTTAGGTGAATGATTGTAAATGCTTTCACTTAAAAATATTTTACTACCGTTTATAAAATCAATAGTGCCATTTGTCTTAAGATTTTTTTTTTTTGAAGTTGTGAATTTTGGAACTTTCAAATATCCAACACCAGATATATGGCCATCATGAAAATGTATTGGGTTATATTCATTCGAGAATTGACGAACCACCCAAAAATTTTTTATTTTTACTATTTTAGGTTTTTTACCTAAACTTTTATTGATAAATTCTTTTATATTTTTTGAAATAATTTTCTCTAAGTTTTTTTTAATAAAAGATTTTGGTAAAGAAATTTCCTGCTTAACTTGACCAACTAATTTTTTTGAATAATCTAATCTGTTTGCCAATAATTTATTTGAGTTAATTTTATCTACTTCTTTATTAATTTTGCTTATTAATTGTTTTGAAAATTTAAGTTTTGCAATTTTTGGACCAAAAGGGCTTAGAACTTTTATCATTATAATTTAGTAGGATTTGGTTGTCCTTTATAAACTACCTTGGGGTCGAATTTCTTTCTTTTTTCTTTAAATTCTAACTCGACTTCCTCTGTATTTTTAATAGGCCCCAATGGAATTGATCTATAAAAACATGATTTATATCCAACATGGCAGCTTGAACCATCCCCGATATCAACCGACATCCACAAAGAGTCTTGGTCATCATCAATTTTAAAATCTATAACTTTTTGCACAAAGCCACTTGTTTTCCCTTTTTGCCACAAGACATTTCTTGACCTACTCCAGTAATGAGCTTCTTTGGTTTCTATTGTTTTTTTTAAAGCTTCTTCATTCATATAACCTTGCATCAGCACATCACCAGATTTAATATCTGTTGTGGTTACGGTTATAAGTCCATCCTTGTCAAACTTGGGAGCTAAAAATTTACCTTCTTCTACCTCAAAAATACTTTCTCTCTTTTTAAACATGGGCGTAAAATAGTGAAAAAAAGACAAAATAGCAATTTGCATTAATGAATTATGTCCTGTAAAAATGAAAAATATATGAAACTAGTTAAAGATATTGATAAATCAAGCTCAAATAAAGTTGAAGTTACAGACAAACAAGCGGAAGAAGCTTTTAAAACGATATTAATTTGGATAGGAGAAGACCCAAGTAGAGAGGGACTTTTAGAAACACCTAAGAGGGCTGTTAAAGCATTTAAAGAGTATTTCAAAGGATATAGCCAGGACGCTAAAGCAGATCTGTCAAAAACCTTTGGAGATGTAGATGGATACGATGACATGGTGGTAGAAAAAAATATTACTCTAGAAAGTCATTGCGAACATCACATGGCTCCAATTATAGGTGTCGCTCATGTTGCTTATATACCTAATAAAAAAGTAGTAGGCTTAAGTAAGCTTGCAAGAACAGTTGATATATTTTCAAAGAGACTGCAGACACAAGAAAGACTTACCATGCAGATAGCTAAAACGTTAATGAGCGCTCTAGATGCAAAAGGTGTAGCTGTTACAATTGATGCTGCGCATCAATGTATGACAATGAGAGGAATTAAAAAGGAAAAAGCAACAACTATAACAAATTATTTTTTAGGTTCTTTTAAAGAAGATTTAAGCTTTCAAAACAGATATCTTAGACACATAGCAAAATAAATGTCAGAAAAATTTAAAGCAATATTAATAGATAATCAAAACGAGAAGTTTTCTCATGAAATAAAAGAGATCACTTCAAGTGATCTAAAAGATGGAAATGTTTTAGTTAAAGTGGACTATTCAAGTTTAAATTATAAAGATGCTATGATTTTAAAAGACGGGGGAAGAATTGTAAGAAAATTTCCCTTTGTGCCCGGAATTGATTTTTCAGGAACAGTTGTTAAAAGTGAAGACGATAACTTTAAAAAAGATGACAATGTTATATTAACGGGCTTTCGAGTTGGCGAAGCTTACTTTGGGGGCTTCTCACAATATGCAAAAGTTGACGCAAAATTTCTAATCAAAACACCAAAAGAATTAGACAGCCATAAAGCCATGATGTTGGGTACAGCAGGCTTTACTGCTTTGCTTTGTTCTTTCGCAGTAAAAGCAAAAGAAGAATTATTACTAGGAGAAAAAGTTAAAGATGTACTTGTAACTGGAGCCACTGGAGGCGTGGGTAGTATAGCAATTATGATCTTATCTAAAATGGGTTATGACGTGCATGCAGTAACAGGAAAAAAAGATAAAAATGATTATTTGAAAGATTTAGGTGCAAAACATATTATCGAAAGAAAAGATTTTGAAGGTGAAAGCAAGCTACTAGAGAAAGGTATGTGGGACGGCGTGGTAGATACGGTCGGAGGAGCGGCATTAACTAAAATTTTTGCCCAAACTAAACCTGGAGGAATAGTTGCTGCATGCGGAAATGCTGGAGGAATAAAAATTAACACAACAGTAATGCCATTTATCATTCGAGGAGTTAAACTTTGGGGAATTGATTCTTCAGGCTCTTCAATTAAAAGAAGAGAGTTTATCTGGAATGAAGCAGCTAAGTTAATTGATTTTTCAAAGTTAAAAATAATAACAAAAGAACTATCATTTACTGAACTTTTAGAGACTTATCCTAAATTATTAAAAGGTGAGTTTTTTGGCAGAGCTATAGTAAATCCTAATAAATAAACTATAATTAGTTTTTCATGGACTGGGATAAATTAAAAATTTTTCATACTGTCGCAGAAGCTTCTAGTTTTACTAAAGCTTCAACTATTTTAAATTTAAGTCAATCGGCTATAAGTAGGCAAATTCAAGCTTTAGAAAATGATTTAAAAGTTCAATTATTTGAAAGGCATGCTAGAGGTTTGGTTTTAACTGACAGTGGTGAGTATTTGTTTAAATCAGCTCATGAGGTAATCTCAAAATTAAAAGACGTTGAATCAAACTTAGGTGGTCAAAAAGATAAGTTAGATGGAAAACTTACAGTAACAACCGTAGTAAGTTTTGGAACCACTTGGTTAACACCTCGTATTAAAGAGTTTATGGATTTAAATCCCAAAATAGAAGTTGAACTGATATTTGACGACATGGAACTAGATCTTAGTACTCGACAAGCAGATGTAGGTATTCGGATGAGAAGACCAAAACAATTGAACTATATTCAAAAAAAATTTGTTGATTTTAATTACCATATCTACGGGTCCACTCAATATCTGGAAAAAAATGGATATCCTAAATCAGTTAAAGATTTAAATAATCATAAGTTTATTACCTATGGAAGAGGTGCACCTTCCCCCGTCTATAATCCTGACTGGGTTTTAAAGCTTGGGGCTAAAGATGGTAAAAAAAGAAAATCACTAATGAAAGTAAATAGTGTGTACGGACTATTGTTAGCCGTTCAAAGTGGTGTCGGACTTGCAGCCCTCCCAGATTATATTGCTCACAATATACCTAACTTAACTAAAGTTTTACCGAACGAAGCAGGCAAACCCACTGAAACACATTTTGTTTATCCGGCTTCATTAAAAAATGTAGCTAGACTAACTGCTTTTAGAAATTTTATTTTTAGCAAGGTGGGTGAATGGAAATTTTAAGCTTTATAATTCCCTTCATGATTTTATTAACAGTTGTAGTTTTTATTCATGAATTCGGACACTATTATTTCGCAAAACTTTATGGTGTGGGTGTTACGGATTTTTCTATTGGCTTTGGTAAAGAAATTTTTGGCTTTAACGATAAATCTGGAACAAGATGGAAATTTTGCGCAATTCCATTAGGTGGGTATGTGAAATTTTTTGGTGACAGAAATGTTTTTACTCAAGCTGAACAAGAAGAGTTATTAAAAAAATATAATAAAGAGGACCAAGAAAAACTTTTTGTTACTAAACCTTTATATCAAAGATCTTTAGTAGTAGCAGCCGGTCCATTAGCAAATTTTATTCTAGCTATTTTTATTTTCACATTTATTTACATGTTTGCCGGTAAAGATTTTACTCCAGCTCAAATACAAGAAGTGCAAAACAATAGTCCAGCTTATGTTTCAGGAATAGAAAATGGAGATGTTATTTTATCAATAGATAATAGAAAGATTACCAGCATATTAGACGTCTCAACTTATATAAATACATCAACAAATGATAATATTGATATTAAAGTTTTACGAAATAATGAAGAAATTATTTTACAAGTTAGACCTAAAATTTTTAAAGGTAAAGATTCTCTCGGAAATAAAGTGAATAAAAAAATTATAGGAATTAAAATATCACCTCTGAATGATAAGTTTAATAAAGAGAGATTGGGACCAGCAAAAGCTTTATTTTACGCTGTTAAAGAAACTTGGTTTGTTGTAAATGCCTCGCTAGATTTTGTAATATCTATGTTCAAGGGAAAGGGTGATACCACTCAATTAGGGGGTCCAATTAAGATTGCAAAAATTACAGGACAAGTTGTTCAACATGGTTTAATAGCATTTTTAAGTATAATGGCTTATATTTCTATCAGTCTTGGGTTTATTAATCTTTTCCCAATTCCAATGTTAGACGGTGGACATTTAATGTTTTACGCATTTGAAAAAATTTTAGGCAGGCCATTAAAGCAAAGAACGCAAGAAGGATTTTTTCGAATCGGTGTGTTTTTACTGCTTTCACTTATGTTTTTTACAACTTTCAACGATTTGAAAGATTTAGGCTTATTTTAAGCCATTTTTTAACTTCAATTAAGTCAATAAAAACAACGTTTTTTCGCACTACAACATATTGTGTTAATATATATTTTTGGCACTAAAATATTGTTGATTTTACTGGATTTTTTGTAGAGATTAAATATTAACCAAAAAGGGGCATAAATGAACAAAAAACAACTAGTAGCACAAATATCTACTACATTGGGTCAAAGTAAGGCTGATGCCGAAAGAACTTTTGATTCAATTACGACTATTATACTAGATGCATTGAAAAATGACGATACTGTAAAAATAGCGGGTTTTGGTACTTATAAAGTAGCAAAAAGAAAAGCTAGAGTAGGAAGAAATCCTAGAACAGGTGAGTCTATTCAAATTTCTGCATCTCAAAAAGTTAAGTTTTTACCAGCTAAAAGCTTGAAAGAAATGTTTAATAAATAGACGTTTTATTTAATAGCTCCTAAAAATTGGGAGCTATTAAGTTATTGCATACCTCAAATACCTCTAAATCATTGTGTTTCTAACATAACTGAATCTAATACATAGCAATACTCACACACAGCACAGAGCCTATAAATTCTTATAAATAAGAATTTTATGAAAAAAAAATTACTCAAAATAATAATAGGAATTACAGCGTTTTTAAGTATTTCAGAATTATCTGCTGCAGAAACCACCATGTCTGAAGAAGGTCAGTATATTTTTAATTCTTTAGCTTTTTATATTGGTGGAGTTTTAGTGGCATTTATGGCTGCTGGATTCTGCATGTTAGAAAGCGGTTTAGTTACTACAAAAAGTGTATCAACAATTGCCGCTAAAAATATTGGTAAATTTGCGATTGCTTCAATAGTCTTCTTTTTATTTGGGTATAACATGGCTTATGGAATTCCCGTAGGTGGATACATAGGGTCATTTTCTTTGTGGAACACTACATTAAAAGTTGAATCTGGTTATTCAGGGAGTTCAGATTTTTTCTATCAAACCATGTTTGTTTGTGCGACAGTTTCAATTGTGTCGGGTGCCGTAGCTGAAAGAATAAAAATTTGGCCCTTCTTTTTATTTGCTGTAATAATGGCTGGATTTATTTACCCAATATCAATGGGTTGGCAATGGGGAGGCGGTTGGTTAAGTACTATTGGTTTTTCCGATTTTGCCGGGTCAACACTGGTTCATGCTTGCGGAGGTGCAGCCGCACTTGCCGGTATAATAGTTTTAGGCGCTAGAGAAGGAAGATTTACTTCAAGTGGGGGAAAAAGAGTTATGATCCCTTTTGCTGCCTCAAGTATTCCATTAACTACATTAGGAACTTTTTTACTTTGGTTTGGATGGTTTGGTTTTAATGGTTTTAGTCAACTTGCAATGGGAACATTTGATGACATAAATGCAATTACTAAGATAGCCGTTAATACTCATCTTGCAGGCGCTGCCGGAACTATAGCTGGCGCAGTCATAACGCGTTTAATTGGCGGTAAAACAGATATTATAATGATGTTAAACGGGGCGTTAGCTGGCTTAGTCTCTATCACCGCAGAACCACTTACACCAAGCCCAGTTTTAGCTATGGCTATAGGAGCGACTGGAGCAGTAATAATGTATTTTGGAACCAAAATGTTAGAAAATTTTGGACTCGACGATGTTGTTGGAGCAATTCCAGTTCATATGTTTGCGGGAATTTTTGGAACTTTAATTACACCATTAAGCAACGGAGATACTTCTTTTGGAAAACAATTTGTTGGTGTTTTTTCTGTATGTGTATTTAGTTTTATTCTTTCTTACCTTGCGTTTATCTCAATGAAGGCAACTATAGGTCTTCGAATAAGTAAAGCTGCAGAGAAACTTGGAACTGACAAGGCTGAAATAGGAGTAACCGCATACTCAATTAGAGATTAAAATATTTACTCGTTAGTTAAAGAAAATTTATAAAGCTTGATTGATTTTAGCAGCAAGTCTTATTTATTTTCATTCCAAATTTTTTTTAGATTAATATTTGGAGATACACCAAAAACAGAATTTATATTAGCACAATGAAAAGCCAAAGAAGGTAATGGCGACAGACATGGATTTTCCTTATAAATTTTATGCAGTGGTTTTTCCCATGGATCTATCCATTCAATACCCATAACTTCAAGATCTTTAAAGTTTTTTTCTATCAAATTTTTACTAGTCATAAACGTTACTAAGCTCTCGGAAACTAATCTCCAATGATAGTTTTCACCCAAATATATTTTTGTCGATTCATCTTTCGTATATAAATATGGATAATCTGAAGGTAATAAAATTAAATCAGAATTAAAAATTGTAGAGAATTTTTCATAACTAAACATCATTTCTGTAATAGAATTCGCGGAGTGAATATAGTCATCTTCGACAAAATAAATTATGTCAGAATCTTCGTTTTTTGCCATTAATAAAGAATTATAAAAATTGGCCATATTTGAAAATTTTGCTTTTGTGTACCCAGGCTTAATTTTATTTTCAAAGCTTTTGAGGTCTATAGAGATAAATTTAGTATCAATTTTTGTCTGATTTAAAAGATTTTTAATAATTGAAATATCATCTTGAGAAGAGTTAGTATCAGTAACAACAATCTCAAATTTTACATCATTAAAAATATTTTTTGCTAAAATGACCGCACGCATTAATGATTTAATCGTTCTGAATGTATATTCATTCTTTTCACAATCAAATAATCTTTTTTTATTTTGATCCATTATTAATTCAGAGGTGCATGAGCGTAAAATAATTTTAAATTTTTTTATTTTTCTTGTAATATTGATCTGACCTAGTGGAATAGTTATTGATTTCTTTCCAGGTATACTAAGTATTTCATTCAAACTCTTACCCAAAGTAGGTGACTTGAATTTTGCTTGATCAATTATCTCAAAACCAAATATTCTGCAAAGCATAATAAAAAATTTTTTCATAAGATTAGTCTTACGTGTATTTTTTATTTTTTTCATTATGACTTATTGTATATATTAGTTTATAATTTAGTTCTATGAGCATAAAATCATCACAAACCTTAGTTGAAGAAGCGAATAAAATTATTCAAACTTTAAATTCAAATGAAGTTAAGCAACTAACTAAAAAAAAAGAAATTACCTTAATTGACATCAGGGACATAAGGGAGCTTTGGAAAGAAGGCACAATAGAAAATTCAAAACACATACCTAGAGGAATGCTTGAATTTTGGCTTGATCCAGACAGCTCTTATTACAAGAAAAACAAAATTCAAAATATGAAAAAAATAGTTTTGTTTTGCGCCCTAGGTCTCAGATCAGCTTTAGCAACAAAATCTCTCATCGATATGGGTTTTAAAAATGTTGCTCATGTCGAGGGTGGCTATGATGCTTTAAAAAAATCTGGATTGAACATTATTATAAGAGAAAAGAAATAAGCTATTTATTAGCTTCGTTTAAAGCAAATTCTATTCTGTCTTGACCCCAGAAAACTTTATTATTTGAGACAAAAGAAGGAGCACCAAAAATACTTTTTTCGTAAGCTTCAGTTGTTTTTTTTTTTAAAGATTCCTTTATGGAAGATGAATTTAATCTTAATAAGAAGGTTTTGGGATTTATATTTAAATTCTTCAAAATTTTTTGAATTATATTTTCATCATTCATATTTAAACCATCTTGCCATATTGAATTAAAAATATTATCAATATAATAATTTTTAAAATTATCCTCTTCAGCAATTAAAACCCCCCTCATTAAATTTAAACTTTTAATTGGAAAGTATGAATTAAATTTAAATTTTACTTTATTTTTTTCTGCTATTAATTTGCAATCACGTATCATATGTCTGGCCTTAGCCGGTATAAAAGCTGGTGCTTTAATCCCATGTAAATTATGTAAACCACCTAATAGTATAGGTTTATATTTTATTTGAATTGAATTTTTTTTTTCAATCTTTCTTATTTCTTTATGAGCTAAAAAAGAATATGGGCTAACAAAGTCAAAATAAAAATCAAAAGATTTAATCATTAAAACCGATTTTTTTTGCAAAAAATATTCTAAAAAACCAATAAAATATTAAACCAGCTGGACCTATGAAATAAGTTATAATTAGTGAAATTATTACAACAATTTTAGGAACAGTGTATTTTCGACCATCTCTCACAATCCAGGCGCCTAAAAATAAACTTATTGCTAAAAAATGGAGCCAGAATATTAAAAGAAAAGATTCATTGGAAAACATAGAGTAGAGACCATCTAATCCACTATATAACTCAAAGCTGTCAAAAATATTCCCCTCTAAAAATATATTATACGCAACAAGCCCATAGGCTGTCGATAACAGTAAAGGAGCTACAATTGATTGAACAAAAATATTTGTAATATTGTGATTTGGTAGAATTATTAACAACAACCAAAAGGGAATAACACCCCAATTGGCTATTAAATAAATATTTTCATAGTTTAATAAATGTAGAAGATTATTTATCATGAAAAATAATATAGTATATTAACTTAATGAATCCCACATCAAATAAAAGTGATTTTGAAGATCTCACAACCAATCTAAAAGATTTAGCTTATGGGTATTTAGAAAAATATAGCCCTTCAAAACAACAGCTTAAAGTATTTTTACTAAAAAAATATCTAATTAAGATTAAAGGCACACAATCAAAAAAAGAAGTTTCCCTTATTATTGATGAAATTATCGAGAATCTTGAAAAGAATAGAATTATAAATGATGAACTTTATTCAGACTCTAAAGCTAGAATGTATTTAAGGCGTGGTTATTCATTAAACAAAATTAATCAATCTTTACGAAATAAAGGAATAGATAATCAGTACATAAAACAAAGTATAGAAAAAATAAAAGAAGATCAGATCGAACCTGATTTTGTATCTGCTTTAAAACTTTGTAAAAGAAGAAGAATTGGACCTTTAAGACCAGAGGCAAACAGAGAGCTTTTTTACAAAAAAGATATGGGAATACTTGCTAGAGGGGGGTTTAGTTTCGACTTATCAAAAAGAGTACTAAACCTTGACACCAAAGAATTTAATAAATTACTTCAGATTGCTTGATTTTTTTTTCTCTTTTTCTTCTTCTACTAATTGATCTATTTTTCTCTTTAGTGAATTTCTAACTATAATAAAAAAAAATATTCCAAAAAAACTAACAGATATAATTATAGCCAATATAGTTTTAATCACTTAAATCTTTCGATCTTCTAATTAATAAACTTGGATTTTTATAATCTTCTTTTCCATATAAAAAAGGTTTCCCCTCTAGCGTATTTATAATTGCTCCAGCATTTACTGCAATCGAAAGTCCCGCCGCGTAGTCCCATTCATTAGCTCTCTCTTCAGCTGCATAAATATCATACTCACCAGATGCAATTACACAAAATTTATAAGAACTTGCCATTTTGACGATAGAGTTGACATTATACTCTTTTAATTTACTTAAAATTACATCCGAAGGTTTGTAGGCACTTGATAGCGCAACTACTGTATTTTTAGGCTGTTGCTTGGTGCAATAAATTTTTCTAGTAATTTTATTTTCAATTAAATAACTTTCTCCAGGACTAAATGAATAAAATAATCTATTTTTTTTTGGAACACCCACTAAACCTAAAACTGGAAATTTATCAATTATTAAAGCAGCATTTAATGTATACTCATCTTTACCAGCAATATATTCTTTAGTTCCGTCAATTGGATCGATAAGCCAAAATATTTTCGATTTATTTTTTATATCTAAGTTTACAGTTTCTTCAGAAATTATTGGAATGTTTGGAGTAAGTTCTATAATTTTTTTAGTTATTAGATCATTTACTATAAGATCTCCATTACTTACAGGGGAATTGTCTTTCTTAATTTCGATTTTAAGCCCTTTCTTATATAATTGAATTGACTCATTGCCCGCTAAATCAAATGTATTAATTAAGCCTTCGGCAATATGTTTTAGTTCTTGTTTGTTCATTTTTTTATTTTCTCTAAAGAAATTATTTCAATGTTTATTACTTGTTTTCCAAAATTTTCAAAATTTACAGTCACTTTTTTACCGATAATAGACTGTATTTGACCAATACCCCAACTTTTGTTTGCAGGATTAACAACGTAATCACCTGGTTCAAAATCAATATGCATTATAGAAAATAACTTATATTTATATTATACATTTTAAAAATGAATTCTCTAGGAATTAATAAATCTAAAAAAGCCACAAATGTTGTAGTGGCAATGTCTGGTGGTGTAGATTCTTCTGTAGTTGCAGCTTTACTTAAAGATGAAGGTTACAATGTAACAGGCATAACTTTAAAATTATATAATGACTCCAAGGCACCCAAAGAAGGCAGACAATGCTGTGCCGGACAAGATATTTTAGACGCTAAGAGAGTTTCAGAAAAACTTGACATAAATCATAAAATTTTATTTTATCAAAAAAAATTTAAATCTGAAGTAATAGACTCATTTATAGACAGTTACGTCGCTGGTGAAACTCCAATTCCATGTGTCCAATGCAACCAAACAGTTAAATTTAGAGACTTGTTTAAATATGCAAAAGATTTAAATGCAGACGCATTAGTAACTGGACATTACGTTTCTAGAGTACAGCAAAATGGTAAAGCAAACATGTATAGAGCTAAAGATCAAAATCGTGATCAAAGTTATTTTCTATTTAGCACATCACAAGAGCAGCTTGATTTTCTTAGGTTCCCGTTAGGTGAAATTGATAAATTAGAGACTAGATCAATAGCGCAAAAACTAAAATTAAATGTTGCGGATAAGCCTGATAGCCAAGACATATGCTTTGTTCCAAATGGAGATTATAGTTCAGTGATCAAAAAATTTAGACCTGAGTCATTTAAAAATGGCAAAATCTTAGACGTTTCTGGCAATGAGATAGGTGAGCACGAGGGGATAATTAATTATACGATCGGTCAAAGAAAAGGGATCAGGATATCTAGCGATAAACCTTTGTACGTTGTTAATATTAATGCAGAAAACAATACAATAATAGTTGGATCTAAAGAGTCCTTGATGATAAAAAAAATAAAACTTAGGGACTTAAACATTTTAGGTAATAAAGAAGATTTTGAAAATTTAATAAATATAAAAGTTAGATCTACAGGAAGACTTCTTAAAGCAAAAATTAATATTTCAGAAAATAATGCTTTAGCTGAAATTTTAGATAGTGAAACTGGAATATCACCTGGGCAAGCTTGTGTTTTTTATTCTAAAGACAGTTTTGGGGATAAGGTGTTGGGTGGAGGCTGGGTTCACAAGACTTTCAATAAAGATTTATGCGGTTCTTTTCCAAAATAAATTTGAAAATAGATAGAACGTAATTACTCCAATAAAATAATTCCATTCAAGCGCATGTTTAAAATGAGTATTACCTTTATCAATTAAAATTGGTAAACTGAATACAGCAACAATACACAGTATTGCTACAAGAATAATTTTTAAAATTAAAATTTTTTTATTAATTAATCCTTCTAGCTTTTCTTTAAGTTTTAAAAAATGAAAAACCAAAATGCCCTGTGCTATTATTTCAAATATTATAAAAGCGAGAAGAACTAATCTTCTTAGAAGTTTGAAAATTTTAACATCAAACTCAACACCAAGTAAAATCGAATGAATAACTAAGAAAATTGCAGATAAAATACCCATTATTTTAAATTTATGATTAATATTTGTAGAGTTAAAATTATTTACTATGTTGTTGTTATTTCTCCAGTAATAAAAAAGCAATATTGCTGTTAAGATCATTGAAGGTTTGAAAATCAAATATTGCGGGAAGGTTCTGGAAGCCCTACTTATTGATAGACTGCCATCAATATAGGGAATAGAAAAGCCAGATCTTCCAATTTGATCAACACTAAATATAGTATTTTCTAAAAATTGATAATTTTGGGAAATTAACAAACATAAGTTTATTCCAACTAATGGAATTAAAAAAATCAATAAACTCAATCTTCGAATTTGAGTTATTTCATGCATAGTTTAAATGTGGTTATTTCTTTTTGTTTCTTTTTCTTGCTCTTCTTTTCTTTGAGCCAATTTTTCTTCTTCCTCGATGTTTCTTGGGGTAACCCATATTTATGCCTCCTTTTTGTATTTTATTTACTCATTTATTATATAAAGTTCAATTATACTTATTTTATGAAAAAGTCCATAAGCACATTTCTAAAACATCCGGTAAAAGATAACACAAATAGATCTGCCAACCCCCCAGTAATAAGAGCATCGACGATACTTTTCAATTCTATGCAAGAGTTGTACCAGCATGAAAAAAAAGTTAAGTCACACAAAAAAATTAGTCATTACACATATGGCCGATATGGAAGCACTACA
>Ga0115003_10000498_pt1 | contig 34612 bp, 40 predicted proteins | sample ArcticOcean_MG_C_7_FD_88736 | JGI IMG/M metagenome (GOLD analysis project Ga0115003, IMG submission 88736) | Marine microbial communities from western Arctic Ocean - ArcticOcean_MG_CB11_88 | ecosystem: Environmental > Aquatic > Marine > Oceanic | place: Arctic Ocean: Canada Basin | collected...
ATCAATTTATGAATAACAAAACCAGTGAAATGAATACAATTTTGATTGTTTTTGACGAATTAACATCATATCATAGACTTCCTAAACGTTTAACAGATCAATTACCTGGATACAAAAAATTTAAGAAAAAAGGTGTTGAATTTACAAATATTCATAATCATCGCTCATATTGCTCTGCCAGTAGATCAACAATATTTACAAGTCAAATTAACACCGGCATTCAAGATAATATTGACCAAATATATCAATACGAATTTGTACCACAATTATCACCTGATTTTGATACAATACCTAAAATGCTTAAAAGAAATAGTATTCAAAGTACTGCTTATATTGGTAAGTCACATTTAACATCGAAGTTTGCTGTTCAAGACTTTTGTACTCCTAATTTTGATTGTAATACTCGACCATCTTATAATATTTATGGGTATGATACTTATTCTACTTTTGGAGACTGTTATTATTATCATAATGAAGGATATTTTTGTGATCAAACAACACATCAATTCCAAATTATGGATAATAATTTACAAGTAGACTTTACTAGTGAAAGTGGGGGAAAATACATAGGAGTTATCCCATATATAGTAAATAATTTAATTAATAACATATCATTTCACTTATATGCCTGTTACATGAATCCCCATGATACTATGCATTATTGGCAAAATGTATCCCAAATTCCTAATTGTTCACAATTACAATTTCCTACACCATTTCTAGAAGAACAGTGTCAGGATATGGGCGTTGCTAACCCATACGAATTAAATGGAAAAAATCTTTTAATTGAAAATAGCAATTTTAGTAAAAATTATTTTGAACCTAATTATAACGATTATAAAAGTGATTATTCTAGCTTGTTTTACTTGGAGTCATATACTCTAGATTATGCAGAGACTCCTGTCGTTAACTCACCTTTCATACCATTTGTAGGAATGGCAGTATTATTTGACAAGGCATTTTCTTTTCCTACTAGTTCATCAGATATAAAAAGTTGGAAAAATCTTATGAATAATTATTGTGGTTTAGTTACAGAGATAGATATTTATTTAAATGATATATATGACCTGATTGATAATTTTCAGGCATGGGAAAACACCTCTGTAATAATCGTAGCTGATCATGGTGATCAAATGGGTGCACACGGTTTAAAACAAAAGGGATATATATTTAATGAAGGTCAAAATATACCTTGTATAATTACTGCTCCTGGATTACAAGGTGATCAAGTAAATACTAAACTAGGAGGATTAATTGATATTGCACCAACAATTGAAGTAATTATAAATGCTGAATCTCGAAGTCCAGAATTCAAAGGAACACCACTCGTTTATAGACAACCAGATGGATCATTAGCTCCTAGAAATGAGGATATTACTCAATTTCACGTATTTAATGCAATTATGTGTTCTACATCATATTATTATTTAGTACCTTATTTAGTTGAAAAAAGTTTAACACCAAGTGGTAAAACATGGTTAGAAAGTGCATCAAATTCTATACCTAGAAACTACTTTAATTATCAGTTTTGTTTTACACAAATACAAAAAACGATTAATGGAGTACAATATAAATTAGGAAGATATTTTAATTTGAATGAAATTTATGCATATAATTTTATATTTAATACTAATGTGACTGATCAACTCTCTAAAAATGATTCTGGAATAGCGCTAATACCAAGCATAAATAGCGCAGTTTTGAACGAAATGTTCGTTGAAACTGATATTTATACCACTGCACAAGTAGATATCCTTCTATATTATGTAGACCAATACGTAGCAACTTATAATACATCTGACTATACATATAAAGAAATGTTAAAATTTATTGATCTTAATACTACAGATGAATTTGGTTTTTCTAATAGCGTAGCGCTATTTTTGTATATGCATTATATTAATAATGTATTACGAGAATATGTTGCTTCAGGACAGATAATGATTCCTGGACAATCTCCAACCCAAGATGGTACAGTAGTCACATTCAGCCAATTGTATAATGATCCAGATAGGAATTACTATTATTTTTTATATGACGAAACTAATGATAATAACGAAATTTTTAATTTATTAGATAAAAAATATCCAGATAGACAAACTCCAAAAGTTTTAGAAATAGCTAATACATTAAATGATGACCTAAACCAACTTACAAAAGCCACGCTTGATGGGGAAGCGTCATTTATATTTTTTATTTCAAATATTATATTTACAGCAGCAGTACAACAAATTGGTGAATTTGGACAAGATGATATGCCCTATTGGGATGAAAGAAATCTAGACCAATTAGTAACTTTGTTTGGAGCAAATAATTTAGATTCTACGCTAAAGACTACATTTACAGGCAAAGTTAAACCAGGATTTACTTCAATTAAACAATTACAGAGTAAATAAAAATATAAATAAATTATTGAGTAAATTATAAAACAGTATAAAAAAATTAATATTATAATTAATAATAATATTAATGAAAAATATTATTGATGATGAAAAAAAACTAATAGAGCAAAAACTTATGGAAGCAAACGAAATTGATATAATAAAAGACTTATTTGGTAATGAAGATGTTGAAAAAACAGAAACAGTATGTGAAAAACAGATGGAAAATAAAATGTCGGTAGAAGATTTAAATCAAGTGGATTCAATCGTACAATCTGTACTGCAAAAATTCATTATACGCTCTAAAGTTGGAAAAGAAAAATACGGAACCGATTTAGATAGAAACGATTTGAAAGTACAAGATTGGATTACGCATGCACAAGAAGAACTTATGGACGGCATTTTGTATTTGGAAAAACTAAAACAATCTGTGAACAAAATCAATAACTAAATGCTATATAATAAATGACAAATAAATAACATATTATTCCTAAAACGATTGATAATAACCATATAGGTAATATAGTTTTATTTTTAGTACCAATTCCGAATTCTCTAATACTGCCATCATTTTTATAAAGGAATTTAGGTTTTAAATATTGTATTGTTAAAAAGATGATTATAAATAGTAAAATAGATATTAATGATTTATTATCTTTTAAATATTTTTTATTCATTTTTTATATAAAATATTAAATTATTTTAATTTTATATAAAATTACTCTTCTTCTTCAAAATCATTATAATTATTATATCTTAAATCATTCATATTATATTCATCATATTCAATTATATTATTACTTTCATTTTCTTCTAAAAAATCATCTATTAATATATCTAGATTATTATCATTTAAATCACTATTATTATTTTTAATTTTATTTTCTATTATATTCATCTCATTTCTAAATTCTCGATCATCATCATAATTATCTCGAGAATATTTAGTAAGGCCCTTTTGAAGACCTTTATTCCATATACCTAACTTATTAATTTTTAAAATAGTATCTGCTTCTCTTTCTTCATCATCAATAAATGCTAATCTATCTGTAATAATTTCTTTTTCCCTTTCTTTTAACTTAAATATATTATTTTCTATATCTTGATATGATAAATTAATTATTTTTTTATGATCACAGTATATTTCTAAGAAAATTGTTAATAAAGAAGCGATTATCTCTTTGGTTTTTTTTTGATTACCATTAATTAATACACTTTGTTGATAAGATTCATCAATAACTTCATCTTTAGTGTTAACATCTGTAAGAAACTCTTCGCTAAATAAGTCTAATTCTTCATTTTTTTTTTCTAATTCAAAAACTATCATATTTTTATCATCTGTTAAATTAATAAACAAATTAAGCGATTTTAAAAAATAATACTCATAAATTAACATTCCGGTACGTTCATTCATTATAGGATTTATAGTATATTTTTCATTTGTTAATGTAGTAAATATAGGAGTAAAATTAGAAAGTGAAATAAGATTTTTTCCAATTTCTTGTATTGAATTTAAAATTTTTATTATTTCATCTTTTTTGTAAAATATTCCTAATTTTAAATAATAATCTTTTATCAAATCAGATATTTTTTTTTTATGAAAATCTGATATACCTAAATATTCAGGTATTTTAGTATTATTATAGCTAATATTATTAAGAATTATATTTGGAAAAACAGATAAAAATTTTTCGATGTAATTTTTATTAAAATTTATTATATTATATAATTTATCCGTAGGTAAATAGTCTGTGTTATCACAATCATTTAACTTCCAATTAGAAAAATTCTTTACACAGTCAATTACCTTTTTAATTAATAGGTTACTTACAAGGATAGATTGATTTTTTGTTAAAAATTCATTCAATTCGTTTCTTAGGGATTCGTTTGATTTAACAAGATAATTGTTAAGTTTTTTAGTATCATTACTTATAATTTCACTTCCTACTTCAAATGTATTAATATTATTTAAAAATAAGGTGATTAAAACCGGTTCTATAGTTTCATCATAATTATCTTGTAACATTTGTAAAATACCTGAAAATTTAGTAATCGAACTTATAAGACTATTATTTGAATCTAAGTAAATTATGTTCTTCCTAGATATAAGTTGAATTAATCTAATCAACGATTCACTATTATAATTTCTCCCATCATTTTTAAGTTTTGATATTATTTCTTCAATATTTAATTTATCAGATATAACTAAATCTTGTGGTTTATTTGAACATAATGGTAATAAATATTCAGGTATTGGTAATAATGACTTGAATTTGCAATAATGAATGAAAGATAAATAAATTATTTTTTCGCTAATTTTTTCGCTAACAATTGGATAAAATATTTTTGTATTAACTACACTTTGAAGCATTTTCGCATAAGAATAAAACTTAATATCATTTAAATAATTTGATAAATATATTACTTCTTTATTATAAGCTTCAATATCAGGTGATTTTTTAGTAAAATATTGTAATGTTGTAGATTTATCATTTGAAAAACAACATGAATTTTCTAAAAATGGTTCTTGATTCTGGTTAAGCATTAGAAGATCTACTTTCTTAACAATATTATCTATTTTCTCTTGAACACCAAGTGAATATTTCATAATCTTTCCAATTATGACTTGAATTTTTAAGAATTGATTTTTTGATCCAGATTTTAATTCATTAAGTAGTTTATTTTTAAATTCAGTAGATATAGAATTTAAATTTTTAATTTTAAATTTAATTAACGGAGGTAAAAACTGTGACCATTTTTGTATTGAATATTCATCAGGAATGTCTTCATCTTTATGTAATAATAAATATTCTGTTTTAAGTATCATTTTATTTTTTACATCAACTAAATTCAAAAGTACATTTTCAATAGTAATTTGTAATTTATTTAAAATAGTTGCTGATTTTTTCCCTTTCAATACATACCATGGCTCACCAGAATGCTTTATATCAATTACTATACATGTTAAATATTCTAGACTGCTCAAATCACCAGTACCTTGGAAAGGAAATCCATTAAAAGATTTAATACATCCAGGATATGTCTTTCTTGTACGTACAGATGGTACTGCTGTTTGTATAGCAATTAGAATCATTCCTAGTGTATATAATAAAATTGATGTGTTTAACAAATCCACATAAGACATTATTTTTTTATTACGATTAGCCATTTCTTTAACTTTAATTTTATAATCCTCTTCAGACTCAACAGTATTTTTTAATGCATCAGATACGCAATTTATTATAAATTCTTTTTGATTTTCAATATTTATTCCCATAGCTATACTTATGGTATTTACAATATTATTAATAATTTGTGATTCAGCTGAAATAAAGGATGAGGCTTTTGCTAGAGAAACATTATTTCCAGCATCATCTTCTAATAATGAACGTGATGACCTTTTAAATCCATCTTCATAACCTTCATCTATATCATCTTCAATTTTCTTTATAGTCCAACCGCTATTCTCATCTATCCAATAATTTCCATCATCACTTAATTTACCGATTTCAGATATTAATAATTGTAATTTATTATGATAATTATTATTGTTTGTTATAAATTCACTAGCAAGAGTATATTTAAATAATGGTAAAAGTGGTAAATTAGATTCAATACAGTATAACCAAAACTCAGATTCTGTCTTATTCAACGGACCTAGTCCATCAATAATAGGAGTCCTTGTTTTTAAATTTACAAATTTAATTATATCTGTTTGAACTTTTATAAAGTCTCCTTGACTTAATATCAAAAATAAACACTTACTGTTAGGAGAAATCATAGTATTACCTTCATCATCTGTATTAATTCCTAATTCATATTGTAAATTATTATATTTTAACAAAAAATTATAATCTATTTTTCTAATTGAGTCAATACGATTTTTGCTATAAGATAATTCTTTTGCAATAATTTGTTTTAAATTTTCTTGAGACTTAAAATAATTTTTATCAAATTCTTTATTTATATTACTAATAAATGATTTGTTTAATTGTAATCTATTAGTATTCAAAGATTCACAATTTTCATTATCATTCTCTATACAATTGATATTAAAATTACAACTAAAATTTTCATCAATATTAAATAAATCATCTGATACTTTTTTATCTAAAATCCATTTATTATTTTTACGTATATAATATGCAACTTTAGTTCTATCATCTTTTGAAATAATATATGCATAATCACCATCTAATACTTCTTTATGTCCAGATAATAATGTTTTTACTAATAGATTTGCTTCATTAATTGATAATTTTAATTTTTCATGTAATTCTTTTTCAAAAAAAATAGAAAATGATTCAGGAGTCATGTTTAGTAATTGACTTTCATAGTCTTTTAATAATGAATAATCTGTTTTATCAAAACGTTTATCATAATAAATGATTATATCATTATCATTAAATAATTCTGTATCATCTTCATATGATTTCGCAATTGTAAATGAATTACAACTATTATTATCATTCTGTTTGTTTAATAATTTTTCTTCTTCTGTAAATAATTTATCTAATTCATTAGGAATCATTAACGGTATATTTTGTTCTGACAAATAACTGGAATAATATTTATTATTATCAGTAACAATTAGTTGTTTTAATACTTCAGAATTGGTTTTAAATTCAAGATTAGATATATTAACATTATATGATTCAAATAATTCTTTTCGTTGGTTCTCATTTTTGATATTATATATTAAAGAAAAAGCGTTTGTTTCAAGCAAAGGACTACTTCTTAGATTTTTTAAAGAGAAAAATTCTTTTGATCTCACTATTAATTTTTGATTAAAAAGAGTTATTTCTCTATCAATAAAAGTAGTAATTTCCTCAAATTGTTTATAAGTTAAATTATCAGTATATATTAAAAATGGTTCTAAATAACTAACAACATCTACAATTGATAATTTCCCAGTTATATATTTTTTCATTAAATTAAATATAACACGTGTCTTGGGAATTAAAATTTCTAAGAATTTCTTATATAAATCAGCTTGACTAGTTGTGGATGAGGAATTTAAATTAATATTGAAAATATAATTTTTTATGTTATTAACAAAATTATTTTCATTAAAAAGTATAGTTTGATTTTCATCTTCAATAAAAATGTTTTTTAATCTTGTATTTCCTTTTAAAAATTCCCAATAATTTAAAAATACACTATTTAAATGAGCTTTATCAATTAAATTAGTATTAGGTAAATTAATTTTTGAAAACTTAATTGTTGGTTCAGGTAGCGTTATAAAAGAAGAAATTGACATTAAATCTGGCGGATTTATATTTATTCTAACGTTTGTATCTTTTTCATTTTGTACCTTTTCTAGAGCAGTCAAGTTTAAGTTATACTTTGAAATTAAAAATCTTCTATCTCTAATTTTATCTTTAGAAAAGACAGATGATAGCATATTATCCAAATTATTTATAATGCATGTTATATTTGTATTTACTTTTTTTTGTATAAAATTATGTTGTTTTTCATCATTTACATCAATAAATGGAGTAAAATATTTATTTAAATTTTGGTACAATTGAATATATTTATTTTGATCTATAGGTGCATTATTTGATTTATATTCTTCAATTAATTCCATAATATTTCGAAGATCTCTATTTAAATTTAAATTAATATAATCTTCTTGTTCATCTTCTTCATCATTTTGTACATCATACACTTTTTTAATATTGTTAACAACTGGTAATATCCAATATAAATTTTGTTTGAATTCTTCAAAATATTTAATTAATGGTTTATAGTTTGCTTCAAAAATCAACTTTGATTCTACATTTCCATATTCATCAAATTTAGAAAATTGTCTTCTCAATTGTATAAATCTTTCAATAATTGTATGTAAATTATTCATAACTTTATGTGTTCTTTGTGAATCAGGTATGTTTGATAATAAATCATCTAATAAATCGTTTGTTTGGGTTTCAATATTATATCTCTCTTTTTGACTACTTACGTTTTCATATCTAACTACAGGTCCTAATTCTTCATTTAAGAATTTAATTTGGTTTCCTTTTATAATAAATTCTCTCAGATGGTCTTTAACATTTTTTACAGGAATTTTAAATTCAACCATATCAGATTCATCATTATCGTTTGAAAATTCATTTATATCATCTTCATTTACAAATTCATTATCTATTGGATCTGGAGTAATCTTTTTAATATCATTTGTTACTTCTTCAATAGAGATTTTATTTTTATCTGATAAAACAGGTTTCTCTCGTATATCTATAAATTCAATAGGTAAATCATCTGGTATCCCTTTATAATCGAAATTTATATAAATTATATCATTATCAATAGTTTTAATTTCTATCATATCATTTTCTAAATTTGTGATTTCTCCTGTTAAAATAAGAGGTAAGTCGCCCCCAAAATGTATATCTATAAAGGTTCCTGTAACAAGATTATTTTGTCTTGCATATCCTTGTTGTTCGCTTTTGCTTAGTAAAATTATTTCTTCAATAGTACCATTTCCTAAAATACCATTTTCATCTCTAGTTAAAGATATTGAATCTCCTTTTTCTGAATTTATTAATTTTATTTTACTATTATCAATATATTCAATAAGAAATATATTATTATTTAATCTTTCATTTAAGGGATCATTTATTTGGATAATATCTCCTAATTCAAGACTAATTCTTTTATCTTTGTTAGATTTTTCATTTATGTCATTATTTGATATCATGTTTCTATATTTTATATAGAAATTAATATACTTAAGTTGAAATTGATATGAAAATATAGTTAAAGAAATATATATATATATATTTAATGACTTTCCGATTAAATTTAAATGATGTTTTTGAACCCAAATTATTAAAAATTAAAGACACAACAACTTCTAAACCAACAACAACAAATTCTGGATTTAAAATTATTTCTTATAATAAACAATATTTGACTTATGATTTAATGTCCAAATATGGTATTTATAGATCAATTATATTAAATGATGAAAATGAATTAATCTGTTTTTCTCCACCAAAATCAGTTGATTATAAATTATTTACAAATAAATATACAAAATCCGATGATATTATAGCAAATGAATTTATTGAAGGCACTATGATAAATGTGTTTTGGAATAAGAAAAAATTCCCAATTGGAGGCTGGGAAATTGCCACAAAGAATGTAGTAGGAGGGGATACTAGTTTTTATAATAACTCAAAAACATTTCGAGAAATGTTTTTAGAGGCTGCAGAGTATAATAAATTTAGTGTAGATTTATTAAATAAAGATTATTGCTTTAGTTTTGTATTACAACATCCAGATAATAGAATTGTGGTTAAATTTAATAAACCACAATTATATTTAGTAAGCGTATATTCAATTATGAGAGATATAAATAGTAAAGAGACATTAGTAAAAGAACATAATATAAATGTAATAGAAAGTTATTTAAAACCTATTACTAATATTAAATTCCCTCGATTGTATAATTGGGAAAGTTATAAAAGTCTTGAAAATGATTTTGGTAGTTTGAATTGCAATTATGAAATAGTTGGTGTAATGATTCATAATAGATGTACAGGTGAGAGAACAAAAATTAGAAATCCTTGTTATGAAAATATACGTCAGCTTAAAGGTAATCAAACTAAATTACAGTATCAGTATCTATTATTACGTCAATCAGGTAAAATAAAAGATTATTTGACTTATTATCCAGAAAATAAAAAACATTTTTCACAATATAGAGATAATCTGCATGAATTTACAAATACTCTACATAAAAATTATATTAGCTGTTATATAAAAAAAGAATCTCAATTAATTTATTATGGTGAACAATTTAGAACACATATGTACAATTTACACCAAAAATATATTGATGATTTAAGAGAAAAAAAAGGATTTTTAACTTTATCTATAGTTATAGATTATATTAATAAATTACCTGTTAGCATATTGATGAGCAATTTAAATTTCCAAATATATAGAAAGAGAATTAATGATTCTATTCAATAAAATTTTTCTTTATTTTATTAAATGTTAAATTTGCTTCATCAATACATTCAATTAATATTCCTTTAACGCTAGATTGATCTACAGCATCATTAAATGCAACTCTTATTATACTAAATGTATCATGAGGATGATATTTTTTAAATCCACAATATGTTAATAAGCCTGAGTTATAAAATTTTTCATATAAATAATATTCAAGTACTTTACCTATTGTATAGTCTTCATTTTCAAGTTTAATATCAAAACTATTTTTAATGGTGCTATCTGAATTTGTAATAAGTAACTTATCATTATTAATTAAATCTTTTAGATCATTTAATTTATTAATAATAATTGTACAGGATAAAAATACAATTTCTAAATTTGAATATACGCCAATTGTTTGAATTATAAAATCAAAGCTATTTTTGTCTACAATTCGTTGGCCATCTAGTAATTTCCAATTTTTTTCCTCAAAAATGATCTCTTGTGCATTTTTTCCTTCATCTTTCCATGTTTGTTTCAATAAATCTAAACTTTTCTTTTGAGCAACTTTATCTATAGTGTTTCCATATGAACATGCAGATACAACATTATACATTCCATCTTCTCTAGATGTACCGATGGAAAACTCTGATGTTAAATGAATTTTTTCACCCATTAATTCTTCAGATAATTTTGGTTTCAATCTGAGAAAGTCAATATAATCACCTGTGTACTCATCTGGTGGAAATATTTCATTTAACTCTTCTTTGGAAAGATATTTATCATTCAATTTATCCTTTATCTGGAAGTCAGCTGTGGTAACAAAAATAGGATTTTCAGATTCATTTTGTACATTTATTTCTAGTTCATAATTTGTTAGAGGAAAATTTTCATAATCAGATATATGAATAGGAATACATCCTAATCGTTGTTTAATAATTTCATTATTAAATATAGATGTATTTTCTATAATTGTTGCTTTTGATTCACTAAATGGAACCGTTTTAAAGACAACCGTTGGAATATCAGATAATATTGTTCTTCTAATACAATTTGCTATGCTTACATTTACGTTTGACATAGTAAAAGATAATACGTTGTCATTTTTTGATTGGATATCTATTTTTAGACTCATGTTAATTATATCTATTGTATTATATTTAAATAATTAATTAAATCATTTTTTTTAAAAAACAAGTTAAATAATTATTAAATTTATATATCATGAGTACAATTTTATATTATAGTAATTATTGTGATCACTCTAAAAGCTTGTTAAAATCATTATCTACATCCTCTAATGTACAATCTGAAATACACTTTATTTGTATAGATAAAAGACAAAAAGATCAATCAGGCAAATTATATATTATATTAGAGAATGGTCAAAAAATGATTATGCCGGAGAATATAAACAGGGTACCGGCTTTATTATTATTAAAAAATGGATATAAAGTATTATATGGAGAAAGTATACTTCAATTTTTCAAACCAGCTCAACAAAAAGAAGTAAAAAGTGCTACTATGAATAATATGGAACCTCTAGCTTTTTCATTTAATAGTGGTGGTTTTGGAGATATTGTTTCAGATCAGTATAGTTTTTTAGACCAAAAACCAGAAGACTTAGAAGCTAAAGGATCTGGTGGAATGAGACAAATGCATAATTACGTTGATTTAAATTCAAGTCAAGCAATTACTACACCTAATGACGAACAAGACTATAAGACAAATAAATTATCTGAAGAGTTAACAATTGAAAAACTACAAGAACAAAGAGCATCTGATTTAAATGGTATGAACCATAATAGGCCACCACCAGGAACAATATAATTTAATAAAAATTTATTTAAAAAGATAGAGAGTCATATATTATAACACATGACTAATATACTAGCAGCTTTTAATGACCATTTTTATAGTTTTGTAGACGACATACAAAACTTATATAATGATGATATTGATATAGCTAAAGTAAAAAATTATTTTTTAACATTAAGAAAAATAAATCCAAAATTAATTATTTTAACTTGGGATGAAAAAATATCAACTATTTATAAAAAAGAAATTGATAAAGGTAACTTAAATTTTTTTCTAGATAAAGAATATGATTCAGATTTAGAAGGAACCTCCTATAATAATAAAATATTAGAAGGTATATCTAGGTTAAGAGATAAGATTAAAAATATGGATGATGAAAATAAAGAAAAATCTATGAAATACATTCAAAATTTAACAAAATTAAGTAATATTTATTTTAATAAATAATTTAATTTATATAAGTTTAAATAAATAATTTTATATAAATAAAATGACAACTGAAAAGGTTCCTGAAGAATTTTTGAAAGTTATTACCGATTTTGTCGCAGATTTGAGAAATACGTTTCCGGAGTACGATCCATTGATAAATAAATGGTGGAAGAAAGATGAAGAGTATAATTATATTGAAGAAGAAGAAGAAAGAAAAAAAGCGATTGATAAAGCACATATAATAAGTTCTAAGATAGTCTTTGAATTTTGTAAGAAAAAAATGCCTCCAAGATTTTTTGATATATTATACCAAAATGAAGATATATTTAATGAAGATTCAACCCATGATACAGAATTTTTACCACATATTTATTTCAAAAACTTATGGCAGTTCGATATTAGTCAACAAACAAAAGATACGATGTGGAAATATTTACAATTAATTATGTTTTCTATAGTAGGATCATTAGATAATAAAGATGTATTTGGTGATACAGCAAAAATGTTTGAAGCTATCAATCAAGATGATTTTAAAGAGAAATTACAAGAAACATTAACAAAAATACAAGAGTTATTTTCTAATAAATCTGAATCACCTTTTAAAACTAATTTAACAGAAGATATGCCTAACGTAGATGATATACAATCTCATATTTCTGGAATGTTAGATGGTAAATTAGGTAGATTAGCAAAAGAAATTGCTGAAGAAACAGCATCAAATATAAATTTAGATGTAAACGAAGAATCAAATGTACAAGATATATTAAGTGGATTAATCAAGAATCCTTCTAAATTAATGGGATTAGTAAAGACAGTAAGTGATAAATTAGATACAAAAATGAAATCTGGTGAAATAAAAGAAAGTGAATTAATAAGTGAAGCAACCGATTTAATGAATAAAATGAAAAGTATGGATGGCATGGGAGATATACAAGCTATGTTAAGTAAAATGGGTATGAATGGAAAAGTCAATAAAGGAGCTATGGAAGCACAATTAGAAAGAAATTTGAAAATGGCTAAAACAAAGGAACGAATGAAAAATAGTATGGAAGCAAATAAACAATCAAAATTAAATGAGTCTAATAATGTACCAGAAATGCAAAATAGTGAACCCCAATATAGTGAACAAGAACTTTTAGATATATTTAGTAATGATGATGAATCAAAAAAGAAAGTTAATAAAAACCAAAAGAAGAAGAAAAAAAAACAAAAATAGTTGTGTAATAACTTTTTAAAAGCTTATATATATATAATGACAGTCAAGTTTTGGGCAAACAATCCATATATTTTATTAAAAAAAAAATTTATTTTTGATATTTGGCCGACACCTCAAATGTGCTATGAAGAAAAATTAAATGCTATTACGAGATTAATTATACTATTTACAATAGCTGGTTTTTTGTTAACTTACTCTTATAGATTATTAATTGTAGGAATATTTACAATATTTGTTATCTATTATTTATATGTTTATAATAAACCTAAGCTTACAAAAGACAAATTAAAAGAGGCTTTTACTGTGGACAATAATAAAGTTTATGATTTGGCTCCAAACTCATATTCTACAAGTAAAATAGTAAATCCAGTTACCCTCGAATCAGTTGCATTAAATGAAATAAAAGAATCTAATAAAAAAAATCCATTTGGTAATGTTTTATTAACTCAGATTGAAGATGAGCCAAACAGAAATCCAGCAGCTCCTGCATTTAACCCAGAAATAGACGAAAATATTACTAAAAATGTTAAAAAAGCAGTTCAATATATGAATCCTGGTATTAAAAATACAGATAAACAATTATATAGTAGTTTATGGGATAAGTTTGAACTAGACCAATCAAATAGATCATTTTACAGTACAGCAAATACCAGAGTTACTAATGACCAATCTGCATTTGCCCAATATTTATATGGAGATATGCCTTCCGCAAAAGGAAGTAGTATGGAAGATAATATACAACGAGAAAAGGATAACTATAGATATATATTATATTAATTAAGTAAAATAATTTAGTGAAAAAAATTTATATACATATGTATATAATATGTCAAATTATACCTTTGATCAAATGTCCCGTATTGGACTAGATGATTGTTGCATATCACAAACTAATATTCAAAATGTAACTGCTTGTAATTATACATTACAAAATTATTTTGCTTCAGATTGTTCTATGAAAAAACCAATTGATTTAGCAACATCTCAACCTGGTATAATGTATAATGGAGGATATAATTCTGGCGCTGGAGGATGTAATATTAATGAATCATCCAATTTATTGATAGGGACAATTCAAACACATCCTAAATGCAAAATTAATTTATATCAACGACCTTTTGCTACTGTTCCTTATTTAGGTAAAGGTTCCGTTAATCCAATTGTTGAATCTCAAATTCAGCAAGGTGAATTACAAACAAATAAAAAAAGCGTAAACGGAATGAGCGAAAAAACTTTTTGGAAATTAACGCAAACACCTTTATTACCGGCTGTAAAAGAGAAACTTAATGATCCGGCTTATTCTGTTGAAACATCCGCAGATCCTGGATGGATAAGAGGTGGGTTACCTTCTCGCGAATTAACCAGAGATGTTGATTTTAAAACAAAGCATACTGATAAACAATATATATAAAAAATAATATTAAAAGATAATCAATTATATAAATAAATGTATAATATAATTGATTTTAATCAATATGAATCTACAGAAGAGTATCAAAATTGTATATTAAAGGCATTTAATATGCAAAATTATGATGAATCTATAATATCCACAATACAAGATGAACTTTATAAACAAATTGTATCTCATCAACAATTTCATTTATTAAAACCAATTTTAACTACACTAGCTCATAAATGGCTAGTTGAGGATATAAAATTAGGTTTTATTACTTTATTCTCATATGATTATTTCTATATTACCAATAAATTAATTAATAAATTTATAAATAATAATATAATTTGTGAGAAGATAATAAGTAATTTAAATATTATTATTAGTAATAATTAAATCAAATAAAATATCAGGTTATATTATATGGCTTCAACAAGAAATAAAAATACTCCTGGAAATTATTGTCTTCAACAACGTAATTATAATTTATCTAATAATTATACATTATATCCTAATTCACAATATGGATATGCATATGATACAAAATTAGCTGGAAATGGATTACTTGCTGGGCAAATACCTGCAGATAAATTATCTAAAAATTCAAACGATATTGAATCCTTTTTATTTGGGATTAATTCTACTAATTTAGTTAATCCTGCACCTTGTTTTTATCCTAATTTAACTAATAATCCAATATTTAATATTTATAAAAATGAACCTACCTTAATGCCAACGCCTTTAACTTTAAGTAAAGAAAGACCATTTCCAATTGGTAATTAATACTCTGGGTTATGTTTTTTGAAAATACATCCTTGATTTGATAATCCTTTTATAGTAGAAGATACTAAAGATGGATTTTGAAATTTACAATTTGACATCCAAATTTTTATAATACAAAAATTTTTTTTTGGTGAAATGGTTATTCCGTTTATACAACTTACAAATTCATTATCATGACTTAAACTATTACCTACTATTGCATATGTTAATTCTTTCCAAACTGAAGTTACTGTTTTATTTGGAATTTTATAAGAAAAACTACCTCCATTTCTATTGTTTACATCTTCCCAAACCGGTTTTATACCTTTCTTCATAAAAAATAACATACAATTTTCTATTAATATTGGTGGTAGTGTCTCGCTTAAAGCAATTGTTTCTTCTACATGATTAAATGTATGAATATTTATATAACTATTAATACTCCAATCTGTATTATGAGGTAAATGAGCCCATAAAGTCCAATCAGATGATAATTTATGGAACGTATTATATTTATTATACGTTTCAGAAGAATCATTATAATGTATGTCATTTGTATTTGTATTCTCTTCTATAACCATTATAATGTTTATTAAAAAAATTTATTTATATTGTTTTAATTATTAATTATATAAATAAAATATTAAAAGTTATATTTTTATAACCATTAATCATGCCATTTATATAATTTCAGATTAATCTATTAATTTATAATCGTTTTTACATAGAACTATTGACTTTTTATTCAAAATAATTTCATTTGCAACATCGTCCAATATAGATACTTCAAATGTCTCGTTTAAATATTTACTATCAATTATTGAATTATAATAAAAATTCAATATATAAGCTATTACATCATTATTAATAACATTATTTATTATATAAAAATTATAATAACTCGTTTTTAAATCTATTTTAAAATGATATTCATCATCAAATATTAATTCTATTAATAAAAACTTTATTTCTGAATAAGCTAAATTAAAATCTTTTGGATGCAAAAAATTATAATCAGATTTATTTCTTGAATGGAGTATTATGTTATTTAATATATCCATTTCTATGTCAAAATTATTATATAAGATAAAATCATAGTCCAATATTGATCTATCATTTTCAGTAATATCTAAGTTTGAAATTAAATTTGAGTTAGATGAAAATAAACATGTTCCATCTTTAATAAAAAAAATATCATTATTTTCTTTAAAAAACCCTATATCTCTCATATAAAATAATATTTTCTTCTTATATAATTTATATTTTATATCCATTAAACTTTTATAATATATTATATTATCAGTCAAAGAAAACATTATATTATTAATAGTTATATTATATTTTTTAATTAAAAGAAATGAGGTCCAACAAAATAGACTTGCTGCAAAATAATAACCGATCATAATATTTATATAAATCAAATTATTTTTAAATATAATTAGTTAAATATAATTTTATTAACTTTGATACATAGGAGATGATGAATAAAATGTATTAGTAAAATCATTATTATTACTATTTTTAATCTTATTATTTGTGGGAACAACTATATAAGGTTTGTTATAATAAACTGGATTTGTATTTATATCATATTCGGGATTATAAATTAAAATATTTCCTTTACCATCTATTGTAACTTTATTATCAGAGTTAATAAAAATATTTTCACACTTATTAGAAAAATTACCACTAGAAAAATCATATCCTAAAACAAAAATAAGTAATCCAATAATAAATGTCATTAATATAAATGGAACTAGAACAATTATCCACGCTATAGTAACAAGCCCTTTTTTACATAACAATATTAATAATGCAGAAACTAGAATACCTGAAATACATTTCTCAAATGACTCATTTATTTTTTCTTGATAAAAATCAATTAATATCTGAATTATAGTAAAAAATATATATACTAATGCTGGAGGACAAATATCTATCATTATTATATTCATTAGATTATTTTTCAGATAAGCAAAATTTATTCATGTTTTTCAAAAGAACATCACAATCTTTAACTCCATTCAAATGATTTTGAATACAATCATTATATAATTTTTTAAAGTGTTCACATTTATCTCCTTCACTTAATTTTAAAACATTAGGAGTTTCCTTCTTTTTCTCAATTATACTGTTAAATACATCAATAGCAGAAACATTATATTTCATTTATATATAACTATAATATAATTATATTGGATTTAACACAGCTCTTCCATCTTTATAATATCCTAATTTCTCTCCAGGCGATTCATCATCATTTAATTCAAAAATATCACCATTTTTCTCATCATTTGTACAAAATGTTACACCTCCTATAACAACTTCAAATAATTCAAAATCGTCATCATCATCATCATCTTCCTCATCTTCTTCCTCTTCTTCTTCCTCTTCTTCTTCTATTTCTATTTCTTCATTTTCTCTAGCTATAACATCATCATTCTTTAAAGGCAAATTCAGTGGAGTTATTGGTATACTAGTTCCTTTTATTACTAAATTATCTGATTGTTTACTGATTTCAGAAATTTCAAGTTTAATATTTTCGTCTGAAATTTTTTTTTCTAATCTTGCTACCTTATCATTTAACGTATTAATTGATGAATTTAAACATTCAATTGACTTATGAATTAATGATAATTTATTACTTTCTAAGTCATCAGATAATTTTGTTTTATTACAAAGTGAATATAAATTTTCTGTAGTGGTAAAATTTTGGTTATAATCTTCAATTATAGAATCTACTATTTGTTTAATATGTGTAGTAAGTATATACTTTAAGTCATTTAATAAAGGTTGATATTTAACTGAATTGCTAGACATAATAAATAATATAGAATTATTCGTTTAATATGATTTAAAAAATAATTTATTTAAATCATATAAGTATGAATGATAAACAAAGCGACTGTATCAGTTTTGTAGAAACTGATAAAATGGATAGTTATGTAGAAATAGTTACTAGACAAACTGGTTATACTGACGATGAAGCAAGACAAAAATTATCTGAAAATAATTATGATTATATATTTGTCATTAAAGATTACATGGGAGTTACTACAAAAAAAGAACAAAAAACAAAATCTGTAAATCAAGAAATATTCGTCCAAATGAGAAATAAACTTAATTCTGCTTTGGATGAATATAATTCTAGAAAGGAGGAAGATAAAAAAATAAAGAATTAATTAGATTTTTTTTTATTTCTAGATGATATTTTTTTTACTGCTTGTTTTAAATTATTTGATGCAATTGGCAAAACAGGAACTACACCATACATAATACTATTTATATAATTTAATTTTTCAATATAAAATAAAATTAAAAATACTGATATAAATAATATAATTTTTATATAATTTTCTGATAAAAACGTATAAATATATTTAAATTGATCCATATATATATATATATTGATTTATAAATATATTTATTATTGATAATTAGCACCAAATTTTTCATTTAATATAGTAGTTTTATTTGTTTTTAAAATATTTTTTTTAAATTGATATGTATTAGAAGGTATAACTTTATTATTTATAATAAAATCATCGTTATCTTCATGTAATTCTGGCATAATTCTAGTAAGGGGTTTTTCAACAACGAGAAATAATCTTTCATTTTTGAAAAGAGATCTATATTCTTGTATAGATAAATTACCATAAAATTTTTCTAATGTATGTTGGGGATTTGGTGCAGGTTTTACATTTTTCTTGTATTCGTATATTTTACAATAGATGAAGTTTAATAAATAATATCTCTCAAACTTTACTGAACTATCTATATTTTCATTCATTAAATATGCAGCAGCACATTCAGGACTACAAAAACATCCATAAACATGATAGGATTCACGGACAAAAAATTTTGGAATGAAAATAGGTGATGTATCAAAATCATATGTACACCAAAAACAAGCAGATTTTTTATCACTACAATTATTTAAATGTAAATTATGTTGTAATTGTTTTAATTTTGATGATATAATTTTTGAATCGTGTTTATATTGTTGATTATCTGAAATTAAATTAACTCTATCATTATCTACATTATCTTCAATTTTTGGTTCTTTAATATAATTATTTTTTTTAATTTCGTTATATGATAGTCCTGAATCATTAAAATTAAATGATTTAACTTGTGAATCCATCATATTATTACATATATCTTTAATGCTACATTTCAAATGGAGAATAACATTTGGTTTGTCTACTGTATTGTTAATAGACAGACTATTATTTGGAACAATTTTACCACCTTTTGGTTTACGTCCTCTTTTTTTTGGTTTGTCTTCACTATTAACTACCGGTGTTTGTTTGTCATCAATAATTAGATTTATATTTTCACTATAATTCTTTGGCTTACGTCCTCTCTTTTTAGGTAATTGTAATTTATCATCCATATTTTTAAATTAAGTATTAAACAAAATTTAAATAGTTTTATTATATATTATAACATTTTCTACATACTGGAATATAATTATCTATTCCAATCACAGTTTGTTTTGTTTCATGAGTCAATCTTTTAGAAAATATAGCCTTTGTACCATTTTTACATATTCCACATAAAGATGTTAATTTGGTAACCTTGTCAGATAAGGGAATAATATCTAATATTTGTCCAAATTTCTTTTTTTCAAAATCACCATCCAAACCACAAACATATATTTGTTTATTTTCTTGAATATATCTCTCTACAAATTCATATAGGTCATCAAAGAACTGTCCTTCATTTATTAAAATAACTTCTATATTTTTAAAGTCAACTTCATTAGATAAAAGTTTATTTAAAAACATACATGGTGCTTTTAAATTATCATGTGATGATAAACTATTTGAAGTATATCTATCATCAAATTTATGATTGATAATTAAAACAGGAATTCCACAGTATATACATTTTTTATAAATATCTAATAGTTTTGACGTCTTTCCGGAAAACATAGGACCGATAATAACTTCAAGATAAGACATATTATTATTATTCTCCATATAATAATAGAAATAATAATTTTTAAGTTCAATTTTTTTGAAAATCTCTAACTAAATTTTCACTTATTAATATATCCATAAGATTTTTCAAATTTATAGATCCTGTACATCTTTTTACAAAATGTAAATCTAAATAACTATTTAATTCGCCTAAGACTCGTTCCTCATGAAAAAATTCGCATTTTTTTTTAAAATCTTTTTTTTTCAAGAAATTTTCCCTCATTTTTTCTACTGTTTGGGATTTTTGTCCACAAGATACAATAAGTTTTCCCTGACATATAATAATTATCTTATTATAATATTTTTTATTTTCATCATAGAAATCATTCCATTTTATATTTTCATTAGGTTGAAAATTCTTTATAAAACAAATAGTTTTTTCAGTAAAACTAATTTTATTATAATCACTTTCTCTTAATTCATTTATATTTAATTCTTTTAATAATTTAGAATATTCATATGTTTTAAAATTAAAAATATTTTTAAGACCAAGTATTTCTAATAAATTTCTTACTAGTTTCTCAACTTCATACATTCCTCCGATGAGAGAAAAATCGATTATTTGTTCAATATTATTTTTAATACCATATATATCATTTGTATAAACTGTAGAATAACAAAAAAATCCTGTTTGATTACTATTATTCAAAATTTGGTAATCCATCCATAATTCATTTGATTGAGGAAGTGAATAACAAAAGTTAAACATATCATATAAACATGCATTAAAAATATTATTACAAGAATTAAGATTAGATAATTTATTTTGTTCATATGATTCAATATAATCGTTACCTAAAAAAAAAAATCTTATTGCATTAGCAACATAATTATATGTAAAAGGATTAATATTTAATGAAGCTTCTATATTAAGCATTTTAATTTTATCTTCTTGAGTATATAGAATATGTTCAATCAATTCAGATGATTCATTTACATATAAAGTTTCATTATCATTTATATTTAAAGTTTCATTATCATTTATATTTAAAGTTTCATTATCATTTATATTTAAAGTTTCATTATCATTATTATATGTATTTTTTAATGAAAGATCGGATATATCAACTCCGTAAAAATTATTTGTTTCATTCATATATTAAAATATTAATTATATTTTAGTTATTTTTATTAATAAATATTTAAACGTGAATCGGAAGTAATTATATGAGTAAAATTCCGTGGGTAGAATGTTATAGACCAAAAACATTTGATAATATAGTATTGGAAGAATATAATAAAGAATTATTATTAAATATATTACATACCAAAAATTTTCCTAATTTATTATTATATGGTCCACCTGGTACTGGAAAAACAACCACAATTTTAAATTTAATAAATTCATATCAAAATATAACTAATACTAAAAATAAAGATCTTGTTATGCATTTGAATGCAAGTGATGAGAGAGGAATAGATGTTATAAGGAATCAAATAAGTAATTTTGTAAATTCAAAACCACTTTTTAATAAGGGAATGAAAATAGTTATATTAGATGAAGTAGATTATATGACTAAAAATGCTCAACAAGCATTTAAATATTTATTACAAACATATCCAGATAATATAAGATTTTGTTTAATATGTAATTATATAAGTAAAATTGAGGAAGGGGTACAGAATGAATTTATTAAATTAAGATTTAATCAGTTACCTAAAGAACAAATAATAAATTTTTTGAATGATATATGTTGTAAAGAAAAATTAAACATATCAGACGAAACCTTAAATTCAATTCAAATCAAATTTAAATCTGATATTCGTAGTATGATAAATTATTTACAAGCAAATCAAAGTGTCATAAAATTGAATGAAGATAATATAAATATAATGAATAAAGATATGTGGGAATTATTAATTTCATTTATTAAAAAAAATAGTTTTACAGAATCAAATAATTATATTTATGACTTAAGTATAAATTATAATATAGATAAAAAAAATATAATCAAGGACCTAATCAATTATATTATTCGTGATAAGAAGTATATAAAGACATCTAAATTTTTATTCTTTGTTGAAAATTTGATTCATTCTAATCAAAATAACTCAATTTATTTAAATTATGCTTTGGTTAATTTAAAATCATTTTTAAATTCATAATGCTTATTCATTCGTGCTTTTAATTTAGAAACAAATAAATTTGGAGGAGATTTAGAATGTGGGTCAAAAAATGAAATATTTAAACTTTGTTCATATTTATTATTAATAATTTGTTTTTTAATTGGAATATTTGGCGATTTTTCATATACAATATTAGAGGATTTACACGTGTACTCCATATCTTTATATAATATATTTAAGAAAATAATTGAAATGAATTCTATTTAAAGAGTTTAAAGGTAAAAATAGTTATATTTCAATAATGCTATCACTAGATGATGAATGGGATAACTTTATGAACGGTGATACAAATGATGTAGTAGAATCGGCGTATAACCAATCGAAAGAAATAATTAGTGATTCATCTAATGAACACAATATTCCTAAATGTACAGAAATATATATATCTACAAAAACAAAGATAGCTTATTTAAATACAGAAATTAATTTAGCTAATATTTTTTGGCAAATAAAAATTAATGATTACTGTATACCAGAAAATGGAGTAATTAAAAAACAAATGAAATTTAATTCATTATCTAAAGAAGAGTTGGCAATTGTTGAAGAAAATTATAATAAGGAGAATTATAAAGATACATTCATAATTACACATATTGATAACCCTGGCGGACGTATAAAATTTAAAGATATTAGGAAGGTATCCATAGGTATATCAAAAAAAGATATTTTAAGTTATAGATGCAAACAAAAAAGCGCATTTTATAATTGTTTTGTATTAATAATACGATTAAACGAAAATTCTATTTATAAAGAATATCATATTAAATTATTTAATACTGGAAAATTAGAGATTCCTGGAATTCAAAGTGAATCGTCGTTTTTAAAAATTATACAATTTATTGAAATTTTATTATCCCCTTTTTATACTATACCTATTAAGGTATTTATTGAAAAAACTGATACAGTACTTATAAATTCTAATTTTAGTTGTGGTTATTATATTAATCGAGAAAAATTATCTGACATACTTAAATATAAGTATAAGATACAATCTATATATGATCCTTGTTCATATCCTGGTATACAGTGTAAATTTTATCATGATAATACACTTTTAAATCAAACTGGTAAACCTATATTTATTGATAAAAAAATAATAAATAACCATATTTCTATTGTATCATTTATGATATTTAGAACAGGTAGTGTATTGATTGTGGGAAAATGTGATGAATTTATTCTAAATGAAATATATACTTTTGTCAAAAAAATATTATTTGATGAATTCTTTAATATTAATCAAAGTACAAGTTCGATAGAAAAATATCAAGATAAAACCAAAAACAAAAAAATAAGAAAAAAAACAATTATTGTTAATTTATCTCCAAAAGTCCATTAATAATATTATTTTCATCGCTTAACTCAAATAATTCAACATTATTATTTGTAGTCTTTAAAAAAATTATTATACGATCTATTAATACATTTACATCATCAATTTTTGTAACTAATATTTCTATTATACTATAGATTTTATCCAAATTATTGTTATATAGAGATTTATTACCATATAATATTATACTTATTATATTATTATAATTTGTTAACATTAATTGTAAATTATTATAAAATTTAGGGTCCATTATTATCTTAAATAATATACATTTCATAATCTCAATCATTAGGTCTATTTTTAATAACTTTTTTTTATTTGATATTGACACTATTTTACTACATTTAATGTGATAATCTATTTCAAATATCGTTTTTTTATATACATATAATACCGCATCTTTTGAATTCAATTGTAAAAATGATTTATCATCCTGTTTAATTTGAGATACAAATTCTAAATAAAAATAAAATGATCTCTGACAGTGATATAATACTAAATTTGTATTATTAGTATAAAATAATAAAGTTGAAAATACTCTATGAATAGTATCTATTCCTCTGATTAATAAATATTTTGATAATTGATTATTTTGTAGTGTTATTATGTTAATAGATTCTTTCGAATAAGTTATATAATCAATAATTATTGACTGAAAATCATTTATCAGATCTCTCTCATTTAAAACTAATTCATCTAAATAATTCTCTTTTAAACTTAATAGATAAAATGAATCGTGTTTTGAATCAACTTTCATTAAAACTAACAATTATTTTATTTTTAATAATTTAATTAATTAGTATTTAAAGACTAAAATTTTTAATTTATATAAATGGCAACATCAGATAAAGACACTAGCCAATCTTCGGATTTAAATTATAGATTACCAGGCGAAACAACACTTAAACACGCTGCAAAATTATCAATCGTTGATGATAAACCTATTATGTTAGATTATTGGTGTGCTTCTTTAGATAAAAAAGCTGTTATTGGAGCAAGAGGTGACTCTAATGAAAAATTATTAGTTAAAAGCGAAGACGAATATACCAGCACAATTGTAAAGTTTTATAAATGTTCTGAGGAATTTATTGTAATAACAGAAAATTCTATATATGTTGTTGCTAATGATATTCCAACTAGACGTATCTCATCTTAAATGTAATTAATTATATATAATAATATTACTATTATATATATGACAAATATTTGGTCAGGCTTTGGTAAACCTACATCTGGACAATTTTGGTATGGATCAACTACAAATTTTCCTGGATTTATCTATAAAAAAAATACTGCAGGTGGTGTAAGCAAAACTACTAAATTTGCTCCAGGGGGAAACTCATTATGTAATCATAATACATATTTATATAATAAATATAAACCTGGATTTTCTGGTGTAGGAGCAACCTCTACATCAGTTAGAAGAGCTAAAAATAGATTATCTTCTATTTGTAAGAAAAGTGAAAGCTGTGGACAATTTTATACATATTTAGGTAGATATAATAATTATACATCTAATCAAAATGGTTATTTTCCTTATCCACCTTCTCAATTTCCTGGAACTACTATCTCTAAATTTAATTCACCTGCTACAGTTGATATGTATGGAATTATTAAATATCAATAATAAAGCCCTTTAATACGTTGCGTATACTTTCTAGTTAAATATGTACTTGGTCTTGGATCTACTTGACTACTTATATTTGATGGTATATTATAAGGCCTAGTATAGTTTTGATTATATTTTCTATTTGCATCATAATAATAAACACCTGGAGGAGGAATATAAGTATAAGTTGTTCTTAAACTTGAAGGAGTAAATGCTTCAGGTGTGGGAGTTTGTGCTGAATTCAAATTTAAAAATACCATATTTGCATAACTTTTTTTTTTTGCATCGGGATTTTGATTACAATTTACTAAATAATTATGCCAATAATATTTTATCTTACCTATACTAGGAGGTGTACCCATTTTCATAGGTCCTGAAAAAGTTGTATTATCAACATGATTTATATGAGATTGAATATTTCTAACTTTTCTTGATCTACCAGCCATTATATATATATATAAATATATTTATATATATATATGTCCGAACATAAAACAGAAAATATATCATATCAATTAAATGATCCAACGCAACTAGATTTAGCATTAGCGGGTAATTTCAGTTTAAGTCTTTTATTATTAGCATCAAGCATATTATTCTTTCATATGGCTCATAGTTCAAAAAGTAATATACCACATCTTTATACCGTATTTATAAGTATATTTTTAATTGCTATGGCAACTATTTTTAGTATTGTTTCAGTTTATGATTATATTTATATATTAAATAAAATAGAAATATATTGTAATAAAAATCCATGTGTAATGGATGATAATATGTTAAATACACATAAATATGTTCATGTGATATTTTGTATAGCATTTGTATTTATAAATATATTTATTACCTATACTATATCCGCTTATCCATAATTAAATTATTGGTATTTATTTATATATTACTACTTATATATGAATAAATATATGAAAATTGCGCATAAAGGTTATAGCATATTATATACACTAAATTGAGAGAAAGGAGCGACGGCAAAATGTCTCTAAATATTTACACCCAATTATAAATATTTAGATTTTTTACATTTTTAGATTTTAACCTTTATATTTTAAAGAATATTTTCTAATTTATCAATTTGATCATCTGTTAATTTATTGGGAAATGTTAAGTGAAAATGAATAATTAAATTTCCCTTATGATCTCCTCTTTGAATACCCATATTTGGAATCAATTTCTTATATTCAGATGGTATTATGTTTCCTTTATTATTATTTAAAGTATACGACTTTCCATTTAAAAAAGTTAATTCAAATGAAAAACCACATAATGCTTCTTTTAGAGATATATTTTTATCATAAATCAAATCTAATCCAGACCGTTTAAAATTAGAATTATTTTCAATATGAATAAATATTTTTATATCTCCTTTCAGTTTTTCGTTTATTATATTACCTTTATTCCTCAAAACAATTATTTCATCGTCATCAATACCTTGTGGAATATCTATATAAATTGTTTCTTTTTCAAATTTCTTTGTTCCGTTTTCAATTACCCATCTCTCTACATCTAAAGGCATAGAACTTGGTTTTAAAATACTTTCAATTGGAATTGTTATGTTAGCTATAATTGGTGTTGGTTTTTCTAATGCTTGAGACATATTTATAAATGGATTATTACCACCATGAAATATATGTACTTTCGGATTGGGAAATCCACTACCACCAAATGGCATACCACCAAATGGCACACCACCAAATAATGATCCAATTAAGTCATCTAAAGGAATATCCATCGATTGATTCATACCTCCCATTTTAAAAAAAGGATTATTTTCCATTAAATCATATTGTTTTCGCTTTGATGAATCTGATAAAGTTTCGTATGCAGAACCAATTTTTTGAAATTGGTTAACAGCGTCTGGATTATTTTGATTTTTATCAGGATGATATTTAAAAGAAAGTTTCCTATATGCCTTTTTAATATCATCTTGATTACAATCATTTGAAATTCCTAAAATATCATAATAATTTTCAGACATTTTATTATTATTAGGTAAGATATACTTAAATAAAAAACTACGTATTGTATTATGAATAATGAATTATTTATTATTAAATATAAACCTAAATTTACAAGTGATTATGCAAAAGAATCATATGATGATAATAATGAATACGATACATTCAAAGATATAATAATAACAAAAAATATAAATTTATTATTAATTGGACACTCTAGTTCTGGAAAAACAACCTATTTAGATACTTTGATAAATGAATATTATTTTAATTGTGATCCAAAATTAATAAAAACAAATTGTTTATATATTAATAATTTAAAAGATCAAGGTATAAATTATTACAGAAATGATGTTAAAACCTTTTGTCAAACTTGTTCAAGTATTATTGGGAAAAAGAAAATTGTTATTTTGGATGATTTAGATATGATTAATGAACAAAGTCAACAAGTATTTAGAAATCTTATAGATAAATTTGAAAAAAAGGTTCTTTTTTTATCATCTTGTTGCAATATACAAAAAGTAATTGAAAGTTTACAATCAAGATTTATTATTTTTAAATTACCAATGATTAATAATCTTGTTATTAGACAAGTTTTTAATAAAATCAAAGATAAAGAAGAAATTAAAATAGATAAAGATGCTGAGAATTTTTTATTAAATTTATGCAATAATAATATTAAGATATTAATTACTTATATGCAAAAATTCAAAATTTTAAATAAAAATATTGATTTTAATATAGCTAATAAAATATGTTGTAATATTAATTTTATTGATTTAGAAAAATATACTAATTTTTTAAAAAAATGCGATCTTTTGTCTGCATTAAATATTATTTATGAAATATACGACACCGGTTATTCTGTTATGGATATACTTGATACTTATTTTACCTTTATTAAAAAAACTACAATCATTAATGAAGATATAAAATATAAAATGATTCCAATTATATGTAAATATATTTCTATATTTTATAATATACATGAAGATGAAATAGAATTATCATTATTTACAAATAATTTAATAGAATTATTTAATTAATTAATTAATTCTATTAAATTATTTGTAATTATTATTCACTATATATATAATGAGCCAAATATTTAAGCATAAAATATCTAATACAAAATTATTCGAATTTCTCGATCAAATTTGTTCAAAAACAAATAATTATTATTTTGTAAATAATATCGCATTCAAAAAAGCTATTTATAATGATATTATAAAATCCTTCTTAGATGAATGTAAATATTATTACCATCTATCTAAACATAAATATTTAGAAAAACCAATTACTTATAATTCATTAACTACTATATTGAGACAAATTTGTAAATTTAATAAAATATCATTTACTTCTAAAATTAAGTATGATAAATCTGATTATGAAATACAATATTATATTTATTTTTAATAATGACGTTTTGTACTTGACTTACGAATTTTTGATTTTTTAGTCTTTTCTCTTTTTTTCTTTTTATTTATAATATTATCTTGTTTAACTATTATCACTTCATTTTTAGTTTTTTTATCTAATTCATCTGACTCATCTAATTCATCTGATTCATTTTTTAATAAAAAAGTTTTAATATCTTCATTTCCTAGATTTTCTAATAAATAATCTTTATAATTGTAAATTGCTAATCCTGCACCAATTACTCCTACCGCTACAGTAGATAATACTGCTATACCTATATTTGAGGAATTATTATTATTCATTATATAATTAAATTTGAATTAAAACAAGTACTTTTAACTCATTTATTGTTATATTTATTAAAATATAACAATAACAAGATTTATGGTGTTGGAATATATTCATTCCAATACATATTAAATCCATTATCTGAACACCATTTTTTAACTTCAGACTCATATGATATTTTATAATTATCTCTATCTCTAGCTAAAACATATAATGCAAATCTAGTACCAATATAATCTGTAATTGGACCGCCAACAATAGAATATTGATATTTATCTGATAAAATAGGTCCCAATTTCAATATCCAATAATTACCATCTACAGGTACATCGACAAACTGCACTTTTCGCTTTGTATCACTATCACCTGTTATATAGGAGTAACCTTTTATTTCACTATAATTTCCATATTCATCAATTCCTTTGTTATACACATCCAATACATTTTGGTCTAAATTTGCATTATATGTTATACCATAAATTGCTGAAACATTTGTATAATTTACTCCTGTTCCTAGTAAACGGGTTGAACGCGAAGTAGCTACTTGAAACCAATTTCCTATATATGCGTTTAAATTAATATTTGGCTCAGTTTCTATAGGATAAGCATTAGAAAATAAATTTACAAGGAATGGAATAATCATCATTTTAAATAAATTTCCCATAATAAGTTATCATATTGTTTTATCTTTAAATTTATTATCTAATTAAATTAAAATTATTATCTCCCTGGATAATCTACTGTTAAAATATTATTGCCAAGAAATTTTGGTTTTAATCCATATAAACCATCTAATAATGGAGTTTTCCAAAATGCTACCCAATTATTTTTTGACTTAAAAGGTTCTAATATACCCTGATCTTCTTTTGGAGCTATTGACAACAATAAATAATTTCCTATTATTGTATTTGATTCTAAAACCTGCTTTTCCGACATCCTTGCAAACCATTCGTATTTTGTTCTATTTAAAATATCTTTTGCTGGTATTAATATACCATAACTATTATCATCTAATTTTAAATACGTATTACCCATTAAATCTTCGATACGAATCGGTGTATCATTATATGTTTTTGTTCCAATTAATTTACCATCAAACAAATTAATATGATTTGATTTAATTCTTGCTTCACACCATCTATCAAAATTTCCTAAAAAATTATTTTCTGCCGTATAATCACTTGATATGGTTCTTTCCATGAAATTAATTAATTTAAATAATGTATCATTTTCTCTTTCAGAACCACAAAAATCTAAGCTTGGAAAAAAAGTATATGAGGTTGATGTTATATTACGATCAATTGTCTCGCATAAAAACATCTTATTATTATTTGTTCCTTGACTATAAATAGAAATTAAGTCGTTCATACATAAAAAAGATATTGGACATATCATACCACCATATTTATATAATAATTTCATTAACCCAAGCTTAATTATATTTGATTTAATTGGTTCAGGTATACGCTGCAAATTTAAATCCCAATTGTTTAATAATTTTTCAAAGTTGTTTTCATCAATTATACATATCGTAAATGATTTATCACATTTTCTTATAATACTTCTTACTGTTAAATATAAATACGGTTGATTTACATTAAAACTACTTCGCGATCCAAAATTCATCCAATTTCTAGAATTATATTCATGGGGTACATATATCCATAAAATTGGTTTTTGCGACTTTTCTAAAGATATATTATCTAATAAATAATTTTGAATTATATGATTATTTTCATCGTTTTCTATACTGGTTATTTTTTCATTATATCGATTATATAATATACCTACTACAATAAGAATAAAAAAAAGTAAAAATAAATTTAGTGTTCCTTTTTTCATATACTATAGAATTATATTTTATTTAATAATTATTAAATAAAATAAATAGCACAACATATCATTAGACATACCTTATCTTTTTTACAAATTACTTTATCTAGTTTTAATTCTAAATTACCCGGGCAACAATTAAATAAACAACAATATATATTTTCTTTTTCACCATCATAACTTATTTCTCCTGTTGGGGTTGAATGGTGAAAACACCATAACCATGTTTTCTCTTCTGACGACAAATTGCTTTGATCAATTAAATTCTTATGAAAATTATCCATTTTTAATTATACTAACTAATAAATTATATTCAATAAATTCAATTTTTAATTATATAATTTAAAAATGGATAATTTTCATAAGTATCTATATCAATTGGTTATCTGTTGAACCAAATCCTCCTTCACCTCTAATTGTATCTCCTAATTCATCTTCACTATCAATTAATACAACTTTAAATGGTTCTAATGACGAACCACAAATTTGTAATAAACGAGTAAATTTATTAATTAAATAATCACCTCCTCTTAAATTTCTAAAAGCTCCTTTTATAAAACCTCTATATCCACTATCAATTATTCCTACTTGGTTACTTAACATTAATGGGGTTTTACTAATTGAAGATCTTGGATATAAATAAAATCCACAACTATTATTTTTTTTATTTACCATCTTACATTTAATTTTAAAATCTATCATGTGCGAATTATTCATTTTATCATATAAAATAATTTCTTCTGGAACTCCTAAATCAAATCCTGAATCTGGATTTGGGTTTTCTGTTATATTTTTATTATGATCTTTTATTCTTTCACTATAAAAATTACAAAGTTCTTTTTCTTCTGTATTTATATATAAATATAATATGTTATATTCCATAAACTTAAAAACTAATATATCTCTAAGCAAATAATATAAATATATTATAATACTTTTTAATTATACTATGAATAAAGATGATCTATTAAAAAATTATATATCATATTTACCTAATTATAGATATATATTTAATGTTATAAAAGATCTTGGTAATTCTGAATTTAGTTATAGTGAATTATTTGTAATTTATAAACAAAATACTTGTGCTGAATTTTATAGACAATTAGAATACCATTTTGATCAATTAATCAAAAATGTTAGTATATCAACTACTGAAATATTTATTCCTCATGATAAACATATAACTTTAAATAAGTTTTTTTCAAATAATAATATCAAACCTGATACTTTTGATCCACCAATTTATAATCTATTTATTAAATGAATAAATATTATTTTGTTTTTGTTGCGAATCTTTCAATTGAGAGACTGGATTTTTTATTTTAACATCTTGTAAATGTATTCCACACTGTATAAAAAAATTATGTAAAGAATTTGGATCTGCTCCTGTAACCATATCATCTGGAATAAACGATGTATTACCTTTTTTATAACATAAGATAGCCGGTATACCATTTACCATTTTTTTACTTTTTAACATAGAATAAAAATCATATGATTCGTCAACATCAATATCTCCACAAATTACCTCGTCTGGTGATGTTGCAAAAAAACCATCTACCACAGGTTTAATTTTTTTACATGGTCCACACCAATTTGCTCCTAATTTAAGTATTATCAATCCTGGATTATTTGTTAAAAGATGCATAAATGCATCTCTATTAGCTATTTCACTAATTACTTGTTTAGACATTTATTTAAACAACTATTTTTTTTTTTTTTTTATAACTTAAATATATATTACTATGAGTTGGTTAAAACCGAGAGGAAATGAAAGGGATGATTTTCCCGACCAAGGATGGCCAAAAAATCCTCAGAAAATGCAAATAGATAGTGAGGTACCAGCAGATCATTCTATGGGTAATCATGATGATCCACCACAAGTTATAAATCCACAGCAACCAACCGGCAATTACCTTGGTCAATCATTTGCTGTTGTTAATGCGTGTGGTCCTTCTCAAATACCAATTATGTCTGTATCTACACCTGATTACAATCAATTTACAAACTGTGCGCAGGATATTGGATTTACAAAAAACTGTCTAGACAAAATGTTTGAATTATGTGCCAACAGATTTAGTATAGATCCTGCTGTGTCCAAAACTATTAGATTTTTAAATTTTTTTATAGCAAAAAATCCCAATGGAGAGATAGGAATTGCTATGACAGGAGTTTTAGAAGGTGATGAATTTACTAAAAGTGGTGTTAATGATTTTAGTAATTATTCATTAACGAAAGACGAATTTAAACCAGGCACCGCCGGCGATGAAGCATATCAGATGTTTATGAAATATATTAGATATATAATTGCACATTCACATCTATATCCTACAATTTTACAGGCGCTTGATAAATTTCCTGGACATGGTATTCGCGTTTCACTAGATGTATATTTTAATAGACTGAGACCTCAAGGAGCTGATCTTTTTGGGACAGGATTTCATAAAGATTCATTACAAATGGGAGAAATATTTTATGTTAATTTAACATATCAGTCTGGTGATGCTGATATAATTGGACCTGAATTAATTCCTACTACTCCTGGATATTTTAAAGATAAAGGTGTAAATGAATCCTCTATAAATATCAGATTAAAAATTCCACCAAATGGCACCGTTGGATTTAATGACGAATACTTCGTTCATTCATCACCGGATGATAACAGACCAATTCCTGGGCAACAGATATTGTGTAGTACAGAACTACAAGATAGACATAAGCAATCTGGGATTTGTGTAGTGGATTATAGTAATCCAAGATGGAATCACCCAGATGTAAAACGAAATTTTATAAGATTATGGTGGAAACTGGTCCCACCGGATAAAATTCCAGGACCTGATTTGTTTTTTCGTGAAGGGGAATTATTATTAAATCAGACAACAAAAACTTATGTCGAGATGCTTGTGCAACAAAAAAAAATAAATATTGTAAAAATAACGTCTGAAAATATGGGTAGAGGAGTTGTTGATGCAATAACTAAAACAGCTTTTGAGATGAACATGTGTCACTTTGCTGGTGGATTTAAAAAACAAAAAAAAAAGAAGAAGCGTAATAATAAGACAAATAAAAAAAAGAAATTTTCTAAATCTAAAA
>Ga0115003_10000502_pt1 | contig 34489 bp, 34 predicted proteins | sample ArcticOcean_MG_C_7_FD_88736 | JGI IMG/M metagenome (GOLD analysis project Ga0115003, IMG submission 88736) | Marine microbial communities from western Arctic Ocean - ArcticOcean_MG_CB11_88 | ecosystem: Environmental > Aquatic > Marine > Oceanic | place: Arctic Ocean: Canada Basin | collected...
GTCAAAGCCCGCCGAGGTGGCGGCTTGGTGCTCGGCTTGCAGGGCCAAATGAATATGGTCGGCTTTGCGTTGGCTAATCTCAGTCATGCGGTTTTTTCTTCTTGATTTTGCTGGCCGTAAATAAAATCAACCAATAGCATATGGGGCACCGTCAGGGCGGCGAGGCCGATAAAGGTCAATTGTAACAGTGCTGGTGCCACAGCTGATACGGGTGCCACAGCTAATATGGGTGCCGAGCCACTGCTGGTCTGCCATAGAAAATAAATTGCTGCGGCCGCGTAGGCCAGCAGACTGTAAATTACCGCTTCCCGAGCACTCTGTTGACGCTGTTCTGGGACAATATTGCGCCAGATACGCTGCATATGACTGCGGCTGTGCCAGAGGCAAAAATACAGGGCAAAGCTCACCAGTGGTGGCAGCAGGTAGGCCAGGGCAATCAGCACTGTCAGACTCAGCAGCGATCTGCGCCAGCGCGGTTGATACAGACTGTAGATTCCGTAGGCGACTAGACAGGCTGCCCATGGCAACAGTAGCAGATTAATTTGTTTGAGCAGCCAGAGGCTGTTGTCGGCGCCCACCAATACGGCAAACAGCGGCTCTACGGCGGCGCTTTGTAAAATCGGTATGGCGATGACTACTAGACCGCCATGGGCAATCAGCGGCAGCCAGGTGGCTGGTGCTGAGGGCGGGCTGATATGGCGAATGTCGCTGGTGCCGAAATGCAGGGCTGAGATGGCCAGAAAGAAGATTAGGCTGGGTAGGGGATAGAGCCACCAGAGGCCGGCCACAGTCGCGGCGAGCACTAGGTAAATAATATGGAATAGCATCCAGGGCAACGGACCGCTGGGCCAGCCCACCCGTCGTGCCACTGCGCCATCGAGGCCGCCATGGGGCACGCCGATCAGTAGGATCGCGGCAATTGCCAACAGTGAGGCATTGGATAATAAAGCTAACTCAGGCACGGGATAGCTTCTGTGACAGTTGCTTGGCTGCTTGCTTTACAACCTGCTTTATAAAAGGGCCCTTGGGCATGGCGGCTATCACTCGCAGCCAGTCGTTGGCGGTTGCCTGGCCAAGCATAAAGCGTGCAAATTGGTCACCGTTTAACGCGTTGGCCATATTTATATACAGTGACACGGCGAGATCGGGACGACTGAGCAGCACGCCGTTAAAAATAGCATCCATGGCGGTGAGGTGGCTAGAAATCGGGGTGGGAACCGCCATATTGCCCTGAGCAATGCCCGCCGCCAGTTGGCTTATCTGCTGCTGGATATGTTGGAAGGCGTAACCTGAAGAGCGTCGCACTGCGCCGCTAGCCGCGCCAATGGTGGCGATCAATGGCTCTAGTTCTGATGAGGTCGACGGATCACTCTCCACAGTGCCCATGGGAATAACACCCATCTCTTCACCGATAATCTCTGCGATGTCAATATTATTGTCTCGCAGCCAACCTTTAATGGCATCGCGATACCAGTCTAGAGTTTCCATTCTGCCTGAAATCAGTGTGGATTCGATCAATAGATGATGATCAGAAAACGGCAGGGCATAGATAAAGTGCAGCCCTCGGGACTGATCCACGCGAAAGTCCATGAGTGTGGCCATATCGGGATCATTGATCGGCTCTTTGGTGAGGATTTGCCAGCCGAGAAAATGCTGTCGCAAGCTACTATAAGCCACTTTAGGCGGGCGGCTGTCATAGACGCTCTCGGCACTGAAGCTGCCTTTGCCGGTTTCAATAATGGTCTGCTTCTGTTGCCGGTGCAGATTGATAACCGAGTCCTCAATCATGCTTACAGGCTCGCGCAGCTGTGCGGCACAGTCGAGCAGGTAGTCTGCTGAGCTGAGGCTTAGGTAGTTGTATTGATTGCTGCTATGAACCACTCGGCTAGTTTCATCGATCAACTGCCAGCGGCGCCAGCGACCTTTTGTTGAATGGGCCAGTTGCTCCGCCTGTTGATCCAGTGCCCAGAGTGCCCAGCTGCAGTCACGCTGTGCAGCGGACTTGGGTTCAATCACCACTGTGGTCGGCGGGTTCTCTTGGGCTGCGAGCTTCGCTGCCAGCGTTAAGCCAGCATTGCCGCCGCCAATAATGGCGATATCAAAGTCACTCGACACCGGCTAATCCCTTTAAATGTTTGTGCAAGCTTGCCTCATGTTCAGGCACTTTTTTCCATCCCAGTCCCGATAACAGGTCAATCAAGCTGGTAATGCTGAGGCGCGCTTTGGTGAGTTTGTTCACCACTGTGCGGCCATACGACCATTGCAGTCCACTCCGTTTAAGCTTATGGCCAATCTGGCCGTAAACTCGCAGTGCCACAATAATCGAGAATCTACTGCGCCAGGGCAGCAGATGAATGCCTATCAAGGCGCTGGCGTAATATTGATCCGCCAACTCTAACAGCTGATTGATAGCAGCGGCCACTGGTATATGTGTGTCATTGGATGCGCGGGCTATATCCGCCGGACTTATCGACACGGCAAACCAGCTGGCGGGCAGATAGCGGCGATCCATCTTGCCGTCTTCGAGTACATCTCGGGCAATATTGGTGAGCTGCATGGCAACCCCCAAATCAATGGCGAAGGCATCGGCGCGGGCATGTTGGCAGTTGAGCACGCGGCACATCATCAACCCAACTGTACCAGCGACGGCGTGGCAGTAGCGCAGTAGTTCCGCTTCGGTTTCAAGTGCGGTGGGGTGCTGGTCCCGGAGCATGCCGTCGAGCAGTTCGCCGGCTGCGTTTAAGGGAATGTTGGATTCTGTGGCCAGGGCAATAAAAGCCTCGAGCTCGGGAATAGTTGCCACGGCGGGGTGCTGTGGGTCGGTTAACCCGGCGCGAATATCTTCCAGAGAGTCCAGTCGATGGGGCAGATCGCCGTCGGCTAGATCGTCGACAAAGCGGCAGAATTGATAGAGCCGTGCAGCGCGATCGGCTAACTCAGGGCCGAGAAACAAGCTGGCCCAATAAAACGATTTACCGTTTCGGGCGAGAACCTGCTTGGCCTGTGAGTTTTGCATTATTATCCGCCTGAACCTACCTCGACCCCGGTCAATAGTTCTTCAACCACCTTGGCTGAGCTGACGACGCCCGGCAGCCCCGCGCCCGGGTGAGTGCCGGCGCCGACAAAGTAGAGGTTGGAGATAGCGCGGTCGCGATTGTGAAAACGAAACCAGGCCGACTGCGTAAGGCGCGGTTCGATGGAGAAACCGGCACCGTGCATGGAGCGATAATCTTTGGCGAAGTCCTCTGGGGTCATCCAGAACACCTCTTCGATCACTGAGGAGAGTTCCGGCAATATGGTCTCTTCCAGTGACTGCACAATGCGATCGCGCAATTTTGGTCCTTCAGTTTCCCAATTTACATCACCGAGTAGATTGGGTACTGGGCAGAGCACATAAAAAGATTCGCAGCCCTCAGGTGCAAAGCTGGTGTCTGTGGCCGTGGGTCTGTGTACATAGAGCGAATAGTCTTCACTCATGGTTTTGTGATCAAAGATCTCGGTGAGCAATTCCTTAAACCTTGGCCCCATCCAAATACTGTGGTGTGCCACATCGGGATAGAGTTTGCGGGTGCCGAAATAGAGCACATAGAGACCCATGGAATACTGTTTTTTGATGGTCGGCATGCTGAAGGTTTTTTTCGCCGGCAGCAGATGCTTGTAACAGGTCTCGGGATCGCCACCGAAGACTACTATATCAGCGTCTAAGGTTTCTCCTGAATTCATTCGTACGCCAGTGGCGCGCTTGCCGTCGAGAATAATTTCATCCACATCGGCGCCGAACTGCGTTTTTATGCCCTGGCGGTCCATCAGCTTACCCAGCTCTTCAACCAGCTTGCCGGTGCCGCCCATACAAAAGAACACACCCCAGCGTCTCTCGAGATAATGAATCAGCGTATAGATAGCGGTGGTTTTAAAGGGATTGCCACCGACTAATAAGGGGTGAATCGAAAACGCCTGACGAATTAGTGGGTGCTTGAGATGGCTGTTAACCATCTGTGAAACGCTGCGATAGCACTTCAACATCAGCAGTGCCGGGATCTGTTTGACCATATCCCAGACCCGGGTGAAGGGGCGGTGCACTAGCTGTTTAAAACCTATGTCATAAACTCGCTTGGATTTTTCCAGCAGCTTCAGATAGCCATCGGCATCATCTGGATTAAAGCGGCGAATCTCGGTGAGGGTATCTTCAATGGAGGCGCGATAATCAAACTGGCTGCCATCGGCGAAGTGAAAGCGGTAAAACGGATCTAGGGGCACAAACTGCAAATGATCTTCGAGCTTTTCATCGAACAGTTCAAACAGCTCATCAAACAAAAAAGGTGCGGTGATAACTGTTGGGCCGGCGTCGTGGCGATAGCCGCCGAGCTCAAAAACCTGGGCGCGACCGCCGAGGCTTTGCAGGCGCTCCAATAAGGTGACTTCGTAGCCGAGTTTACGCAATCTCAGTGCTGTGGCTATTCCGGCGAAACCTGCTCCAATGACTACTGCTCTTTGTGCGTCCTGCTGTGGGGTTTGTGTCAAGCGATCTGCCCTTGGTGTTTGATGATATGAGTGTTGGTGGTCATTTGTTTAACTGAGGCGACCAGTCCGGCGCTAACCGACTGTAGTTGCGGTGGCACAGACAGAACCAAAAGCTCTGCTTGAAGCAGCCAATAATCAACCGATTGATTGGCCTGCAAAATAACATCACTAGTGGCTATACGTTTCTGCCAGTGACTCAGTTTACTCAGGTCATCAGACTGGTACCAGAGATTAAACTCATCGGCGCTGGGGCCCTGCTGAGCAAATAGACTGACCACTAAATTGGGCTTGCGGCCGTCGAGATCGCTGGAGCGGCGGCTTGAAGGAATAATGTCGTCGATATCGTTGCGACCCTGATAGGCCAGGCCACAAAATCCAACGAGTTTTTCAAGGCACTGTAGTTCTGTATTAAGCTTTTCGTTCTGTTCCGTATTCAAGCCCGCAGCAATGGCGGCACCTTTGATGGGAGCAATTAACAGTGGCGCGGTTTTGCCTTTGGCAATGCGCTGCCAGTCTTCTAGGTTAGCGCATTCACGCTGAGTAATATCGGAAATTTGACCGCTGCAAGTCTCTTGCATTGCCTGAGCTAGCAAAGCGACCAATTTACCCCCATGAATGGCATTTCTGGCGCCGAGCTCAAAGGCTTTGGCCACCATCCAGTCGCCGAGGCAGAGTGCCATATCAGCACCAAAGTGCTGATGGATACTCTCTTGACCCCGTCGGTGGGTGCTGGCATCGCTGATATCATCATGTATCAGCGAGGCATTGTGCAGCAGCTCGCAAGCCGCGGCCCAATGTAGATTGTCCTGTGGGTTTAGACCTAGGGATAGACCACTGGTCAGCGCAAGTTGCGCACGAAAAGACTTACCGGGATTTTGAAAGTGGTAGCGAGCAGCTGGTGCAAGTGTGCTCTGGGCATCGGGCATCTCTCGCTTATAGAGAAGCTCTAGCTCTGCTAAACCCCTTGGTCCGGTAGAAGCGTTCGTAGAAATATTTTTAAACGGTGTTGGGGACATTGTCAGTACCCTTATAATTTTTATATGCAGTTACTATTTTGTAACTTTAATGTTGTCGCTAATGTGCTGTCGCTTAGATGTTGTAGCTGGTGCGCTGTGCCTGCCGAATAAATTAGAGAGCGGCAGAGAGAGAAAGAGCCAGCAATGCTGGCCCTTTCAATTTTACACTCACTACTGGTTCAGCTTACTCTGAATCAGCTACTGCTGCTGCCCAGATAACTACACCGAAGGCAATCTTGTTCCAGAAGTCAGCTACGTTATAAATCACGTTCAGCATAACTGGATCTTGGCTTCCCATGAAGTAGCCGAAGAAGTAACCCAATGGGTAGATTGACCAACCGACAGTGACTAACAGAGTCATAGTCTTATAGGCTTTTTGGACGTTAGCGTTAGCTAGACCAGCATTGATCTGGCTTGCTTCACCTTTGAAGATTTCCCAGATAATGTAGAACCAAGCTGCCATTGATGGAATAAAGGCCATCTTCGCATCCATCCAACCAGCTTCACCAGCATAGCCGAAGCCGAGCATAACGATTGAACCGATCAGTAAGCGCCAGAAAACACCAGCTGGTACTTTAGTCACGGCAGACAGAATCAAGTAAAACTCGATCATCAGCAATGGCACAGTGAGTAACCAGTCGATATAGCGGAAGACTGTTGGAGAAGTACCAGTTGATACCCAGACGTCGCGCATATAGAAATAGTGCACTGCAGCGATCAGAGTAACCAAACCAGATACTGTCAGAGAAGTCTTCCACTTGCCCGCGACACGATCGCGTTCAATAAAGAAGAATGCTGTGGCAGCAACCAGGGCCATAGAAATCAGCCAAAAGGAAATGCCAACGGGATCGCTGGCGGTTAAGTTGTTTGTCATGTGTAACCCCTACAGTTAGATATTATTTTTATTATGGGCAGAGCATGTTTCTTATTATACGGAGAACGAGCTGTGCCCCATGAGCAGATTCTATTTTTTTATGTTTAGAAAAATCTGCGTGCATGAATGTATCGCTATTTTTAAAAAAGTGCAAATGTTAGCTGTCTAGCGTTTTATAGGGTTAAACAACGATTTTAATAATATACTCGACCAATAATAAAAATAAGAGACCAACATGATTCGATTTTATTTATCCATTTGTACTTTTTTTGTAGTTACTTTTATCTCTGCTTTTAGTGTTGCAGAGCACCATGGCGAAGCCGATAGCGGCGCTGATGGCAGTATACTGCCGGTCAGCTTAGAGGCTGAATATCCGCAGCCGCAATGGCAGATTAAAAACCCCGAAGAGCTGGGCGTTACAGGGGAGAAAGTCCAGCGTTTATTCGACCTATCTTTTGCTGATTCCGCCACTCAGGGGGTGGTGTTAATTAAAGATGGATTTCTGATTGGCGAGCGTTATGCAGAGGGTTTTGATAAGAATTCCTACGGCACATCCTGGTCTATGGCGAAAAGCTTTTATGCCTCACTAATTGGCATCTCGATTGACCGAGGGGAGATAAATAGCCTTGATGACAAGGTCGCCAGCTATCTAGACTACTTTGGTGACCAGCGCGCTGAAATTAGTATCCGTGACTTATTGGATATGACCAGCGGCTTAGAAATGCCCGACCACGAACATGAAAATATGTTTTTCTCTAGCGACCATTTAGCCTATGCCCGGGCTGTTGGAGTTGAAAAACCCGCTGGTGAAAAATTTGAATACAATAATGTTAACTCCATGTTGCTAGCGGAGATTCTGGAAGAGGCTACCGGACAGAAAGCGGATGTGCTGTTAAAGGAGCGGGTCTTCGATAAGATCGGCCTCACTGATGTGACCCTGTGGCAGGATAGTGTCGGAAATCCATTAACCTATTGTTGTGTCGATACCACGGCGCGACAGTACTCGCGCTTTGGTTTGCTGTTTGCCCGCAGTGGCAACTGGAATGGCGAACAGATTATTTCTGAGGATTATGTGAACCAAACTTTCTCCAAAGGTTGGGACGGACTCGAGAGTTCCGCCATAGAGCAAGACCGCGGCTACTCGCTGCACTGGTGGCTTTCACGCCATGACGAAGAGGCGGTGATTTTTAATGCCAGCGGCAAGTTTGGTCAGTATGTTTTTGTCGACAGAGAAAACGATATTGTCTTTACCCGTATTACTAAATATTACCCCACCGGCGGCTCGGTTCAAGACTGGGGTCTGCTGAAATACATTAACTGGATAGGCTCAGTGGATTTTCGCCTAAAAGCGGCGGCATGGCTTGATTCCATGGGGGTTGTAGAGATGAACAATTCCATCAAAACCCCGATCACCTATGAGAGTGGCACCTCAAAGGAATTTTTTGAAAACTACAATAAGATTATCGACGCCTTGGTGGATGTGAGTAAGTAGTCGGCAAATTTATAGGCCAGTTTTTAAAGCTGGTCTAAATTGTTCAGACAATAGTCGGCTCTTGCCACCAGAGCCTGCTTTACATCAGTGTCCATTTTATCCCAGGTGCGGTAGGCCATAGCAGTGCGCGGATTTCTTGAGAAACGCTCGCTGTGGCGCTGCATAAAGCCCCAGTACAAACTATTAAACGGGCAGGCGTTCTCGGTGAATCGCTCTTTGACACTGTAATGGCAGTCTTTGCAATAATCGCTCATTTTATTGATGTAGCTGCCACTGGCGGCATAGGGTTTGGTGGCGATTAAACCGCCGTCGGCAAACTGGCTCATGCCTCTGGTGTTCGGCATCTCCACCCATTCAATGGCATCTATATAAATGCCCAAATACCACTGATCTACTTGGTCCGGATCTATACCCGCCAGCATGGCGAAATTGCCGGTAACCATGAGACGCTGAATATGATGGGCATAGGCATAATCTAATGACTGATCAATGGCCTGTTTCATGCAGGCCATTTTAGTATTTCCGGTCCAATAATAATCCGGTAGATCCCGTTTCGCCTCGAAGCTATTGCGCTCGCCATAGTCAGGCATGTTTACCCAATAGACAGCGCGGACATATTCACGCCAGCCGAGAATCTGGCGCACAAAGCCCTCAACCTGAGCCAGATCTACACCACTGTCGGGTTCGGAAAAACGCTTTATCGCCGCATCGATAACCTGCATGGGATGAAGAATTTTACTATTGAGGGCAAAGGAAATACGCGAGTGGTAGAGACTCCAGCGTGATTCTCCCTGTTGGGTCATGGCATCCTGAAAGCGCCCAAAATTCGGCAGGCAGTACTCACAGAAAAAATCCAATAGTTGTAGGGATTGCTGGCGATTTACTGGCCACAATAAATCCTCCGTTGCACTGCCTAAGGTATCTATTTTGTGTCTTTGTATACGTTCTAGATAGTGGCCCACCGGATTGGCAAATAACAGCGGTTGTGGAACCTCGAGGATATCCGCGGCTTTTAATTTATTGCGGTTTTCACCGTCAAAATTCCAGCGCTCGCCGAGAGGCTCAGCACCGTCCATTAAAATATCAAAGCGCTTGCGCAGCTTGCGATAAAAGGACTCCATGCGATTGTGTTTGCCGACATTGATATAGCTGGCCAGCTCGTGATGGGTGAGTAAAAAATGTTCGCTCTCATGGCAGCTGACGGCAATGCCTAGCTCTAGGGTTTTCAACTGTTCCGCGAGACGATATTCATCCGGCTGCTGATATTCGAAGTGCTCAATACTGTGTTCGGTGCAGAGGGCCGCAATCAATTCATTGAGGTCGGCAAAATCCGCGGTATCGTCTAGTGTTAGATGCTTGACCTGATGTCCGGCCGCTTTAAGCGCATTGGCGAAACTTTCTATAGCGGCAAAAAAAGCGCAGACTTTTTGTACATGATGGCGCACATAGGAAGCTTCTTGATGGAGCTCGGCGATTAGATAAAGCACGCCGTCGTCCTGCTCTCTATACCAAGAGTGGCTGGCATTGAGTTGGTCGCCGAGAATAAGCCGCAGGCTGTGGTATTTTTTCATGGGTATGGCTACTTATTAATAAATGAATTTCTGGATGCAGCTTACCACGGCCCTAGATCGGCCAGTCAGCCGCATCCATAGAATCTAGAGGCTGTAGCGTTTGATCACCGGCCCAGCGCTGTACAAACTGCTTGTTGGGATCATAAATTTGCGCCTGTTTGTGTAAATCAAAACGGCGATGCCCTCGGGGATCAGCTCCCACGCCGGCCAGATATTGCCAGTTTCCCCAGTTGGAGGCGACATCGTAATCTACTAACTGCTGTTCCATATAAGCCGCACCGTGCCGCCAATCCAAACCCAGCTCATGGACAAAGCAGCTGGTGACTAATTGGCGACCGCGGTTGGAGAGATATCCGGTGGTATTTAGCTGCTTCATGCAGGCGTTAATCATCCCGTAGGGGGTGTTGCCAGCACACCACTTTTTAAACCGTTCGGGATAAAAGCTGGTGCTCGGTGAGGATGTTCCAATGCCGGAAAAGGCGAAAAGGCGCTGCTGGTGGCTGTGTCCGTACCATTGGAAATACTCCCGCCAGAGAAGCTCAAAGAATATCCAATAGGTTGAGTCATTGGCGCCTGCCCGGGCTTCATACTGTTTTAGCTGCTGGACAATGCGTCGCGGCGAGAGGCTGCCATTGGCCAGCCAGGGAGAAAACTTGGTGGAGTAGTCCATGCCGTCGAGACCGTTGCGGGTCTGTTTGTAACTGCTGGCGAGGTTCTTGGCGAAGTAGCCTTTAAGATGCTCTTCTCCGGCACTGGCGCCGCCTTTAAACAATGCTGGTGCCTGGTCATTGGCGCTTGAGGGAAAGTGTTTCCGCCAAACCGGTTGCCAGGCCATATCCGCTACCAGCGCGGGGGGCGGCAATCTGGTCGGTGCATCCAAGGGGGCGCTGATAACAGCATCCAGGTCCATCTTTTCCACCAGCTTGCGGAATTTCGAAAAGCTCTCGGGCAATTGATCGATGCTGAAGGGCAACTGAGAGGGATCAAACAACGTATGGGTATGGCTCTGGGTAAACTGGAGCATGGAATAGCGCTTGCTCAGAGTGCTCCAGATACGCTTTTCATGGCTGCCCACATGGTTGGAGTTGTAAAGGTGCGAGACATTGTGCACCGTAATCAGCTGGGCAATGGCTTCCAGCGGCGACTGCATGCGAACGATTAGCTTCTGACCATATTGGCTGAGCTGGCTGTCCAGGTCTTCTAGGGCTTCAAATAAAAACTCCCGTCGTCGCGGCGATAGCTTGGCCGGCTGCTGCCAGCCGGGCCCGCCACTGGCGGTCTCCACGCAATAGAGGCAGATCAACTTGTCCACTTCAGTGGCGGCTTGCAGTAAGGCGGCATTATCGTCCGAGCGCAAATCATGGTTAAACAGGAAAAGACCGATTTTTTGCATACTGAACTATCTCGACGTTGAGGGGTAATAAACTAAGTGAATCAGGCTTTTAAATACGCTGGGCGGGTTGATTTAGACTTATCAAAAGGCCGGTTAGAATCATCTAAATTACCCTGCCTCGCGTAGCATTATGTAGCAAATAAAACATATTCACTGAAGAGTAAAAGCGAATTTATGTCTGACCAATCCTCAACAGCCGCGGCAAAATATAACCTCACATCACTGCTAGGGGATCTCGGTTCACTGCCGTTTATTCTTTTGGTGGGACTGATGGCGAATGCCCATTTTAGTGACCCGGGATTGCACAGTGCGGCTGTACTGGGTCTCTATGCCCCCTATGTGTTTATTGCCTACAGCGCTGTTATCCTGAGTTTTTTGAGTGGTGCGCTTTGGGAACGGGAGCGGGAACGAAGCAGATTGGCCGAGCCCAATAGTCTGGCATCAGTGACTATTCTGTTTAGCAATTTTATCGCCCTCAGTGCCTGGGCCTGTTTGCTGTTAATCTATGTGGCGCCGATTTTGACGATCTTTGCCGTCTGTCTGCTGATGGCGGGCTTTTTAAGCTTGCTCTGGGTCGAACGCCTGACCGGAGCGGCGGAGCTGATTGGCAGCAGCTATTGGTCGATGCGCTTACGAATCACAATTTTAGTCCTGTTGTTGCACGCGCTGGTCGCGGCACTGATGCTCGGAGAGTTATCAATATGACCGAATCTTTACAGCCTGAGCTCACCATCTTTTACGACGGCGGCTGCCCCCTCTGTGTCTCGGAGATGCGTCACCTGAATCGCCGGGATACAGAGCACAAAATTGCCCTGCAAGATATTCATGCCGAGGGTTTTGCTGAAACCTTTCCCCATATTGACCCAGTGCGCGCAGATCAGATTCTCCATGGCCAGCTGGCTAATGGTGAGATGATTTATGCCTTGGATGTGACCTATGAAGCCTGGGCGCTAGTGGGCAAGCGTCATTGGGTTGCGATACTGCGCTGGCCAGTGGTCAAGCAGGTATCCCATCAGGTCTATCTGTTTTTTGCCAAGCACCGTTCGCGGATCTCGAAATCATTAACCGGCAGCGAACGCTGTGAAGTCTGTGAGATTAAGCGGGGCGAGGTATGAGTGATGTAACTGAAGGCACTGCGGCGCTGGTGCTGGGTGCCAGCGGTGGGCTGGCTCAGGCGATTATCGGTGAGTTAATGGCCGATGCCGACATAGATACCGTGATTGCTGTGAGTCGAAATGCTGCGCCGGAACATTTCTCTAATGGCTCTGTGACGCCGATGTGGATCGAAACCGAGTACAGCGAGCCAGCGATGGCCGCGGTGGTTGAGCAGTTGCAGTCTTTTGCCGGGCGCATCACCCGAGTCGTGATCTGTCATGGCATTCTGCACAGTGAGACATTGTGGCCAGAGAAGCGCCTCGAGGATATTAGCGCCGAGTCACTGCAAACCGTATTTCAAGCCAACACTGTTGTACCTGTGCTGTGGTTGAAATTGCTGCACCGTTTATTAAAGGGTAAGCAGCGCTGTGTTGTGGCTGCCCTCAGTGCCAGAGTCGGCAGTATTGGCGACAATCATTTAGGCGGCTGGTATGCCTATCGCAGTTCCAAGGCGGCGCTGAATATGATGCTGCGCACCCTGTCCATTGAATATGGGCGGCGGGTGAAAAACGTCAAAATTATTTCCTTCCATCCGGGGACTACTGATACGGCATTATCCAAGCCGTTTCAGGCTTCAGTGCCGTCGGATAAATTGTTTACCCCAGAGTTTGTTGCCGAGCGATTGTGCGGAATTATGGCTGAGGCCGAGATCGATGGGCAGCTCTCTTATTTGGATTGGGACAATAAATCGATTCCTTGGTAGGGTCGCGACAATTGGTACACTGTTGTCCATTCGGTGGGCAACAGCAGGTTAAGCCATGCACGTTCAAGTGAAACCCCTCAATCAATACCCCTGGTACATTCGTCCATTTTTCTGGAACCAGAAACGCAAATATGGCGCGGTGCTCGATCCCGGTCGTCTCTGGGGACGTTCGCCAAAATTGTTTGCCAGTGTGGCGCTTATGTATGGGGTGCTGGATCGTAAACACTCACCTTTAAGCCCAGTGCTGCGCTCATTGGTGACGGTGCGGGTCTCTCAGGTGAATGACTGCCATTTCTGTGTCGATATCAACTCAGCCACTCTGGCCCAGCGCACTGGCTCCATGGATAAGATGCTTACTCTCAGTGATTGGCGCAATCAGGATCTGTTTAGCGAAGAGGAACGGGTTGTTCTCGAGTATACCGAGGCGGTGACCTATACCGATGGCGTGGTTAGTGCGGAGTTAATGACAAGGTTGCGCAGGTTTTACGATGATGAGGGGATAGTCGAGCTGACCGGGTTGATTGCCTTTCAGAATCTCTCGAGCAAATTTAATAATGCGCTGGATGTGCCGGCTCAGGGCTTTTGTCCGATAGAGAAATAGGCTGTTTGTTACGGGCCATTATTTACGGGCTAAAAGTTGATAACTAATCTCCAGCCTGTCTTCGACTTTTAATAAGCCATTAAATACCGAGAACGGCTCTACGCCGAAATCGGTCTGCAAGATCGCGAAGCTGCCGCTAATCACAAAGCTATTACTGCTGGGCTGAGCCACTGCCATGATTAACTGTTGCTCTTGAAAGATGCCGTGTAAACCAATGTTAGTCGCAACCGGCTGTCCATCCATAACCCCAGCGCAATCTAGACTCTGCAATTGTACAAAGGGAAATTCCTCCGCTTCCAAACTGATCAACATATTGGTTTTGGTGCCAGCAATATCTTTTTCACTGGGGGTGGTGACCAGGCTGGCCTGATCTCGCAAAACCGGATCATCAACAATTAGTTGATTTAGCGGGGCATAGAAATCGGCTCGACAACTGTTATCGTCCCCCAGTAATAGATACCCCTGAATATCCCGACTGGCGACTATATGGTCGTGACCGAACTTAGCCATAGCACCGCCACGGAGGACCTTGATGCGCACTATTGAATTGGCACTGTCGACTTTGTACAGACTGCTCTGTGGATCTGGGTTGGCGTAGATAGCGGTTGGGAAATTTGCCGGTCGCTGGGGTGCGGTGGATTCTTCCCTCTGCACCGAACAGGCGGTCAATAAGCTAGAGGCGAGTAATGCAGTGGTGATAAGCTTTTTAATTGTGCGGCTCCTGAAGCTGTCTCTGCATCACAACCGTAAAGCCAACACTGACATCAATGCCAATCTGGTCGCCGCTGGACCAGTCGCCAATGCCAATAGAAAAGTCGCTGCGCTTTAAAACTAGCTCGCCACTCATGGTGGCGCGATCTGGATTCTGAGTGTCGGGCTGCCAGTCAAAGGGCACATTGACTGGTTCGGAAACGCCTTTTAAATTTAAACTTCCCTCGGCGATAAAGTTTTCCTTTGAACTGCGCTCAGCGCCATAGCTATCAATCACCAAGCTGTTACTGCTAAAAATGGCTTCACCAAAGCGGCCAGTATCAAACCAATCGACTCCGGCAATTTCGCTGTTCAGTTCATCGTCGCTCATATCGGCGCTGCCAATAGCCACTTTCACCAGCAGCTTTTCAGCGGGACTGTAATCCACAGAGAACTCAGTAAAGCGCCCTTCAATGGGCAGACCTTGAAAGGTGACTTCATAGTTGAGTTGACTGTCAGTGAGCACTGACTGCCACTGATCAGCAGAGCTGGAGTGGCAGATTAAAAAACAGCTTGGTAGGATCGCTTTAAGGTAATATTTCATCAGTTTAAAACCACATGCGTTTTAGCACAGTATCGCGAAGTTTAAAGTGATGCCACAGGGCTGCACCAATATGCACGCCTAAGACTACTAGCAGCAGTATCACCGATACTTCGTGAACCTCTTCGGCAATTTCTTTTAGCGCTTTATCGGGGCCGGTTAGTGCTGGCAACTGCATAATCCAAAACCAATTGATTGGGCGATTGGCTGCGGAGGACATGATCCAGCCGCTGAGTGGCAACACTAACATTAGGCCGTAGAGCAAACTGTGGCCGAGGTTGGCCAGGCGTCGCTGGATAAAACTGGCGTCTGGCAGGGTCGGGATAGAACCGGCCATGCGCCATAGCAGGCGCATAATCGCCAGCATCAATATAAGAATGCCAAAGGACTTGTGCCAGCCAAACAGCTCGAGTTTCAGCGGAGAATTGGCTAGGTCATCGGCATAAAAGCCGAGGGGAATTTGAATTAAAATTAGCAGCGCCGTGAACCAGTGCAGTAGCTTGCTCGGCCAGCCCCATTGTTGCTCTGTATTGCCCATACCCATAAGAATCTCCCTTTGGTTATCTGTTCTGTCCTGTTTGATTATCAGCTCAAATTTGGGCTATGTAAAACAATCAAAAGCGATTACCTCAATCTGCTACTATAGCGCCCTTAAATTCGACCACACAAGATGCCACCATGGCCAACGAAACTCTCTTGATCTGCGAAATTGTTGATTTGATTCACGACGGCCGCGGTGTCGGTCGTCCCGACGGTAAGGCCTGCTTTATCGACGGCGCGCTGCCCGGTGAAACGGTTGAGTTTCGTCGTCACAATGAGAAGCGCAATTACGATGAAGCTCATGTGCTCAAAGTGGTCTCGGCATCCCCGTGTCGCGTCGATCCTCTGTGCAAACATTTTCCTCGCTGTGGCGGCTGCACCCTGCAGCATCTCGAGCACGGCGCGCAGATAGGCTTCAAACAGCAGCAGCTGATGGATAGTTTGGAACGTGCCGATCTATTACCCGAAATTGTTTTACCCGCATTGAGTGCCCCTCAGTGGGGCTATCGCCGCCGCGCGCGCCTCGCCGTGCAGCGGGCCAAAGACGGTCAAATTATGGTTGGCTTCCGCAATGCCGGTAGTCGCCGTATCGAGCCGATTACGGAATGTCATGTGTTGGTCGAGCCGCTGCCTGCAATCGTTGCCGCGCTGCCAGCTTGGATGGTTAATTTTCCTACCGGGATTCGCCTCTCTGAGGTTGAATTGCTGAGTGCCGATAACGCCGTGGCTATTGCCATCGAAGCCAGTCGTGTGCCCTCCGCTGGCGAGCGTGAAGCCATGTTAGCTGAGCTGACTTTTACCGATGCCCAGCTGTGGTGGAAAACTGAAAAGCAGACCGCCTTTAAACGTATTGATGGGGGCGATGAACCTTTAAATGTCGCGCTCACTGATAGCATTCAGTTGCAAGTAGAGCCCGGGCAATTTGTTCAGGTTAATGGCGAGATTAATCGCCAGATGATTGATCAGGTATTGGACCTGGTGCGTAAGACTACCTCCGAAAGAGACTCTGTTGCGGTGGATCTATTCTGTGGTTCGGGTAATTTTTCCCTGCCCCTGGCGGCTGAGTTTGATCGGGTGATCGGTATCGAAGGGCTCACCGAGTTGGTGGAAAAAGCTCAAGAGAATGCCCAGCGCAACAATATTACTAATACAGAATTTGTCGTCTCGGATCTGAGCAATTGGACCGGCATGCGAAAAATCAAAGGCAAAGTTGATCTGGTGCTACTGGATCCACCACGAAGCGGGGCCGCGGGTGTTATGCCATGGGTTGTCAAAACCAAGGCCAAGCAGGTGATTTATATTTCCTGCCACCCCTCGACTATGGTTCGCGACCTTAAAGTGCTGGCCGAAGCCGGTTATAAAATGAAGGTGGCTGGGGTGATGGATATGTTCCCTCACACCGCTCATGTGGAAGCCATTGCGCTGCTAGAAAAATAGGTTGTCGGGTGAGGTTTAAGCTGTTAGCTGAATACGCTTTCGGTTAAACTTCCCCTCTTTTTTAAATCCGGTCTGCACCTGCTGGATTGACAGGCTATATATACAATTTGAAATTTAACCGCCACCAGCTATGGGAACGTCATAACCATGTTTGATAAAAACCAGACTATTGAGAATTTTGATGCCGAGGTATGGCACGCCATGCAGCAGGAAGATCAGCGTCAAGAGCAGCACATTGAACTGATTGCCTCTGAAAACTACACCAGCCCGGCGGTTATGGCAGCTCAGGGTGGTCAGATGACCAACAAATACGCTGAGGGTTATCCCGGCAAGCGCTACTATGGTGGTTGCGAATATGTTGATATCACTGAGCAGTTGGCGATTGATCGTCTAAAAAGCCTCTACGGCGCAGCCTATGCCAATGTGCAGCCACACTCTGGCTCTCAGGCAAACAGTGCGGTATTTCTGGCGCTGATCAAAGGTGGCGACACTATTTTGGGCATGAGCCTGGCGGACGGTGGTCACCTGACTCACGGTTCCAAGCCGAGCTTTTCTGGCAAGCTCTACAATGCCGTCCAGTATGGTCTTAATAATGACACTGGTCTGATCGATTACGAGCAGGTTGAAGCTCTGGCTATTGAGCACAAGCCGGCAATGATTATCGCTGGATTCTCAGCTTACTCCGGAATTATGGACTGGGCGCGCTTCCGCGAAATCGCCGACAAGGTCGGTGCCTATCTGATGGTTGATATGGCGCACGTCTCTGGTCTGATCGCCGCGGGTGTTTACCCGAACCCAGTGCCACATGCTCACGTGGTGACTTCTACTACGCACAAAACACTGCGTGGCCCACGTGGCGGCATCATCATTACCAATGACGAAGCTGTGGCGAAGAAATGTAACTCTGCCGTTTTCCCTGGTGGACAGGGCGGCCCGTTGTGTCATGTGATCGCGGCCAAGGCAATTGCCTTTAAAGAAGCAGCCAGCCCCGAGTTTGTTGAATATCAAAAGCAGGTTGTGGCCAATGCTAAGGCTATGGCAGCGACCTTTATGAAACGTGGAATTGATATTGTTTCTAAGGGCACCGAAAACCATCTGATGCTTGTGAGCCTGATTGGTAAAGAGTACACAGGTACAGACGCTGACCGCGCCATGGGCGAAGCCTTTATTACGGTCAACAAAAACGCTGTTCCCAATGACCCGCGCTCACCTTTTGTGACCTCTGGTTTGCGAGTGGGTACGCCCGCTATTACGACTCGCGGTTTTGGCATTGACGAGACTGTGCAGTTGACTGAGTGGATGTGCGATATTCTCGACAGTCTGGAAAACGGTACCTCTGAGCAGGTTATTGCTGAAGTTAAAGCCAAGGTATTGGAAGTCTGTGCCCGTTTCCCTGTCTATGGTTAGTCTCTGATTATCGGCTAGTCATAATTAGCCTGTAATGAGCGAATCAAAAAAGCCCTGTTTACTACAGGGCTTTTTTGTTTTTAACTGGGGCCGCTAATAATAAAAAAACAGAGGCATCACCTTGAGCGATAAACCCGCAGATAGATTACGTAACGCCGCGACGGTTCTGATTATGCGCCAGGCTGAAACAGGCATGGAGATATTGCTGCTGCGCCGTAATGCCAAGTTAGTCTTCGCTGGCGGTGCCTGGGTGTTTCCCGGCGGTGCCGTGGATCAGGCTGATGTTGATACTAGTGGGCTAGAAGACGAATTGCAGACCGCCCAAACCGCCGCAGTGCGAGAATCTGCGGAAGAGTGTGGTTTGATTTTGAACGCAGAACAGCTGGTGCATTTTTCCCACTGGACCACCCCGGAAAAATTGAAGCGCCGCTTTGCCACCTGGTTTTTTGCCGCGGTGGTAGCCGATGCGGATTCAACGGTGGTGATTGATGATGGCGAGATTCACGATTTCCAGTGGTTAAATCCCACTCAGGCGCTGGCAATGCACGATGCCGGTGAGCTGGATATGATGCCGCCCACCTATATGAGCATCAAGTTAGTGGATCAGTTTGTTAGTGCCGATAAAGCCTTGGAAAGCCTGCGCCATTTTGAACCTTACTGGGTCACTCCACGATTCGCTCGGGATGAGGAAATAGGTGTATTACTCTATCCAGGAGACGCCGGTTATGAGGCACAAAATGGCTCTCTTGCGGGCCCTCGACATCGCTGCATAGTCAGCGATCAGGGTGTCAGTTATATTCACTCTGGTGATGATGTAGGAATAGCGGCTATGGATAAGCCACAATAGCTTTCAGAGCATTATCTTGTGTTAGAATGGCGCCCCTTTTTTTCGATCTAAAGCCATGTATTGTCCCTTTTGCAAAGCTGATGACACCAAAGTCGTGGATTCGCGTCTAGTCGCCGACGGTGGTCAGGTTCGTCGACGTCGTGAATGCCTTAGTTGCAGTGAACGTTTTACCACTTACGAAATGGCCGAACTGGTTATGCCGCGAGTGATTAAGACCGATGGTACCCGCGAGCCCTTCGATGAGAACAAGCTGCGCGCCGGTCTCCAGCGCGCCTTGGAAAAACGTCCGGTATCCATAGAACAGATCGAAGTTGCGCTGACCCAGATAAGACATTTTCTTCAGGTCACCGGTGAGCGGGAAGTGCCCTCACGAATAATAGGTGAAGCGGTGATGGGCAAACTGCGCGAGTTGGATGAAGTTGCCTATGTGCGCTTTGCCTCGGTGTACCGCAGTTTTCAGGATCTCAGTGAATTCCAGGATGAACTCAATCGTTTAAATGCATTGAAGCCCACTGAGGCGGAAGATTGATGGCCTACTCTGTGGCGGATCGTGAATATATGTCTCGCGCCTTGGAGCTGGCTGCCCAGGGTCGTTTCACCACGACGCCGAATCCCAGCGTTGGCTGTGTGCTAGTTGTTGATGGCGAGATTGTTGGCGAAGGTTACACCCGTCCTGTCGGCGGTAATCATGCTGAAATAGAAGCGTTGAATGCTGCTTCAAGTGCTGCAAGAGTAAAAGGCGCGACGGCCTACGTCACCCTCGAACCTTGCAGTCATAAAGGCAAGACCGGTCCCTGTGTTCAGGCACTTATAGATGCGGGTATCAGTCGCGCGGTTATAGCCTGCGAAGATCCCAATCCCAAAGTTGCCGGTGAGGGTGTTAAGTTACTCCAAGATGCCGGTATCGAAGTCGCCTGCGGTCTCTATGAAGATCAGGCGCGAGAATTAAATAAAGGTTTTATTAAACGCCATGAACAGGGACTGCCCTGGGTTGTGGTCAAGATCGCCGCCAGTCTCGATGGCCGCACCGCCATGGCCAGCGGTCAGAGTCAGTGGATTACCACACCGGCATCGCGCAAAGATGTGCAGCGTTTGCGCGCCGCCAACTGCGCCATTATTACAGGAATTGGCACTCAGCTGATGGATGATCCCTCGCTGAGTGTGCGCATTACTAATGCAGATGTTGGTGTTGAAGACAGTTTGCGCCAGCCTCTGCGAGTGGTGGTGGATAGCAAATTACAGATGAGTCCCGAGGCGCGTATGTTTGCCCAGCCCGGTGACACTCTGATTGCCACAACGGATGGCCCAGAGCAGCGTGAAAAAGCGCTGGCTCTTGAAACTGCTGGAGCCGTGGTTGTGTTTTTGCCGGCTCGCGATGGCCACGTGGATCTCTATGAATTATTGCTCGAACTAGCGCGCCGTGAATGTAACAGCGTCATGGTTGAAGCTGGTGCTGGATTAGCCGGCGGTTTTGTCGCCGAAGGGCTGTTGGATGAGTTGGTTTGCTATTGGGCGCCGAAGTTATTTGGCAGCGATGCGCGGCCGATGTTTGAGTTGCCCATTCAGACCATTGACGCTCATTTGGCGCTGGCAGTAAAAGATATGCGCCAGATTGGTGAGGACATCCGTATTACTCTAAGGCCGGATAAAGACTACTGATTTTAGGGCCATTGCAATGGGCCTAAAATCATCCTGAGAGAGCGGAGCGAACCGAAGGATCTCCTGCGGGATTGCAGAGGGCAAGGCAGTACATCGAGGAGATCCCTCGACTACGCTCGGGATGACAGGGCACTTGTCCGGGATGACTCCATACACTGTCATCCTGAGCGAGCGAAGCGAACCGAACCGAAGGATCTCCTTCAGGGTTGCAGCGAGTAAGGCAGTACATTACGTAGATCCCTTGGCTACGCTCGGGATCTCAAAATTGATATTGGGCAGATGCTAGAACAGAGCTCATTAACAAAGATTTAATTAACACAGGCTAAAGATATGTTTACAGGAATCATCAGTGCCCTCGGGGAACTCACTAACCTCGAACCCCGCGGCGGCGACGCCAGACTGCACATCAATGCCGGCAATTTAAGCATGGCTGATGTCCAACTCGGCGACAGCATCGCTTGCAACGGCACCTGCCTGACCGCAGTGGAACTCACCGACAACGGTTTTATCGCCGATGTCTCAGTAGAGACCCTGACCCTGACTACCACCGGTAACCTAAAACTCGGTAGCCGCATCAATCTGGAAAAAGCCATGCAGGCCACAGATCGTTTCGGCGGCCATATAGTCTCCGGACATGTGGATGGTATGGGCGAAGTCGTCTCGCTCCACGAAGACGCCCGCTCATGGCGCTTTCGTATTCGCGCACCCCGCGAGTTAGCCAAATACGTTGCACACAAAGGTTCGATCACTGTCGATGGCACCAGCCTCACAGTCAATCATGTGGACGGCGCTGAATTCGAACTCAATATAGTGCCCCACACCATGGTTCACACAATTATGGGCGATTATCAGGTCGGCACTAAAGTAAACCTTGAGGTTGATCTAGTTGCCCGTTACCTTGAGCGCCTATTGCTCGGTGACAAGGCCGCAGACAGCGCTGAGTAGAAAGCAGGGCGCTATTAAGTAAGCCAAAGACGATTAAACCAAAAGCTAAAAAACAGTCCAGATTGGAAGAGAATAATAATGGTACTCAACACAATAGAAGAGCTGATTGAAGATATCCGTCAGGGCAAGATGGTTATTTTGATGGATGACGAAGATCGTGAGAATGAAGGCGATCTGGTGATGGCTGCGCCGATGGTGCGCGCCCAAGACATTAACTTTATGGCCACTCACGCCCGCGGACTGATCTGTTTGACCCTGCATCAAGATCGCTGCAAACAGTTAGAACTGGCGATGATGGTTAACTCGAGCCAGAACAACGCCAGCCACGGCACGCCGTTTACGCTGTCCATTGAAGCGGCCGAAGGTGTTACCACCGGTATTTCTGCGGCGGATCGCGCCCGTACAGTGCAGGCTGCTGTTGCTAGCAGTGCTCGCCCGGAAGACATAGTTCAGCCAGGCCATATTTTCCCGCTTAAGGCTCAGCCCGGCGGCGTACTCAGTCGCGCAGGTCACACCGAAGCTGGCTGTGATATGGCGAAAATGGCCGGCTTTGAACCTGCTGCTGTAATCGTTGAAATTATGAACGAAGACGGCACCATGGCCCGTCGCGATGATCTGGAAGTCTTTGCTCAGAAACACGATCTGAAAATCGGCACAATCGCCGATTTGATTCATCATCGCCTAGTGACTGAAAAGACTACCACTTGCATAAGCGAGCGTGAAGTAAGTACTAGCTACGGTGATTTTACTCTAAAAACCTACCATGACGATGTGCACGGTGAAAAACACTTTGCGTTGGTGATGGGCGATGTGAGCGGTGACGAGCCGGTCTTGGTGCGTGTGCATACCAACCGATCAGCTCGTGATTTGCTCGCCATTGAAGATTCCAGCACCTTTAAAAGCTGGTCATTTCACAAGGCCCTTGAGCGCGTCGCCACCGAAGGTCGCGGTGTAGTGGTGTTGCTCTATTACCCCGAATCCTCTGAAGATATTGATCGCAGTATTGAGCAGATTCTCAATCCAGGTCAGGCACGCGGTCAGCGCGCCAGCGAAGTGGTTTATCAGCAAGTCGGCACCGGATCGCAGATACTACGCGATCTTGGCATTCAAAAGATGCGTCTGATGAGTGCACCGTTTAAATTTACCGGTATCTCCGGCTTTGATCTCGAAGTCGTCGAGCATGTCGACTACGAATAATCACAGGAACAGAACATGAGTGAATATAGACCCGAAGAGGGAAGTTTTAATATCGGTAAAGTGCGCATCGCGGTTATCGCTGCGCGCTGGAATGCCGAGATCACCGATGGTCTGGTAGAGGGCGCGGTGCGCGCCTTTGCCCGTCACAATATCGACGGCGATGCGGTGGATGTGTTTCGTGTACCGGGCGCTTTTGAGCTGCCACTGGCCAGCCAACGAGCTGCTCGTGCTGGGCGCTATGATGCAGTAGTGGCCCTGGGCTGTGTGATTCGCGGTGATACTCCGCACTTTGATTATGTCTGCTCGGAAACCACTAGAGGTATAGGTCATGTGTCATTGACCGAAGATCTGCCTGTCGCCTTTGGTCTGTTGACCACGGACAACCTGCAGCAGTCTCTGGACCGCTCCGGTGACAGCCATGAGAATAAGGGCGAAGAAGCCGCCCTGACAATCCTCGAATTACTGACCGTATTTAAGCAAATCCAAGGCGCCGAATAGATGTCAAAACCAAAAATGCGCCAAAAAGCTCGCCGACTTCTCGCTCAGGCGCTGTATTCCTGGGATGTGGGCAAGACCGACCTGATTGATATCGAAGCTGAATTTCATGGTGATAACAATATGGCCACGGTGGACACTGAACTGTTTCATGAGATTTTGTTTGGTGTTCCGAAAAACCTGACTGAAATCGATGCCGCCTACGACTTATATTTAGATCGCAATCAGGATCAGTTGGATCCGGTTTCACGGGCTATATTGCGCCTCTCAACTTATGAGATGCTCTACCGTATCGATGTGCCTTATAAGGTTGTGATTAACGAAGGCGTTAATCTGGCGAAAACTTTCGGTCCGACAGATGCGTTTAAATATATTAACGGTATTCTCGATCGTGTTGCTATTGCTAAACGCAGTATTGAAGTGGCTGCTAATAAGCGCGCTTAGGATATATTTCTGGAGTGCGACAGCGTAAATAAAACAATAAGAGCTTAGAGAGGATTTAACCTGTCTGACCATCGCCATCAACCCAGCGAATTTGAACTGATCGCTGGCTATTTCGCCGACCTCACCGGCCAGTCCGGTGTGGCGCTGGGTATTGGTGATGATGCTGCTCTCCTCAATGTAACTCCAGGACAGCAGTTGGCCATGGCCAGTGACACTCTCGTGGCTGGTGTCCATTTTCCCGAAACTGCCAGTGGCCGACAGGTGGCTACCCGCTCGCTCTGCGTCAATCTCAGTGATATGGCCGCCATGGGCGCCAACCCTCGCTGGTTCACCCTTGCCCTAACCCTACCTAGCGATAAAGCCAATGCTGAGTGGTTAGCGGACTTTAGTGCCGGTCTGGCTGATATCGCAAAACAACATAATGTGGCATTAGTGGGCGGCGACACCACCAGTGGACCTTTAACCCTGACACTTACCTTAGTGGGTGAGGTTCCGGTTGGAGAGGCTTTAACCCGCGCTGGAGCCTGTTCCGGAGACAGTATCTTTGTAACCGGATATCTTGGTGATGGGGCTGCTTCCTTAGCAGCTATAGTTTACGATAATAGTATCCATAGAGACAGTAATCGCTTACTTCAGCGATTTTATTGCCCAGAGCCACAGATAAAGGCGGGCTTAAAATTACGCACTATGGCTAGTGCCTGCATAGATATTTCTGATGGACTTATGGCGGACCTGGGGCATATCTGCAAGGCCAGTGGCGTAAATGCTGTGATTCAAGCCGATCAGTTGCCGATCGCTGCGGAGGTACGAGGTCTATCGCCATTGGATGCCTTGGAGTGGGCACTCTGTGGTGGTGATGACTACCAACTCTGTTTTACCGTTGCGGCTGATAAGCTGGCAAAAGTCGAAGCATTAATTGAGCTGGGTGAATTGGATGCCTGCCGAATTGGCACCATTAACCCAAGCGACGAATCAATTAATGCGGTATCGGTGATTGATAAAAACCATAGATTATTAACTGTTGAAAAACTGGGGTATAACCATTTTGGCCACTAATCCAACATTTGCTCAACTGCTGCGCTCGCCCACTCTTATGCTGGCCTTTGGGTTTGGCAGCGGTCTATCCCTGAAAGCACCGGGCACCATGGGCACTTTGGCGGCGATCCCGCTCTGGTGGCTGTTGGCGCAACTACCTCTAACCAGCTACTTAATCTTGGTCTTAATTGCGGCAGTAGTGGGCATCACGATTTGTGGTCGCGCCGCGGATCAGATGGGTGTCCACGATCACGGTGGCATCGTCTGGGACGAGTTTGTCGGCTTTTGGATTGCGATGGCGGCGCTGCCAGTCACCTGGACCTCGGTGATTCTGGGTTTTGTGCTGTTTCGGCTGTTTGATATTTTGAAACCCTGGCCGATTAGCTGGCTGGATAAGAAAGTCTCTGGTGGTTTCGGCATTATGATCGACGATGTGATCGCCGGTCTCGCCGCCGCCGCAGTGATCTATTTTCTCGATTATATGGGCTATATAGGTCTTAATCTCTAAGCGTTCTATATTTATCTTGTCTATACTTTTGCTTCACTAAAACGGCTTTTAAGGGAATTTAACAGCCGTACAACTGAAGGAAAAGTCCCCCGTGAAAAGGAAGTTACTGCCGCTAGCAATTGTTGGCGCCGCTGTTGTTATCTCAATTGCCATGAACCTTCTCAAACCCGCCCCAGTAAAAGCTGAAGCTCCAGACACGGCCATTGCCGTTAAAACCCTTATCCTGCAAAGAACTCAGGCGGTTCTTTCGGTTGAATCTCAGGGTACAGTTGCCGCGCGTACGCGCACATCACTGATTTCTGAAGTCTCTGGTCGAGTGTTAAAAGTCTCTCCGAACTTTGTTGTGGGCGGCACCTTTAATCACGGCGATCTGTTGCTCGAGCTGGACCCCACTGACTATGAGGTGGCGCTGCAGCGAGCCAAAGCTAATCTAATCAGCATGAATGCCCAGCTGACCTTTGAGCGAGCCCGTGCGGTGCAAGCAGAAAAGTAATGGGGCATGACCGATCGCCCCGCCGAAGAAGCGCCACTCTTAGCCCTCCGTAAACCCTACCTAGAAGAAGCGCGCGCCAATCTATTGCAGGCAGAGGCCGAGGTAAAACAAGCGAAACTCAAATTATCTCGCGCCAGTATTCGTGCACCCTACGCCGGTATGGTTGCCGCTAAGGCCGTGGATATTGGTCAATATGTCTCTGTGGGAGCCGTCTTGGGTGAAACCTTTGCCATCGATTTTGCCGAGGTAAGACTGCCTCTGACCAAGCGAGATCTGTCGATGATGAACAGCTTTTCAAAAGCGGATAAAGGTGACCCTTTGGAAATTAAGCTCAGGGGCTCTATCGATGACAGTATTAAAGAGTGGCCGGCGAAGCTTGTGCGCTCTGAAGGTGTTATTAGCCAGCAAAATCGCGCGCTCTATGTGGTGGCTCAGATTGATGATCCCTACGGAGCTTTGAATCGCAGCAATGGGGAGGCTAAATCACCTCTGTTGATGGGGACTTTTGTCACGGCGATTATTGGTGGCAAGACGATTGATGATGCCTTCGCCATTCCTCGCAACGCCATGTTGCAGGGCGATAAAGTGGCCCTAGTGGATGACGAGCAGCGGTTGCATCTAAAAGTGGTTGAACCGATTTTTGGCGACGAGAAGTTTTATTATCTAGCGGGAGGACTTGAAGAGGGTGATGAAATTATTGTCAGCGCCATGGGTGTTCCCATCGAGGGTATGAGGGTCAGTCCGGATAATGGCAATGGCATGGCAGATGCCCCCAGGGATGTGGAAGGAGCCTTCAGCGATACAGAAAAAGCCTTCAGCGATACAGTAAAAGCGAGCGGCGATATAAAAGGGTCTGTTAGCGATGAAAAATGAACCTAAAAGTACAAGCTTCGGCCTGATCGGTTGGTTCACTAAAAATCCGGTAGCGGCCAACTTGTTGATGATCCTAGTGATTTGCGCTGGATTAATCTCAGCCCTCAATATCAGTAAAAACATGTTCCCTCTGGGTGACCTCGATCAAATTTCCATTTCCGCAGTCTATCCAGGTGCGGCACCGGTTGAGGTGGAGAAGGGCGTTATTTTGCCTATGGAGGCTGCGCTTCAGGGACTCAAGGGCATCAAAAAAATCAACTCCAGTGCGGTCCGAGATTTGGCCAGCATCAATCTTGAAATTGAGAGCAATGAAGATATACAGAAGGTCATGTCTCAGGTTGAAAACCGCATCGATGGCATTGTTAATTTTCCCGACGATCTTGAGAGACCGACAGTAAGTCGCGCCACTATGGATGAGGCCCGTTGGATAATGGGCATAGCTGTCTACGGGGATATGGACGAGCGCACGCGCAAGGTCTTGGGCCAGGAGATGCGTGATGAGCTTGAGTTATTGCCAGAGATAAAAAGGCTTATTTTATGGGGCGCTGATCCCTATGAAATTTCCATTGAGGTGCAGGAGAATCGACTCCGTGAATACAACCTCACCCTCAATGAAGTAGCCTAGGTATTGCGCAACTCGTCACTGGATTTGCCTGCGGGAATGATTCGCAGCGCTGAGGGCAATGTGTTGGTGCGTACTCAGGGCAAAGCCTACACCGGTGAGAGCTTTGCTAGAATAGTGGTGCGAAGCCAGCCTGATGGCACCAAATTACTGCTCAGTGATGTGGCGACAATTAGAGATGGCTTTGCTGAATCCAATACCCTAGTGCGCTTTGATGGCAAGACCGCTTTTAACCTAGGTGTCTTCGCTGTGGAAGATCAAGATATCCTGACAATTAGTAATATCGTGAAGCAATATATTGAGGACAAGCGTAAAACATTACCCGAGGGACTGCAGATTGCCGAATTCTTCGACACCTCATTTCACCTCCGCGGGCGTCTCAACATGATGCTTGAGAAATTGGCTCTAGGGGCCGTATTGGTGGCGATTGTGCTGGGATTGTTTTTGAACCTGCATGTGGCTGGTTGGGTAATGCTAGGTATTCCCGTAAGCTTTCTTGGGGCCTTTTGGTTGATGCCGGTTAACCCCTATCCTGTGGATATTAACGTTCTCAGTTTGTTCGCTTTCATTATGGTGCTGGGGATTGTGGTGGATGACGCCATTGTTATTGGCGAGAGTATTTTTAGTGAGGCGAAAAAAGAGTTTAAAGCGACATCGGCTACCACTTATACGACTTCAGTCGCGACGGTAATCGCTAGGGCCAAAAGGGTTGCTACTCCTTCAACCATTGGCGTGCTGACCACCATGGCGGCTTTTGCGCCGATACTATTTGTTGGTGGCGCAGCGGCACCCTTTTTTGAGTCTATTGCTGTAGTGGTGATTCTTTGTCTGTTGTTTTCGCTGATTGAATCCACGCTGATACTGCCCGCGCATTTGGTTGGCCTGCAGCTGGGTAAGCCGGTTAAACCACGAATGGCTTTTATTGAGCGCTGGCAGAGAGGTATCAGTGCTGGGCTCAGTGGGTTTATTGAAAACCGCTACCTGCCTTTTTTAAAGCGCTGCCTGCATCATCGTTACGCGACCTTGGCAGGCTTTTTAGCGCTGCTGATTATTTCGATCAGTGCGGTTAACAGCTGCATAGCTCGTTTTGAATTCTTCCCCAATGTGCAGGGCGACGGTGTGCAGGCGCAAATTATTATGCAAGACGGGACATCTGTGGAAAATTTACAGGAGACCCTGACGCGTGTGGAAGCCGCGGCCTATGAGGTTGATGCGGAGTATCGCAGCAGTCACCCAGGCAGTAAGGGGTTGATAGAGCATAGTGTTTTTTATACTGAGTCGGATGTGCAGGCTATGTTTATGCTTTCCCTGACCCATTCCGAAGATCGTAGTCTCGAAGGTTTTGAAATCGAAAAACTCTGGCGTGATAAGGTCGGCAATCTACCCAATGTACGCAAACAGCGTTATTACGCCGGTAGCAATGCCGGTGGTGGTGCAAAAATCAACCTAACTCTGTCAGGTGCGGATCCCGAGCAGCTGACCTTAGCTGGAGCTGCCTTGGCGGAAAAACTGGGGGAGTACAGCGGTGTTTTTGATATTTATAACTCTCAGGGTGCCGGTAGCCGGGAAATATTGATTGGCCTCAAGCCTAATGCCAGTCAGCTGGGTATCAGTCTCGGTGATATAGCGCGGCAGGTGCGACAGGCGTTTTATGGTGAAGAGGTACAGCGTTTGCAGCGCGGGGCCGATACCTTAAAGGTTATGGTGCGCTACCCCATTGAAGAGCGTAGTTCTATTGCCACCCTTGAGAATATGCATATCCGCACGGCCAGTGGTCAGGTGATCGCTATTGGTGAGGTGGCAGATATCCGCCTGGGTCTTGGCCTTACTGCTATATCGCGAATTGATCGTGAGCGCACCGTGACCATTACTGCAGATGTCGATGCCAGCAAGGCTCAGAGCGGTGTAGTGATTCAAGACTTAACCACAGAGTTTATGCCGCAATTATTGGCTCGCTATTCTGGGGTGAAATTTGGCTTGGGTGGCGCCAGTCAAGAACAGCAGGATCTGATGCAGCGAATGATTTTGGGTTTTGTTGCATCGCTATTTCTTATCTATGGCTTGCTGGCCGTGCCGCTAAAATCCTATGTGCAGCCGTTGGTGATTATGGCGGTGATTCCCTTTGGCTTTATTGGTGCGGTAGTCGGGCATATTATTTTTGGGGTTTCGATCAGTATGCTGTCGATCTTTGGTTTGATCGCCCTCGCCGGGGTGGTCGTCAATGACAGTTTGATTCTGGTGGAGTTCGTTAATCGTGGGCGCTCCGATGATCTCAGTATTGATGATGCGCTTATGGGTGCCGGAAGGCAGCGCTTTAGGGCGATCTTGCTGACCACTATGACCACCTTTGTGGGGCTACTGCCAATGTTATTTGAAACCAGTACACAGGCGCAGTTTGTGATTCCCATGGCGCTGTCACTGAGCTTTGGTATTGTCTTTGCTACCACTATTACGCTGATTTTGATTCCCTGCCTCTATCGGGTTATCTACGATCTACGTGATACGGAACGCTTTGTTGAACCGGTGTTAGCGGCTGATTAATCTGCCTATCCAAGCTATTTGAAAAGCCTGCACAACGCGGGCTTTGCCGCTACAATACGCGGCTGAATACTATCTTGGAGAAAACCGTGGCGCTTCGCTTTATCGAATCCTCAAAGTTGCCCACCCGCTGGGGCACCTTTGATATTCATGGTTTTGAAGACCCCTTTAAAGGCAAAGAGCATATCGCTATCAGTATGGGCGACTGTGCCAGTGACGAGCCGCTGTTAATTCGAATTCACTCCGAGTGTCTGACCGGTGATGCTTTGGGTAGTTTGCGCTGCGACTGTGGCGAACAGCTGCAAGAAGCGATGAAGCGTATTTCTGAAAAGGGCCGCGGCGCGATACTCTATCTACGTCAAGAGGGTCGAGGCATCGGTCTGGTGAATAAAATCCGTGCTTACAATCTTCAGGATCAGGGTGCTGACACTGTGGAAGCCAACGAGCGTTTAGGCTTTGGTGCTGATATGCGTGATTATTCTATCTGCGCTTCGATGCTGGAACATTTGGGTGCCACGGAAGTTCGCTTGATGACCAATAATCCGCGTAAGATCGACGCGCTAAAAGCGTTGGGTATTAATGTGGTTGAGCGTGAGCCGATCCAGGCTGATAGCAATCCCCATAATGTTCAGTATCTGTCCACCAAGGCGGGCAAGTTGGGTCACCTATTTAAGGACGAAAAATGAGTCTGGCAAAACGTATTATCCCCTGTCTCGATGTGGACAAAGGCCGTGTTGTAAAAGGTGTGCAGTTTGTTGATATCCGCGATGCTGGGGATCCGGTTGAAGTTGCCCGTCGTTACAACGAACAGGGTGCCGACGAGATTACCTTTCTTGATATTACTGCCAGTCATGAAGCGCGAGATACTACGCTGCATACAGTTGAGCGTATGGCCGGGCAGGTATTTATTCCCTTGACGGTTGGCGGTGGTGTGCGTGAGTTGCAGGATATTCGCAATTTGTTGAATGCGGGTGCTGATAAGGTGGCGATTAATTCGGCGGCGATTCACAACCCGGAATTTGTTCGTGAAGCGGCTCAGCGTTTTGGCTCTCAGTGTATTGTCGTTGCCATTGATGCGAAGCAGGTTGAGCAGGGCGATGAGTCACGCTGGGAAATCTTTACTCACGGTGGACGCAAGCCTACTGGGATTAATGCGATTGAGTGGGCGGAGAAGATGACGGCCTATGGTGCCGGTGAGATTTTGCTGACGAGTATGGATCGCGATGGTACTAAGAATGGCTTTGATTTGGATCTGACGTCGCGAATTAGCGATGCGGTGAATGTGCCGGTAATTGCTTCTGGTGGTGTGGGCAATCTGCAGCATCTGGTGGATGGTATTGTTCTGGGTAAGGCCGATGCCGTGTTGGCGGCGAGTATTTTTCACTTTGGTGAGCATACGGTGCCTGAGGCGAAGCGTTATATGGCTGAGCGCGGGGTTTCGGTACGGCTCTGATTTGTTGCCCAGGGTTTGTTCTTTGCGTGTTGGGTGTTGGGTGTTGAGTGTTGGGTGCGAATAGACCCTGGCCATACCCTTGCGATCGGTCCCATGGATGCCATGATTTTCAGCGTTCGCACAACTCGCTGGCGCTCAGACAAGTGCTCTCTTCTTCTGAAAATAATGGCACCCATAAGCGGGCCCTGATTGATCGCAAGGGTATGCCCAGGGTCTATCTGGATTATCGCTACATTTTTTGTCATCCTGAGCGAAGCCGAAGGATCTCTTTGCCGCATGGCACCTGCCTTGGGAAAGACCTTGCAGGATCATTAGTCTGATGCCGGCTGGGGGAGGTCCCTCCACTGCGGTCGGGATCACAGGCCGTAGTGGTCGGGATGACAGGCTGTAGTGGTCGAGATCGCAGGGTTGTTAAACTTTTAAACTTTAATCACAGGTCTCAAAGGTCAATCCTGAATGGGCTTCGAGACGCTTCAGTAGCGCATCACCCATAGCAACCGACGGCGTAAGAAAACCACCAGCACGATCTTCTTTCTTAATATCCTGAACCAAACAGAGTCCTGCTTGCCCAAGCATTTTCGCCGTTGAGCCATAACCCGGATCACGGTCACCCGTCACTTTTATAGTGAGCTGATTGCCCTGGTCATCGCGGCCGTGAACACGTACATCAAAGTAGCCATTTAGCTGCGCCTCAGGACTGGGACCTTCACCCGGTGCTGGCAGAACAAACTTTTCTAGCAAGGCTCTAGTAGGGCTGAAATAGAGGCCCACACCCAGCAGTCCAAAGGCCGCCGTCGACATCAAGGCGCCAATACGTCCCTTTAAACCCTTACCGGTAAGCATGCCTTCGCTATAGGAGAAGTCGCGGCCATAGGCCATGTCGAGCAGGGCGTTGGAGTGCAATACGACGCGGGAATTAATCGCTTCCATCACAAAGGGTGCAATCCAGCAGTTAAAGTCTGGATCAAATTGCGGACCGGAAACGCTCTTGGCGCGAATGCTGTACTGATGATCGCTGCCGCATAAGAGGTAGGGATTGCCCATTTGTTTACGCATTTTTGGGTCGGCTTTAGCCGCTTTTAGGGCTTCGATCATGCTCGCGATAGTGCCGCCTGATGCGCCGCCTTTCATAGCTTTAACACGTAGTTTGGCGTGGGGCAGTGGGTGGCCAAATTTAGCCTGGGCCCGCTGTTGCATGGCAAAGACGCCCATATCCGAGGGGATAGAGTCAAAGCCGCAGCAGTTGACTATGCGTGCGCCGCTGGCCTCTGCGGCCTGGTTATATTTCTCTTTCATCTGCCCGATCCAGTGGGCTTCGCCGGTCAGGTCAGTGTAGTCAGTGCCGGTTTCTGCGCAGGTTTTGATCAGCAGCTCGCCGTACAGTGCGTAGGGTCCAACAGTGGAAATAACCACTCGGGTTTGACTGCACAGTGCTTGCAGTGAGGCTTCGTCGTGAGAGTCGGCGATTAATACCGGCAGCTCACTGGCGATGGTGCCGAGGGAATCTTTTAATGTCGCCAGTTTGGATTCTGAACGGGAGGCGATGGCCCAGGAGATGTCCCTGTTGACACCCAAGGTCTCGACTAGATAGTGGGTGAGAATTTGGCCGACAAAACTGGTGGCGCCGTAAACAATCAGATCATAGGGTTTGCTGGATACTTCGTTAGTAGACATAGGTTATTATTCTTATAGTTGCATACGGTTATTTTTATTGTTAATTCGCGGAGCGGTTGTGCCCACAAACATACCCATTTTATATTCTTTTCGTCGCTGCCCCTATGCAATGCGGGCGCGAATGACTCTGTTATACGCGAGTATAAACCTAGAGCTGCGGGAAGTCCTGCTGAAAGCCAAACCGGAGAAAATGCTGGCTATTTCAGCTAAGGGTACAGTGCCAGTATTAGAGTTGCCGGATGCGACGGTCCTCGATGAGAGTTATGACATTGCTCACTGGGCGCTGAATGCAAGTGATCCCGAGCAATGGTGGAGTGCCGATCTCGCCCCGGCAATTGACGATTTAGTGGCCCGCAATGACGGCCAGTTTAAGGCCGATCTAGATCAGTATAAATACTGGGAGCGCTTTCCCGCGGAGTCACAGGAGCAGTATCGCGCTCGCGGTGAGAAGTTTCTCGCTGAACTTGAAGTACTGTTAACCCGACAACCCTATCTGCTGGCAGAGCGAATAACCCTGGCGGACATTGCCCTGTTTCCCTTTATTCGCCAGTTCGCCTTTGTTGATAAAGACTGGTTTGATCAGTCGCCCTACCCAAAGCTGCGCGCTTGGCTGGAACAGTTACTGATATCTGAACTGTTTTTGGCGGCCATGAAAAAGTCACCGCCCTGGCAGGACGGTGACTCTGCGATTACTCTCTAACAGCGACTCTTTAGCAGCGACTCTCTAGCACCTACTTTCTAGCAGTTAATCCCAATCAATAACCACTTTTACTCGTGCTTCATCCGGCGCTTCTGAGGATGGCTGGCCCAGTTGAAAGCGCAAACCCACCTCCGGAATATTGGCACCGCCAAAGGGCAGCTTTGGGTTCTGATAGCGATTTGGCCGGGCATCGGAAAAGGAACTGGCTGGCGGATAGGCATTGGAACTCTGCTCAACCAAACCGTCGCCGTCGATGGAATACACCGAGCTACCCTTATTAAAGCTTTCCAGAGCAAACGGCGCATCCCCTGAGTGACGATTTCTCAGGGCGCGATCATAGAGGCGGTACTCGGTTTTGCCCTTGCGAATACGTAGGTCGAAGAGGCTGGTAACTCCTTTGTACTTCAGCCGATCGGCGCCGGGCAGCAGCTCATTGACAAGGGTGTAGCCATACATCAGCTGACGGCCCTCCCAGTTTAGGGACTCCACCGGTGGTAGGCCATCGATCAGGGACTGCTGGCAGTGCTGACGATCCGCGCCACTGACATCGCTGGAATAGAATGCCTCGCGGCGCTGATGACACATCACATCCACATAGCTCTGTTGTAGCCAGGGCTGTGCAGCCTCATCGAACTGATAGGAGGTCCAACCCTGGTCGTCGACAAAGTACTGTTCCGGCACCGTAGGCAGATTGAATTCTTGGGGATTAGCGTCCACCAGTAATAAAAAGCCATTGCCGGGTCCAAACTGTGCCGGTTCATTTTGGCTCCAGAGATACTCGCCGTTGTAATACCAAGCTAAAACCCCGGGGCGGTAGTTGGCACTAAAAGCCTTCATCTCACCGTCAGTGTCCTTAAAGAAGGAAAGGCCGGGCTTGGCGAGTCCCGCATCGTAATTTTTTACCCGATCAAAACGGGCGTAGGGGTCGCGATATTCAAGCAAATAATAGTGGGGCACGGCAATGCGGTGCTCTCCACCGCTAAGGGTAAAGCCATCGCTGCTCCA